>JACCDG012046802.1_pt1 | contig 33084 bp, 33 predicted proteins | sample 7442471 | NCBI WGS metagenome assembly JACCDG01 (sample SAMN15323444, study PRJNA562643) | freshwater metagenome | isolation source: river surface water | place: USA:Blue River Watershed | collected 2017-08-17 | reverse complement strand
GCGGCCTGGGATGCGTTCCGCCACAACATCGTGCGGCTGGCCAACAAGCCAGTGGACGTCACCAAGGCCGAGGAACTCACGCTCGAGCTGATGGGTGGTGGCGAGAAGGTCGTGGCCTCGGCCGGCTACAACAAGATCCTCGACCTGTTCAAGGGCGACGGCCAGGGCTCGCAGCTGGACGGCGTGTACGGCACGGCCTGGGGCTTCGTGAACAGCGTGTCCGAGTACGTGGACCACTGGGCGCGCGCTCGCAGCGACGAGAACCGCATGGTGTCCTCGCAGTGGGGCCCGGGCGCTGACATGAAGCAGCGCGCTCTCGAGCTGGCCAACAAGTTGTAATCCAACAGGGGCCCCGCAAGGGGCCCCAACTACAAGGAGCAAGACATGGGCATCCAAGAGACGGCACAGGACGTGAAGCACCTCGTGCAGGCGCTGGCCGAGGGTAAGACGGTGGAGTACCGCGCGCGCAACCCGCGGGGCTTCTGGCACGACTACAGCCCCTGTGAGGGGGAGCTTGGCTTCACGACCCACCTCTACGAGTACCGCATCAAGCGCGACCTGCGCGAGGAGCTGTTCGAGTTAGTGCGCAAGTACGGCCGGGAGATGTACTACGCCGGCCAAGCGAACGGACAGGACCTTGCTGGTGCGGAAGCCTCACGGCGCGAGTCAGCCAAGACGGACGGCGAGAAGATTGAGCTGCTTGTTGACCTGATGCTGGGAGAAAAGAAATGAGCGAGAACCTGATCGAGATGTTCGCCGACATGAATGAAGACGAGCGCCGCCAGCACCGCGAGCGTCTGCGCGACGAGTTCGCGATGGCTGCGCTGCCGGTGGTGATGCAGTTCTTGGGCAACAGCTACGCACCGTTCCGGTACGCCGATGAAGCCTACAAGGTGGCCGACGCCATGCTCAACGCACGGGAGAAGAAATGATCGAGTCCATCAAACGCGCACTATCGAAACCAAGCGCCATGGTGCTCGCCCACCGCGAGCTCGAAGAAGCCGAGCGCCAGCTGCTGCGCATGCGCTCGCAAGCCGAGTACACCGCCAGCATGGTGCGGTTCTACGAGGCCAACGTCGCGCGCCTGAAGGCGTACACGAAAGGGGAACGATGATCGACTGGGAAGAAGTGGGTGACACAGCCGTCGGCGTCGCCGTCGGGGTACTCATCGGGATCTTGACCGGCGCGAACATCGCGCTCTATTTTTGCAGAGGATAGCCATGAAAGACGTCAAGCTCTATTACGTGTCTGAGATAGCCCGCGTGCTGCCACGCGTCAACAAGAACGGCGTCGCTTACTTCCTATCGACCAAGGGCATCGAGCCGACCACCATCTACACGGGCCTGAAGCGTACGACACGCCTGTATAGCCAGGAAGCGTTCGACGCCGCGGTCGAAATTGGCAAGCAGATGGACAAGGAAACCGAGGCGCTGCGGGAACAGAAAGTGGCGAAGCTCCTGGCCAAGCCTGCGAAAGAGCCGAACCCGGACATCACGGTCGTGCTCGAAGCGGTGGCCGCGCTGGACCGGCGCGTCGAGTTCCTGCAGGCCTGTCTGATGGCCATCATCGTCGAGCTGAACATCAAAGCCCCCACCCTTAACTAAGGAGACGCCGTGCGCTTGCCCGCCCATGAAGCCCGATGCCAGGATGCGCTGGACAACGGCTGCCCTGAACGGGAATCTTGTGCGCGGTGGGTCGACAGGTTTCCGACCAGTGTCGACTCTCCGTGGTTGAACTATGCCCAGTGCCGCACCCCATCGGGGTGTGAGCACATCATCCGCTTAGACGAAGGAGAAAAGTCATGAGCGGGTACAAGACCCACCGGCTCTCGCAGGAGCCCGATGACTTTGACGGGCCTTGGCCCGAGGAGAACACGATGAAGAAGCCGACAGCTGATGAAGTGATGCAGCTTGCGAATGAGTACGCCCACTGCTACTCGTTCGTTGGCGATGACACGATGCCACGCAAGCACAAGGAGCTGCGTGCTGCGATCGAAGTGCTGGCCGCGCCGAACCACACCAACCGCTGGAACATCGACGAGATGTCCGACGGGTCGTTGAGCGTGTGCAAAGGCGAGCATGCAGGCAGTGATCCGTGCGAACCCGTGCTCTACGTGCCGGCGCCGGTAGCGGCAGCGCCGGCCAGCCGCGAGGAAATGGCCACCTTCGCCGCCGAACTGAAAGCCGATCCGGCCAAGGCGCAACGGTTCTTTCAGGGGGCAGGCATTCTCGATGCGAGCGGGAACTTGACACCGCAATACGGTGGGCAAGCGCAGGGCGAGCCGGTCGAGATCGTGCCGCGCGTGTGGCGTGAAGCACTCAGGAAATTGACGTTCATGGCGCGAACATCTGGTGGGTCTGCCGTCCCGGATAAGGAGTTGCAAGCCGCGTGCGCGCAGGCTGAGGCGCTGCTGTCGAAGCCGTACAACTACCCGCCCGCCGCGCCGCAGCAGGCCGATCCGGTGGCGCAAATCGGCTGGGCGGATGAGTTTGGGAACCTGTTCCCGATGGGCGCGTGGAAGCCAGCGCAACGCACGCACCACGACTCGCACAAGACGGGATGGCGTCCTGTCTTTCTGCACCCGCCGCGCGCCGATGCCGAGGTGGCGCGGCTGAAGTTGCAAAGCGCAGCAGCAGACCTTGTGCACCGAGAGACGGCCACGACAGCGCTGATGCAGATGGCAGAGATCGCGCGGCTGCGGGCTGCGCTGGAAGAGGTGCGACTGCTGTCCAGCCGGTATTACAAAGAGGCGTGGGCGAAGCACATGCTGCGGTTCTGTGAAAGCGCGGGTGTCGTCGGCTCGCCGCTGCGGGGGGAGTGACATGGCCAAGCAAATTGCACCCGAGCTGCAGAACCTGCCGTTCACGGACCGACGTATCAACGAGGGCTTCACTGATGCCATCAGCGGTCGGCCGGCCACACCGTACGACCATCTGCTTGTGCGCCTGAATGACCAGATCATGGCGTTGCGACAGAACATTGCGTCCCTGCTCGCCGACAACGCGCACCTTCGACGTGAGTTCGAGACGGCGTGGACTGACGCCCAGCGCTACCGGTACGTGGTGCACACGGCGCCCCGGAGCAAGATCGTGCCGCTGTTCGAGAGCGGCTACACCGACGCTGAGATCGAGGCGTTGATCGACAAGATGAGGAGCGAGCAGTGAACCTGACCCACTTGATCTCTTTTCTATGCGGTGTTGCCACCGGCATGTTGCTGATCATGCTGTCGATGCTCGTCAAGGGGGCGCCATGATCGAGTTCATTCTCACCGTCGCTGTCGTGCTGGTGTGGGCTGTTGGCCTGCGTGTTATCTGGAGGCTGTTCAAATGATCGAGATCGGACCAAACCTGACGAAGCTGCTCGAGCTGCTCGTGCTCGTTGGCGCCATCGGCTTTGGCTACTGGCTGATGTCCAAATGAACGGCGCCGCGGTGGTACTCGCCGTCATCGGCGTGATCTTCGGGCTGGCCGCCGGCTTCAATAACATTGATGGCAACAAACGCGTCACCTGGGGTTTGCTGGCGTTGGCGGCGCTGCACGTTGCGCCGCTTCTCATTTGGCTGTGGATGACGCTGATCTTTGGGGGGAAGTTCGAATGAGGTACTGCATCCACTACCGTGAGTTCCGCGACACCGGCGAGCACCTGAAGATCTCGCACAAGCTGCGCCGCGGGCTGTGGCGACGCCGGTGGTTCGCCGGGCAGATGCGCTACGTGCTGCGCACCTCGCATCTGCGTGAGATCGAAGGTCTATGGCGTTACGTACGAAGGAATCTGGTCGAGTAGCAAAAAAGACTTGACCCTTCCAAAAATGAAGCGCACTATACGCTTCATGAACATTGAGCAGACCAGAAAGAAACTGAGGCGGTGCAAAAAGCAGTGGGCGTATCTGTCCGGCCTAACCGGCATCAGCATCTCGACGATCCGTCGGGTGGCTGAGACCGAAGGCTACCTCCCCTCTCTGCGTACCCTCGAAGCGTTGATGGCTGGTCTGGAACGGTTTTCCGTGGCGAAGCGTCGGGTTACTTCCGCTAAAAGTCCCACCCGATCGCGTTAGTTCCCGGAACAGGTTTGCAGTGGTGTAGTTGTCGGTTACTTCTTGGTTCGACTCCAAGTGGCTCTAGGGCGAAAGCCTGCCGGGGCCACTGGCAAGCAGGTTTGCCTACCCGATGACGTTGTTCCCTGCACAGGTTATGCGCTGGTGTTGGTGTCGGATACATCTTGGGGACGTTACCCCGGCATCATTTGTTCCGCGCAAGAGTCAAGGCATGGCGTAGGTATCGGTTACTCCTCTGCAAGGCGTGGTCGCTGGTTCGAGTCCAGCCGGCTCCATACAAGGGGGCCGTAGCTCAGTGGTAGAGCACGTAAAATCTCCGATGTCGCTTTTCCTGCCTATAGTTCTTTGTGTGGCGTAGAGGTCGTTTCCTTCTCCAATACTGCGGGTCGCCTGTTCGAATCAGGCCTGGGGGCAACTGCCTTCAGTAGCTCAGTGGCTAGAGCAGCAGTCAACCAAAGGCGATCTCGTTTGTTCCCACAACACCCTGTGCCCAGCCGCACCGACTGGCCCCCGCAAGGGGCTTTTCTTTTTTGACAACTAGGAGATAGACATGCGTATGAACGTGGCGATCAAAACCCCGGCTCCGCGCACCGCCGAAGGCGGGCCGGCTGCGCGTATCACCGATGAGCAGCGCCTGCGCCGCCTGTCGGCGACCTGCATGCTGTGGGAAGACAACTTCTACATCGACGGCAAGACGGTTGCCGGCACCATCGCCGAGCTGGTCGGCAAGGTGTCCCCCGAGTTCGCGGCAGCGGTGGCCTACGAGGCGCGTACCAAGCAGCATCTGCGGCACCTGCCGCTGCTGATCGTGCGCGAGATGGCGCGGCTGCAAAGCCACAAGCACCTTGTCGGGCTACTGCTGCCGGACATCATCCAGCGGGCCGATGAGATCACCGAGTTCCTGGCGATTTACTGGAAGGACAAGCGCCAGCCGCTGTCGGCCCAGGTCAAGCAGGGGCTTGCCGCGGCGTTCCACAAGTTCGACGAGTACCAGCTGGCCAAGTACAACCGGGACGGCGCCGTGAAGCTGCGCGATGCGCTGTTCCTGTGCCACGCCAAGCCCAAGGACAAGGCGCAGGAGGCGCTGTGGAAGCGTCTGGTGGACGGCAAGCTGGCGACGCCCGACACCTGGGAAGTGCAGCTCTCGGCCGGCGCTGACAAGCGCCTGACGTTCGAGACGTTGATGAACGGGAACATGCTGGGCGGGCTGGCGTGGCTGCGGAACCTGCGCGGTATGCACGAGGCGGGCGTGACGGCCGCGGCGATCCTGGCGTACGCCGACAAGGTCAACGTGAGCCGGGTGCTGCCCTTCCGGTTCCTGGCGGCCGCGCGGCACGCGCCGATGTTCGAGCCGGCCATCGAGAAAGCGATGTTCCGCTCGTTCGAGGGTCGCGCCAAGTTCGAGGGCAAGACGGTGGTGCTGATCGACGTGTCGGGCTCCATGAAGGATCCGGTGTCGGGCAAGTCGGAGATCAGCCGGCTGGACGCGGCGTGTGGTGTGGCGATCGTGCTGCGCGAGCTGTGTGATGACGTGCACGTGTTCATCTTCTCGAACGGCGTGCGTCAGATCCCGGCACGCCGGGGCTTCGCACTGCGTGACGCGGTTGGTCGCGCTGGCGGAGGCACCGAGCTGGGCGCTGCTGTGCGGGCGATGAACGGTTACGGCTACGATCGGCTGGTGGTGATCACCGACGAGCAGTCGGCTGACCGCGTTCCGGACCCGGTGGGGACCAAGGGCTACATGCTCAACGTCGCCGCCAACCGCAACGGGGTGGGCTACGGCAAGTGGATGCACATCGACGGGTGGTCCGAGGCCTGCATGGACTACATCCGCCAGCTCGAAGATGCCGGAGAGCGCTGAGAAGGGCGGGGGCGCGAGCCCCCGCGGCTTCCCGCTGGCATGGAAACGCATCCGAAAACTGCCGGCGTGCCTAACCGAGGACGACTCGACACTGATGATGGCGCGCTGGCTCGCGCAGCGCATGTACACGGCGGGCTGGAAGGCCGCGATGAGGGAGCTGAATGGCCCAGGTCAAGGTAAGTGCGATGACGTATGCCCTGATGATCAGGGCGCTGCAGCAAAACCCCCACACCCCCCACGAGCTGGTTGAAGAGACGGGGTTGTTCATCCGGACCGTGCGTCAGTACCTGCACGCGCTGGACAAAGCAGGCGCCGTCCACATCTGCGGTTGGGTGAAGGATGCGCGCGGTGCGGACCACACGCCGGTCTACAAAATGGGCCCAGGCAAACGGGCCGTTCGCAGTAAGATGACACACGCCGAAAGGCAAGCAAGGTATCGGGCGAAGCAGCAGGCTTTGCGCGAGATCCAGATGTTCGCAGGACCAACTTTAGAGGTGACCCATGAGTGATGGAAAAGAGCAGTACGCCGACAGCGCCTTCAACAAAGCGGCCGAGGCCGCGATGGAGGCGTACAAGAAGAAGCACTACGAGACGTGGCACATGGGCGAGGTTGATGTCGGCGCGCCGCTGCAGCAGCTCGCGATCGACATGGCCCAGAAGGGTGCGGACATGACGGCCGCCGCGCTGTGGGCCCCACCACGCAACCAATACGAACCGCTGTTTCCACGAGGCGCTGCGCTCAGCAACTTGCCAAGCACCAGCAGCACGCTGACCGGCAGGCAGCCGTCAGCCCCGGTGTTTCAGCAGTATCCGGACGTCATCACGCAAGGCGACACGCGCTACGCACGCCCGAGCCCGCTGGCGCAGTCGGTGCAAAGCATGTTCCCCGACGCAACCCCCGAGCGTGACCCCGACGGCCTCGACCCCCACACCCCTGGCGCCAAGATGGACGCCGGCAAGACGCCGCTGGCTACACAGGTGGGCGGCAACCACTATAAGGGTATGAAGATTCAGCCGGTCGAATACATACACGCCAACGGCATCGGATACTTCGAGGGTAGTGTCATCAAGTATGTGTCCCGCTGGCGCCAGAAGGGCGGCGTCGCCGATCTTGAGAAGGCCAAGCATTTCATCGACCTCCTGCTGGAGCTCGAGAAAAGAATTTGAGTCGGGCATGGTGAGGCGTCTCTGGGGGGCATGGCAGATGTGAACCCAAGATGTCAGTGCGGCGTCCCGGCGCTTGGTATTGCGCCGCACACCTCGTAGCCGCGAGCAGAGGGGGCGCGGAATCTGCCTTCCCCCCTCACCCCAACAACCATCGGAGGTCTCATGGCGTCCACCGCCGAAGCGAAAGTTAAGAAGCGAATCCGCAAGATCCTCGAAGAGTCCAAGACCTACTTCGCCATGCCGATCGGCACCGGCTACGGCAACAGCGGCGTGCCGGACTTCCTCGTGTGCCACAAGGGCAAGTTCATCGGCATCGAGGCCAAGGCCAACGGCGGCGTGACCACTGCGCTGCAGGACATGAACCTGCAGAAGATCCGCGACGCGGGCGGCGCGACGCTTATCGTCAATGAATACAATCTCGACGAACTCAAGGAGCTGCTTGATGACCAAGACTAGCGAGCAACTGATGGAAAGAGCCCTGCGCATCGGCAGCGCGCCGCAGGAGGTGCAGGAGAGCCTTCTCGAAGCAGTCGACGCCGTGATGGACATGTTCGATCCGGATAGCCCCAACATCGGCGTGATCATCAGCGTTAGCGGGCCGGTGGTGCCGGGCAGCACGCTGGGTGAGGCGCGGATGATGCCGGTGGCCATGGACTACGGCGAGATGGTCAACTTGCTGATCCAGCTCACCAACACGCTGTATAAGACTGCGACGGCCAACGCGCCGGCGCGCGACAAATTCAACTGAGGAGACGCCATGGCTGCACCGTTCAAGCGGGTGCTCGTGCTCGATTTCGAGACGATGTGGGACAGCAAGGAGTACACGCTGTCCAAGATGACCACCGAGGAATACATCCGCGACCCCAGGTTCAACGCCTGGGGTTGCTGCTTCAAGTGGTTGGGCGATCCGGGCAAAGCCCGCTGGGTTAGCTACAAGCACCTGCCCGAGTACCTCGCGCGCATCGACTGGTCAACGACCGCCATCCTGGCCCAGAACACCATGTTCGACGGCGCCATCCTGCACTGGCGCTATGGCGTGAGGCCGTGTTTCTACTTCGACACGCTGTCGATGGGCCGCGCGGTGCGGGGCGTTGAGCGCGGCAACAGCTTGGCCAAGATGGCCGAGGACTACGGGCTGCCCGCCAAGGGGCGCGCGGTGCACAGCACCGACGGCATGCTGTCGTACGAAGTCATGCCCCGCAATGTCGAAGAAGAGTTGGCCGAGTACTGCAAGCATGACGTGTACCTGTGCGAAGAAATCTTCAAGCGTCTGGTGATGCTTGAGCGTGATACCCAGTGCCTGAAGTACCCGCTGGCCGACATGAAGGACTGGAAGTACCCCATCAAAGAGCTTCGTCTGATCGACATGACGCTGCGCATGTTCGTCGAGCCCAAGATCGAGCTGGACGCCGACATGCTGACCGACGCGTTGCACGAGGAAAAGGAAACGCGCGAAGCGCTGCTCAACCGCCTGAACATCACCGACGGAATCCTGGCCAGCACCCAGCAGTTCGCTGAGCTGCTGCGCTCGATCGGCGTCGAGCCCCCGACGAAGAAGAGCCCGACCACCAAGCTGCCGATCCCGGCGCTGGCCAAGAACGACGCGCTGTTCCAGGCGATGCTGAACGGCGAAGACGAGAACCTCGCGCTGCTGTGCGAGGCCCGGCTGAAGGTCAAGAGCACGACCGAGCGCACGCGCGCTCAGCGCTTCCTCGACATCAGCCAGCGCGGCCCCCTGCCGGTGCCCCTGTCGTACTACGGTGCGCTGAGCGGGCGCTGGACGGCCACACGGGGCAGCGCCATCAACATGCAGAACTTAAAGCGCGGCTCGTTCCTGCGCAAGGCGCTGATCGCTCCCTGGGGCTACGAGTTCGGCGTGGTCGACCTCTCACAGATCGAGCCGCGCACGCTGGCCTGGACGGCCGACTACGAAGACCTGATGGACGTGTTCCGTGCGGGCGATGACCCTTATGCGGTCTTCGGTAGAACCATGTTCAACATGCCGGAGCTGACAAAAGTGTCGAGCCCCGTGCACCGGCAAGCAGCGAAGTCGGCCATGCTGGGCTGCTTCGGTCCCGACACCCTCGTCTTGACAGCGCGCGGCTGGACGCCTATCGTAAGTGTTCAGGCTACGGATACCGTTTGGGATGGTGAAGAATGGGTGCAGCACGGCGGGGTACTGGCGCAGGGCGAGAAGGAAGTGCTGACAGCGCTGGGGGTGAGCGCGACTTCGGACCACGAAATCCTGACGGAACGTGGGTGGGCGGCGTGGTCCGCGGTCCTTCAAGACCGTTCCCTTTTGCAGTCGGCGCTGTCATTGGCGAACTCACATGTATCGCCTGGGAGCGCACAGTCAACGTACGTGGCGATCGGATGTACAACCCTCGAATGCGCTGCAGTTGCGGGTGGGAAGGGCTCGTCAACCGAAGCAACGTCAAGCAAGGACGCACGACCCGCTGCGACCGCTGCGCAAAAAAGAAAGCTGTTGAAACGCGCTGGGAGAATCTTGGCTACAACAAGGTCTGTCCCGACAGAACACACCGCGAGCGACTGCTTACAAGAATCAGCGCAATCGTCACGCGCTGCACAAACCCAGAGAGCAGCGTCTACCCTGACTACGGCGGGCGTGGCATTGGCGTCCATCAGCCGTGGGTTGAGAACCGCGTCGAGTTTCTGCGCTACCTTGTTGGCCTCGATGGGTGGGATCGTCCGGAGCTTCAGCTTGATCGAACGGACAACAGCCGTAGCTACGAGCCCGGCAATCTTCGCTTCGTCACTCGCAGTGTCAACATGTCCAACAAGCGCAGGATCTCAGCACGAGAGTTCGAAGCGCTCAAACAGCGCGCTGCCGTTCTCGAAGCAACGAATGCAGACCTACGACGTGAGCTTCGCAGGGCCAAGAAGCAGGTTCACGATCTGGAGCGCTGAAGGGCCGTTGATCGTTCACAACTGCGGCTACCAGCTGGGGTGGGCGTCGTTCGCAGCGCAGCTGCTGGTGGGCTTCCTGGGCGCCCCGCCTGTGCGCTACGGCAAGGAGTTCGCCAAGCAGCTGGGGATCGATCGCAGCTACATCGAGCGCTTCCTCGACTACACGCCGAACGTCATTGCGATGGGCGAGATCCCGCACAGCTGCACCGGGCAGGAGCTGCTCGTGCACTGCGTGGTGGCTCACAAGATCATCCAGCTGTACCGCGCGGCCGCGTACCCGGTGGTGGGCCTGTGGAAGCGCTACGAGCAGCTGATCCCCAGCGCGCTGGCTGATGGCGAAGAGACCTGGGTCAAGTGCTTCCTGTTCCGCAAGGAAGAGATTGTGCTGCCCAATGGCATGAGCCTGCTGTACCCGAACCTGCGCCAGGAGAAGGACGACGAAGGCAAGAAGCAGTGGGTCTACGGCAGCAACGCCACCAAGCTCTACCCGGGCAAGGTGTGCAACAACACCAATCAGGCGCTGGCGCGTATCGTGATGACTGACGGCTTGCTGCGCATCGACAAGCGCTACCGGGTGGTGGGCAGCGTGCACGACGAGGGGCTGATGATGCTCCCCGAGAACGAAGCAGACGAAGGGCTGAAGTGGTGCATCGAGCAGATGACCATCGAGCCAAAGTACCTGCCAGGGATCCCCCTGGCAGCTGACGGCGGCTGGCACAAGCGGTACGGGCTAGCCAAAAACTGAGGAGAAACCGTGCAGCAACTTCCGTTTAAATTCAAGCTGAAGCGCCAGTGGTACACGGTGCACCAGTACCCCCTGCAGCACGTGCGCTGCCAGGGGCGGCTCTACCCGACGCGGCGCGCCATCGAGATCTTCGCCGGCCGCAAGCGTGCGCCGCGCAAGCCGGCCGAGATCCGCCAGACCTTCTGGCACGAAGTGACCCACGCGATCCTGCACCAGATGAAGCACCCGCTGTGGAACGACGAAGCATTCGTCGAGGGGTTCTCGCAGCTGCTCAGTCAGGCGATCGACACGTCGGAGTTTGTGGACGACCCCGTGTTGGTTGCCGCGCCGGTCAAGGGTGAGCAGAAGTACGTTTTCTTCGACAAGAAAGAGCTGCGGTGGCGCAAATGAGTGAGCACAAGATCAAGTGGTCACACAGTTCGTTGAAGGATTTCGAGGGCTGCGCCCGGCGCTATCACGAGGTCAAGGTCTTGCGGAAGTATCCGTTCCAAGAGACCGACGCCACGCGCTATGGCACCGAGGTGCACGCCGCCATCGAGAACTACATCCGAGATGGCACGCCGATCCCGGACATGTACTCGCAGTTCCAACCAGTGGTGGATGCAGTGCTGCGCAAACCCGGGCGGCGGCACCCCGAGGTCGAGATGGCAGTGACCAAAGACCTGCAGCCCTGCGCCTGGGACCACCCCGAGGCGTGGGCCCGCGGCATCAGCGACCTGACCATCGTGGACGACGAGAACATGAAGGCCTGGGTCATCGACTGGAAGACGGGCAACAACAAGTATCCGGACCGTGACCAGCTGGTGCTGATGTCGCTGATGACGTTCATCCACTTCCCACATGTGAACAAGGTGAACTCGGCGCTGCTGTTCATCGTGAAGGGCACGATGGCCAAGATGCAGATGCGCCGCAGTCAGTCCGAGCAGTTCTGGTGGAAGTACCGGGAGCGCATCGCGCGCCTGGAAGCCAGCCACGCCACCGGCGTGTGGAACCCGAACCGAACGCCTTTGTGCGGCTGGTGCCAAGTGGTAGGGTGTGAATTTAACCCCAAGCACTAGGAGAGCGTCATGCAAAAGAACGGAGTCCGGAACTACAAGCACGCCTACAAGCTGCAGAAGAAGACCGGCGAGACGAAGGATCAGATCGAGCGCCAGCGGGCTAGGCGCGAGTACGACGCCGCCGGCATCGACCGGGCGGGTAAGGACATCGATCACATCAAGCCAATCCGGGCCGGCGGCAAGAGCGTGAAGGGGAACACCCGGCTGCGCTCGCCAAAGGCCAACCAATCCGACAACGGGAAGTAGCCATGACCGAAGAAGAGGGCGAGCTCGTACACGAGCTCAAAGAAAAGGTTGCCGCGGCGGTCAAGAAGCTGACCGCCGAGATGCTGGAAGGGGTCGACAGCGAAATCGAAACGCTCGTGCGTCTGCAGCTCACCGACACTTTCCGCTTCTGGAGGTAGCCCGTGGAGATCGTCGATAATCGCGCGGTGCTGATCAAGACGCGCAGCCCTGAGAAGTACGCAATCATCCCCAAGAGCAAAGTCGTCGCCGAGCATCCGGGCGGTGGCTACACGGTCGCCGTGTTCTGGGGCCTGGACGAAATGCGGGTGCTGCGCAACCTGGGCGTGAAGGACGCCCCCTCACCGATCAAGCGCAACTACGACTGGCCCGGACGCTACACCCCGATGGGCCATCAGATCGAGACAGCAGCGTTCATGACCATGCACCGGCGCTGCTTTTGCTTCAATGAACAAGGTACGGGGAAGTCGGTAAGTGCATTGTGGGCGGCCGACTATCTAATGAACCGCGGTGAAGTGCGTCGCGTATTGATCATCTGCCCCCTGTCCACAATGCAGAGCGTCTGGATCGGAGACATCAACAACACGATCATCCACCGCTCCGCCATCGTGGCCCATCACTCGGACGCGCTGCGCCGCATCGAGATGATCCAGGGTAACTACGAGTTCGTCATCACCAACTACGAAGGAGTCGAGCTAATCGCGCGCGCCATCAACAACGACGGCCGGTTCGACCTGATCATTGCCGACGAGGGAAACCATTACGCTAATTCACAAACCGATCGCTGGAAGGCGCTCGCCTCGATCGTTCACCCGCAGACCTACCTGTGGATGATGACGGGCACGCCGGCCGCGCAGTCACCGGTGCACGCCTACGGTCTGGCCAAGCTGGTGAACCCGAGCGGCGTACCGCGCTTTCAGACCGCATGGCGCGACAAGGTGATGCGCAAGATCACCAAGTTCAAGTGGGCGCCCCAGGAAGACGCCAGGGAGACGGTCAACGAAGCGCTCCAGCCCGCGATCAGGTTCACCAAGGCGCAGTGCATGGACTTGCCTCCGGTGGTCACCGAGGTGCGTAACGTCGCGATGACGGCCCAGCAGCTCAAGTACTACAAGCTGATCAAAGAGCAGATGCTGGCGCAGCTGGCCGGCACGACGATCACCGCGGTCAACGCCGGGGTGGTGGTCAACAAGCTGCTGCAGATCAGTGCAGGCGCTGCCTACGCCGACGACCACGACACGATCGTGTTTGACTCGACGCCCCGGCTCAAAGCGTTGAAGGAGATCATTGAGGGCACCAACCGCAAGGTTCTTGTCTTTGCTCTTTTCCGCTCGTGCATCGAGACGATCGTGGAGTACCTCGACAAGCAGGGCATCAGCAACGCTCAGATCCACGGCGACGTGAACCAGACCAAGCGCGGGCAGATCATCAACGACTTCCAGAACAGCGAGGAGGTCCGGGTGCTGGTGATGCAGCCCTACGCCACGGCGCACGGGATCACGCTGACGGCCGCCGACACGGTTGTTTTCTACGGGCCGTTGATGAGCGTTGAAATGTATCTCCAGTGCATCGCGAGGTCTGACCGCAAAGGCCAGACTTCGGATAAAGTGACCGTCTTCCACATTCAAAGCAGCCCGGTCGAGATCCGTCTCTTCAAGGCAATGGCCGCGAAAGTGGACGATCAGGCGCTGCTGGTCAGCATGTTCGAAAGCGAGATGAAAATTTGAAAAGGAGGGGTTGCAGGCAGGAAAGATGCGTGTATGATTGTCAAAGGTTGGACAAACCAGCCATTCAAGGAGCTACAGACATGACCGAAGCAACCACTGTCCCTATGGACAAGTTGGCCCGCGTCTACCGCAAGATCCGCGGCAAGATGCAGGAGCTGACCCGAGCACACGACGCCGAGATCGCGCAGCTGCAGGCGCAGCTGGACGCCGTGAAGAGCGCCGCCCGAGACCAGATGCTGGCCCAGGGCGTCAAGAGCGTGAACACCGCCGACGGCACCATCATCTTGTCGGTGAAGACGCGCTACTCGACCCAGGACTGGGACGAGTTCAAGAAGTTCGTCGTCGAGCACGACGCCCTGGACCTGTTCGAGAAGCGCATCGCGCAGACCAACATGGGCCAGTTCCTGCAGGAGAACCCCAAGCTCATGCCCCCAGGCCTGCAGTCCAACAGCGAGTACGACATCAGCGTCAGAAAGCCAACGGGTGCGCAATGAACCCTTTCCAATCTGAACAAGGAGTCAAGTAATGAACGCAATCGTCCAATTCAACCCCGCACAAGCCCCGGCCTTCGCGCTGGCCAAAGCCGGTGAGCGCTCCGAGCTGGCGCGCGCCCTGGCGGGCGGCGGCGACACCGGCAACCGCATCTCGATCAAGGGCGGCGTGTTCCGTCTGATCTCCGGCGGCAAAGAGATCGCCAAGATCGAAGAGCGCTACCTCGACATCGTGATGGTCAAGGCCGCGCCCAAGGTCAGCCGCATGTTCTTCCTGAAAGCGTGGGATCCGGACAGCCCCTCGGCACCCAGCTGCTGGTCGCAGAACGGCGACGTGCCCAGCCCCGACTCGGAAGCGCCCCAGTCGTCGAATTGCGCGGACTGCCCCCAGAATATCAAGGGCAGCGGGCAGGGCGAGAGCCGTGCCTGCCGCTACCAGCAGCGCCTCGCGGTGGTCCTGGCCGACGATCAGGAAGGCGACGTGATGCAGCTCGCGCTACCGGCCACGTCGATCTTCGGCAAGGCCGAGGGTGACAACCGCCCTCTGCAGGAGTACGCCCGCTTCCTGGCGGCCCAGAAGATCGACCCCGAGATGGTGGTCACCCGGATGCGCTTCGACACCAACGTCGAGGCCCCCAAGATCTTCTTCAAGGCGATGCGCTGGCTGACCGACGAGGAGTACGCCGGCATCACGCAGCAGGCCCAGACCGACGACGCCAAGAAGGCAGTCACGATCACGGTCTCGGCGATGGACGGTGTCGTGTCCAAGCCGGCCGAGCTGGCAGGCGGCAAGCCGCCGGCCAAGCCGGCGGCCAAGCCTGCCGTGGACGAGGAGCCGCCGGCCCCGGCGCCCAAGGCCAAAGCTGCTCCGGCGGCTGACGAGGCGCCGCCCGCGCCGGCCCCGAAGCGCACCCGTGGGCCGAACAAGCCCAAGCCGGACGCAGCGCCGCCGGCGGCCGCTGAAGAGGTCGAGGAGCCCGTCGCGCGATCGGCAGCCGCGGCCAAGCCGACGGCACCGGCGGCGGCCAACCTGTCGTCGGTGGTGGACGACTGGGACGACGAGTAATCGGGGTGGGGGCGCGAGGAGCGCCCCCGCTGGTGCCATGGGCTACCACCAACCGTTCATCGAGAAGGTCAAGTCCCAGCCGATCACCCTCGGGGTGCGGCTGGGCCGCTGGGCCATCTATCTAGACCTCCCTGCAGCCAAGATCGCGCGCGCCGTCGGCGCCACCCGCCAGTCCGTCTACAACTGGATGAAGGGGGGTACAGTGCTGAGCGCCTATGTGCCCAACGTCACTCGCGTACTGGCCTGCATGCAGGAATCAAAAACAGCTGAAGAAGCGTGGAGAAAGATATGTCTGGAATTCAACCTGCAGAATTGACCGACGCTGAGCTGCTGCACTACTGCTGGCTCACCGGCTACGACAAGCTCGAGCCGGCCTGGGTCGAGGAGCTGGCCAAGCGTCTGAAGGCGCGTATCGAACGCACCGTCTAACCCGGGCGCGCTCCATGAAGCCGCTCGAATTTCTGGCGGACGTACTGCCGTCGCCAGGGCATGGGTTGTATTGCGTGTGCGAGTTGAGCTCGCGACGCAAAGAGCATTTTTTCACCGAAGACGTGACCGAGGGGCGCCCCCATATTAAACGATGGGTACTAGCGAACCGTGACGTGTACTTTGCGCTTGCCACTTTTGATCCGTCCGTGCGGGACCGCACAAAGGATCGGCGCACAGCAGTCAACGCCCGCTACATCAAGTCGTTCTTCCTCGACCTCGACGGGTACGACACCAAAAAAGGAGCCGCGCTGGCGCTCGCTGCTTTTTTGGAAAAGACCGGGCTGCAGGCTTTCGGCACGCCGCACATCGTCGCCTCCGGCGGCGGCCTGCACTGCTACTGGCCCCTGACCGAGACGGTCGACATCGTCACGTGGAAGCCGATCGCAGAGAACTTCAAGCGCCTGTGCAAGCAGGAGGGGCTGGTCATCGATCACACGGTCACCGCCGACGCCGCGCGCGTGCTGCGGATCCCGTCCACGATGAACAACAAGGCCAAGTACGAGACGCCGCGCGAGGTCAAGCTGCTCGTCGAGGGTACAGCCAAGGTGGACATCCGCGCCTGGGGCGCCTCGGTGCGCGGGCTGCTGCGCGAAGAGAACGCACCGGCCAGCAATGCCTTTGTGGCCACGGGCATCGACCTCGCAGGGCAACGCCCCACGCTGGCCGGTGCCAAGCGCTCGGCAACGGCCGAGGCGCTCATGCAGCACAGCGTCACGAGCTTCCGGACGATCTGGCTCAAGTCCGAGAACGGCACCGGCTGCAAGCAGCTGGAGCACTACCAGAAGCACGCCAGCGAAGACGGTATGGAGCCCCTGTGGCGCGGCCTGCTGTCATGGTCCAAGGTCTGTGAAGACGCCAGCGGATTCAACGCCCGCCTGTCGGCGCTGCACCCGTACAGCCCCGAGCGCATGAACCAGAAGCTCGCTGAGATCAAGGGCCCCTACCCCTGCTCGAAGATCGATAGCGAGAACCCTGGCGTGTGCCAGACCTGCAGCTACTGGGGCAAGGTCACCAACGCGCTGGCGCTGGGCCGCGAGGTCAAGGTCGACAACCGCCCCAAGGCGTTCGAGCTGCCGCTGCAGACGGGCGACGACGAGCCGGAAGACGACACGGGTCACCAGCTGAACGACGAGTTCACTTCGGAAGAAGACGAGGTGGCGGTGCCGCAGAACCTGCGCACGCGCACCGCGGAGCGCCCGGCACCGCCCAGGGGTTTCGACTACGGCGAGCGCGCCCACAGCGGCGTGTACGTGACGATCGAGGAGAAGGATGCCAGCGGCGTCAAGATCAAGACGCAGGCGCACGTGCTGGCGCAAGACCTGTTTGTCGTGGACATCCTGCGCAACGACGACAAGGAGCACCTCGTGCACATGACGGCCATCAAGGAGATCGGTGCCGAGGACGAAGACAAGCGCCTGGAGTACTCGCAGGTGATCCTGCCGACCCGGGCCGTCGTGTCCAAGGACGAGCTGCTCAAGAATCTGGCCGCCAACAACGTCTACGCGGCGCAGGGCGCGGCGATGGACCACTACCTGTACCGCTACGTCAGGGCGTGCGTCGAGGAGGCGGCGCGCACCAAGGAGGCGGTGGTCATCCCCACGCAGTTCGGCTGGCAGCGCGACCGCAGCTTCGTCTACAACAACCGCATCTTCCGCCCCGACGGCACCGAGATCGCCGTGCCCATGCCGGGCCTGGAGAACCTGAACCGCGCCACCAACAGCAAGGGCACCATCGAGGGCTGGCGCAAGCCCTGGGAGCTGCTGGTCAAGCGCGAGATGTACACGATGCTGGCGATGTGCGTCGACTCGTTCGGCGCGTCCCTGATGCACTTCTCAGAACAGGAAGGATTCACGTGGCACATTGGCTCAACCGACTCCGGTACGGGCAAGTCGCTGTCGCTCAGCTTGAAGGCCGGCGTGTGGGGCCACCCCATCAGATACCGCACCGGCAAGGGCACCTCGCCCGTAGCCATGCAGCAGCGGGCGGGGCTGCTCAACAGCATGCCCCTACTGATCGACGAGATCACCAGCAAGTCACGCAACGACATGGAGTGGGTGCCGGCGTTTATCTTCGACATGGCCGAGGGGCAGGCCAAGGAGCGCATGGAGTCCGGCTCGAACCGGGAGCGGGTGAACAACAGCACCTGGGCGCTCACCTGCACGATGACCTCGAACATGCACATGACAGACGTGCTGACCGGCGCGCGCAAGCACTCGTCGCATGGCGAGATGATGCGCATGCTGGAGTGGACGCCGACTGAGGAGCTGCACTTCACCGATGCCGAGCGCCTGACGTTAAAGGAGCTGCGCCGCAACTACGGCGTGGCCGCCGAGGTCTGGGTCCGCTGGCTGGTCAAGAACTACGCGGTGGCCCGGGACGTCTGGGACCGCACCCACGCCAAGCTGCGCACACAGCTCAAGTTCACCGACGAGGAGCGCTACTGGCACAGCGTGTGCACCTGCCTGATCACGGCGGCCATCCTGCTGGGCGAGAAGCACGCCAACCTGCTCGAGCTGCCGGTGTTCGCACTGGTCAAGGAGCTCAAGCTGATGGTGGACAAGGCGCGCGGCGCGCACGAGCAGTCGTCACGCAACGCCGAGGATGTCCTGAACGCCTACGTCCAAGAGTTCTATGGCAAGTTCATCGTGCTGCGCATGGACGAGCGGGGCAAGATCCTGACCACCATCGGCGAGGACGCCGTCGGCAAGACCAGCACGCGGGGGGCGGTAATGGGGCGCATCGAGCACGGCACCATCAACGAGCACTACGTCGAGTTCTATGTCGAGGAGCAGCTGCTGCGCAAGCACTGCGCGTCGATGAGCTTTGGGTACTCGGACTTCAAGCGCCAGCTGGAGAAGCTGTACAAGGACGTCGGCAGCGTCAAGTTCGGGGTGAAAAAGGATATCCTGTCGCGCGCCGAGGGCCCCATGCTGCGCGTGAACTCGATGCACCTGAGCATCCCGAAAGCGAAGATCAATGCCCGCGACGAAGCCGCAGACGTTCCCGTGGTCCAGGCTTGAACCGGGCCGGGGGTTCTTCGTGCCGGGCCTGGACGTGGCCAGGGTGCGCGAGCTGGGGCTGCGTGCTGCGATGCACCACCCCGGACTGAAAGCCAAGGCCACGCCGGGCATCCGGCGTGGCCTGCTGGGTGTGTGGTTCACCCGCTTGCGGTAGAATTCTTTTTCCTTCCGGTCCGATGGCGAGATGCCCAGCCGTGTTCGACGGTAAGACACGCGGAATGTGTGGGGTACAGGACTGAACCCACAACGGCCCCCACGGCCGTGACTGTCGGCGACCGCAGCGTATGAGTGTGGGAAGCGGTGACACCCCGGAGAGACGGGGCTCTCATTCTGCCGTGGCCAGTTGCTTGATGCGCTGCGCCAGCGTGATCTCCACCTGCTTCAGGCGCTCGATCTGCTCGCGCTTCTGCTCGCCCGACATCTCGCGGTTGGCCGCGATGTTGCGCTTGAGCGTGGCCAGCTCACCCATCTGCTGGCGGAACGCGCCGCCTGTCGACGCCAGGGCGATCTCCCGGGAGAACTTGCTGGCGAACGCCGCGGCTTCCGCCCGCTCCCCGCTCTCGAGCAGCTTCTTGTAGGACTGGTGGGCCTGCTGGAAGCGCTCGATGTCGTTGAAGACCTCGTTGATGATGCCGCGGCCCGTGTTGGGCTGGAACAGCGGACCGATGACCGCCAGCTCGCTGTTCTTGCGATCGGGCTTGGCCACCTCATCAGCGCCTGTCAGCGGGCGCAGCGCGAGGTCAGCGGCCGCCATGAGCGTCAGACCCACCCCGCCGGTGTAGCCACGCACCAGATGCTCGACCTGAACCGGTGACAGCACACCCAGGGACCCCAGGAGCTTGGCCGCCTCGGTGGTGCCCGGCCGGTAGCGCTGGTCGGCGGTGAGCCCGCGCTCACGCTGGGACTCAATCGGCTGGTCGGTGAAGAAGCTGTAGTTGGCCGCCAGCTCCACCGCCGGGTTGATCGCCGTGGGCAGCGACAGCGGCGTGGACATCCACAGTTGCTTGCCGATCGCCTTCATCCCAGCCTTGAGCTCGGTGTCACCGAACGCCACGTTGATGGCCGCCTCGGGGATCGACTTGAACAGCAGCCCCAGCTCGAACGGGATCGGCACGCGCACCGGCTCGTCGAGGCCAGGAACGCGCAGGAACCAGTTCATGGCGCGCTCCTCGGGCGTGGCGTTCTTGTAGGCCTCGTCGTCTTGCATGAGCATCGCGTAGGCCATGGTGCCGGCCGCGATCAACGCGCCGCGCTTCAGGAGCTTGTTGCGGGCGTCCATCTTCTGCTCGAACGAGGTGTCGCCCTTTAGCGAGCGGTAAACCGCGTCAGCACCCTGAATCTGGGCGTTAAAGAACGGCACCATGGCGCCCAACCAGTGTAGGCTCGCCGACGTACCACGCCGTGAGAAGTTCATCGACTCCAGCGTGTTGAGCAGCGCCTCGTGGTGGCCCATGCCCTGCTTGCGGAAGCTGTCGTACAGCACGGCGCGGGTGGTGGCGTCGGCCGCCATGGCGAACTCGTCCAGCTTGGCCAGCGCCTGATTCAGCGGCGTCTTGCTCTGGCTGATGTCGCGCAGGATGCGCGCGGTGTCCTGCTCGTCGCCGGTGAACACGTTGCTGCTGATGACGCCCGCGCGCTTGAGCATCATGTCGGTCTCGCTCTCGCCCTTCATGACCTTGGCCAACTCCTTGAACGAGGACAGCACCGGCGTGAAGTTGCCCCCGGTGGTGAGCCACGCGTGCAGCGGGTCACGGATCATCTGGCGCAGCGCGTACAGCGGCATGCGAGTGACGGTCTTGCGCAGGAAGTTGGCTGGGCCCGACATCAGCTTGACCAGCCCAGGCACCGCGGTCTTGATGCCCTGCATGCCTTGGAGCACCACCTCGGCCGGGATGCCGTCCTTTGCGAACACGTCCTTGTCCAGCTCGGCCCAGAACTGCTCACCCTCGTGCTTGAAGCGGATCGACCCGTTGGGGCCGGTCTTGCCGTTCTCCTCCTTGTGGATCACCGCGTAGCCCAGGTCCCGCAGCATGGCCGTGGTGTCCTTGGTCTGCATGTTGCGCAGCGCCGTGCGGATGATCATCGAGGTGTTCTGCATCGCGCCATCGAAGAAGGGCAGCAGCTTGTCGTTGCCGCCCACCAGCTCCTTCAGGTGCGGCTGGTCGATGACGTTGCCGATCGTGATCGGCTTGGATGTGCCCAGGTCCATGACCACCGCGTTGCCCTCGATGCGGTAGAACGGCACGTAGTCGCCCTTGAGGTAGTACGCCGCGGTGTCCTTGCTGATCACACCGGCCTGCACGGCCAGATTCATCAGGTCGGTGTTGTACTGCTTGTAGATCTTGCGGGCCTCTTCGAACGCGTCGTTGGTGGCCTTGTCGTTCGCGACCGTGTCGTCGATCGCTTTGATCTGCGCGGGCGTAAGCTCACGCGTGTAGTTCAGCTTGTCGAAGCCCACGAGCTTGCCGCGCTGCACCGCCATCCACTGCGTGAACAGCAGCTCGGTGGCTTCTTCGTTGCCGACGTTGGCCTTGGTGAGCGCCTCGGCGATCTGCTTGATGTTGGCGCCCGGTGCGGACGCCATCGCGTACGTGCCTTTGCCGTTCTTGGCCTGGGACTTCGGATCGCCGTACAGGAGGCCGTCTTGGTCCCGCAGCTGCGGCACGCCCTGCGTGGCCGCCGTGCTGACGTACTGCCCGGCCTGCTCGTGGTTGCGCATGTGCAGGCGCAGCTGCAGCGCCTGCACCTCCTTGATGATGCCCTTGGCCACACCGCGCTTGACCAACGCTTCGATGGGCGCCCACCGGTCGGCGATGGCCGTGCGCCACGCCAGCCCGCTGTTGATGGCGGTGAGCTTGTCGCCCAGCGTGGCCTGTCGGCCGATGCTGGCGTTGGTGATGTCCTGCACTTCTTTGCTGACGGTGTCCGAGTAGCGCGCGCCGCGCCCGGGGAACACACCCCGCAGGATTGACGCCACCGTGTCGGCGGTCTGCAGTTGCTCGGACGGGCGGAACAGCTTGTAGATCTGCTCGGAGGTCTGCGCAGCGCTGCCCTTGGGATCGAAGCCGAAGAACTTGGCGATGGCGTCCCAGATCGCGCGCAGCGGGCTGCGCTCGTAGCCGACCTTGTTGTCCAGCTTGTCGCGCAGCTGCTTGTTCGACAACACCTCGGAGACGAACTCCTTGAGGTCCGTCTCGCCGTACTCGCCAGCAAACTCGGCGTCCTTCTTGATGCGGTCGAACAGTGCCTGCAGATCCTTGAGCGCCGCGCGCTGCTCAGACGTTAGCGTCTTCGGATCAGCGTCGATCGCCGCGATGGTGGCTGCGTGCACGGCCTCGTGCAGCAGCGTCTCTTCGGACATCAGCGCGCGCGACATCGTGATGGTGTTGGTCTTGGGATCGTACTTGGCGTCAACAACCTTGCCGCGCACCTTGACCTCGTTGACCACCTCGACCTTGGTGTTGGCCAGGAACGGCAGCAGCTTGGCCGCAGCCTCACGCACGAACCCGTCCTTGGCGTTCTTGGCCAGATCCTGCACCGCCGACATCAGGTTGCCCTGGGCAGCCGCCGTGGCCGCCGCCTCGTTGAGCGGCGTGCTGTTGCGCGCGGCCGTCTCGTACGCGCTGGCTCGCGCCAGCATGTTGTTGTCGGCGTCATCCCAGCCTTCGGCGAAGCGTCGGGGGGTGGCGGCCATGCGCTCAATACCCTCGACGTCAGCGTTTGTCTGGGCGGTCTCTGTCGCTGCGACGTCGTTCAGCAACCCCTGCTGAATCAGCGTTTCCGCAGTCTCTTTCGCGGCCTCGACTGCGCCGGCAGTGCCTTCCTCTATGCGCTTGCGGGCAGCCACTTGGAACGCCGCCAGCGTGGTCATCTCCTTGGACTTGATCGTCGTGTTGGGCGGGGGCGACGTACTGTCCTTGACGCGCTGAATGAGTTTCGGCGTGCGCGCCTGCTGGGTCGGGTCGTCCGTTGTCGGCTTGCCAGAAGGAAGCTCGCGAACATACATGGCCGGGGCATTGCGGCGCTTCTTCGTCTGCCCCTTCGCAATACGACCGATCTCTTCTTCACCCGCTTCAGCTCGAGCATCCCTGGCAGCGGAGCGATCGGCCGCAGCTGCGTCCGTCTCTTCGATCAGCGCGTCGACTTTTGCTTTGGGTGCGGTGTTGCGCTCAGCGCTCAAGAACGCGTTCTCACGGTTCTTGGCGTCTTCACGCATCCGGGGCAGCTCACGGTCACGGCGCGCAAGCGCCAACGCCTCGACAGCGGGGCGCGCGGCCGGCGACGCGGCGACTTTCGCCGCCTCTTTCTCCGTCATCCACGCATCAGCACCCTCGCGGCTTTCGGCTTCAGCGAGTGCGTTCCAGGCGGCGTCCGCTTTCGTCTTCAGCTCGTTGCGCTTCGCTTGGTTCTGCTCCATGCGCTTGTAGATACCTTTGAGCGCAGCCTGCACTTTCTCTTCAAGCGCCTGCTCCAGCTCTGCACGCCGCGCCGGGCTGATCGCCCGCATCTTTCCTTTGTCCTGCAGCGAGCGGATGTACTTCTGCAGGTCGACGCTATCCATCAGCGCACCGTCGTCAAAGGCCTCGGTTCCGTAGGCTGCGAAGTCGTAGTCCGTGTCCGGCTCGTACAGCGTGTGCGCCAGCTTGAGCGTTTCCTTCTCGGCTTCAGACAGGTGCGAAACCAGCGCCGCCGAGATCTTGTTCTTGACGTTCGGTGCCGGCGCGAACTCCTCGACACGGGCTTCTTTACGAGCACGCTGCGTTGCGTCCCAACGCTCTTGGAACGCGTCCTTGAGCCACTGCCTGAAGGTCTTGGCCCCGGCGTTGCGTGCGGCCTGCTCGGTCGTGTCTGCGCGCCGCTGACGTTCAACAAGGCCTGCCTTGGCTTCGGTGGCGGTGTCGCGCAGCTGCTGCGTAACCGCCTTGGTGGAGCCGAGCGTTTTGGTCAGCCACTTGATGCGTTCTTCGAACGCCTTCGTATCACCGAGCCGCGAGGCTGTGTCGCGTGCGGCATCGCGAGCCTTGTTGAGCTCGTTGAAGATGTGCGCAGACCGGGGGCTGTCGTTCACGCCGCCAGCAGCCAGGAACTGCTCGTACAGTGCGTCGAGTTTGGCTCGGAAAGACTTCTCCAAGTTCTGCAGCGCCGACAGCCGGGTTGCGGCTTCGCGCCGGTTGCTCTCAGCAGCCTTCATCTTTTCGATGAGCGCATCGAGCGTCGACAACGCCTCCTCACGGGGGCGCCCGCCTTCACCTTCCCACGCTTCGTTCTGCTGGCGTGCGGGGGAGTAGTACTCCTGCTTGGGTGTCCGGGTCAGTTCAGCGTATGCGGCACCGTACTCGCGCTCGAGCGCTTGGCTGACCGACCCCGTCTGCGGGGTGCTGTAGACGCCAGTCTTGAGCAGGCTCGCAAGCTCGTTACGCATGCCTGTCATGGCTTCTTGCAGGTCGATCTGCGCTTTATGCAGGTCGGTGTCTCCACGAAGCCTGTTGGCCGCCAGGGTCATGCTGAGCTGCATGACCCTGTCACGTGCGGCGTACGCTTTCTTGAGCCCTTCCGAAAGTGCAGCCAGCTGCTTGGTGGCCTCTTCTTTGCGGATGGTCGTGTCTTTCCTGGCCAGCGCCTGTTGGCTTTGAACGCGGGACACCGCGTTGCTCAGCGCGGTGAGCTCTTTCTCGACGCCTTGCAATACCGCCGCTTGGTTGGCCGCAACATCCTCCGCGAGCGCGTGCAGCCCAACAGTGTCCCCGGCGATGTCAGCAAGCACCGATTGCTTGTGCGCTTCGCGCTCAGCCTTCAGCTGACTTTCAAGCGCGGCCGCTTTCTCGCCGCTGCTCTTCACGCGCTCCAGCGCCTTGCGCTTGACGTTGAGTTCTCCTGCAGGTTGTGCAGCCTTCTTCTGCTGTTGTTCGGCGGCGCCTTGAGCCTCGGCCACTTGTTTCTTGACCGCGGCCGCCGACGGCGGCACGACGCGGATCTCGTTGATCTGCGCATCGATGTTGGCAAGCTCCCGCGTGAGATACCCCATCCGCGGGGGGCCGTCTTTCGACGCAGGCAACAAGACACCGTTGTTCGCTGCGCTCAGCAACGCCATGGTGTGCTCACTCGAGGCGTCCCGCTGCAGCTGCTGGATTTGCTCCGCGCTGCGCTGCGCACCCTCTTCTTGGTCGACCGGCGTTGCCTCTGCCGGCGCGCTTGTGGATTTCACCTTGCGCAGATCACCCACGATCTCCGTACTGGGCAGGCTGCTGAGCGCCATCTCGTCGACCGGATCGATGTCTTGCTTGATCGGTTGGCCTTCGTCGTCAACCAGCGCCTTGCGCTGCGTCTCGGTTTCGGCATTCAGCTGCTCGATGGTCTTGACGACGTTGGCGCGACGCTCGCGCAGCTTGGCCAGGGCAGGAGCCACCTTGGCTTCGTGCAGCGCCTGCCGCTTCTTCTCAATCTCAGGATCGTTGGCCAGCCGCTCTTGGAACGCCTCGGGCGTGTCAGCCACAACCCCCTGCGTCTCTTCATCAGGGAACATGTCGCCCGTGGCGTCCTCTTTCCCACGCGACTCATACCGTTCCAGCAGCGCGCTGACCTCGCGCGCACCCTCCGGGTTCGGGCCCCCCATGAGCGTGCGGTACAGCCACGCGTTGATGTCGGCGACGGCAGTCTTGTCCTTCTCCAGCGCCGACTGCTTCTCCCGGATGCGCTCGACGAGCGCAGCGTCATCCGCCTCGAGCTTGTTGGCGGTGGCCGCCCCGAGCATACGATCCAGCGGCGCAGCCTTTGCGGGCTTTATTCTGGCGATGAGCTCGCGCGCCAGTGTTTCTGTTGCACGGTCGGCCGCAGTTGCTTCAGCCCAGGTCTTTTTGAGTTCTGCTGGCAGGGAATGAAACGACGGGGCACCCATTGATGTGCGGCCCATCCATTCGTGCTCTTCTGCGGAGCGCGTGCTGGTGTTCTTAAGCGCGGGGGTTGCGCGCGGGTCACTCTTAACACGCGCAACAATCCTTTCTTGGAGGCGTCCCGTGTTTTCTTTTTCCCGTACAGCTTCGCTCCAAGCCTCTTGATACCGCGCAGGCAGCGCATCCCAAGGTATCGACGCGTTGGGGTCACGCATCGCCTCCCATTCACGCGCGGCGCGAAGCTCTGCCGCACGGTCAAGCCCTTGCCGTTTTTGTACGTTCTGCGTGTACCCCGCCTGCATTGCGCGCTGCGCGTTGTTCATTGTCGGGAACCATTTCCCGCCCTGTTCACCCTGTGCTTTTTTCCACGCTTCCTGCGCTTCAGGAGATAGCTTTTGAAAGCTCTGATACGCCCGCGTGTCGTCTTGCGCGTTTTGCCATGCCAGATAGCTGTCCAAGTCGCTGGCAGGTATGTTTTCTTGCTTCTGGCGGCGGGCCGACGCATCTTCCGGGCCGAACATGTCGCCCTGCGCGGCGGGGTTCATCTGCGTGATCGGCTTGGGCGCCTTGGTGCCGCTGTAGGGGACAAACATGTCCCCCTGCGCGCTCTCGTCGTTGGCCAGTGGCTGCACGGTCGGCGCCGGCGCCGGCGCGCGGCGATCTTCCTGCTGGGCGATCGGCATCGGGCCGGGCGGACGCATCAACATGCCGGGCAGTGAGCGCTGCGCGCCGTCGGCGCCTGGGCCCATCCCCGATTCGGGGCCGATTCGGTTGGCGCGTTCCTGCGCAGTCTCGTTGACACCACCGCGCGTGAGCGTGCCGACCTTCGGCAGCTCGCGCCGGGACGCAGCATCTTCCTGCTCTTTCAGCTGTGCCTCGGCGGTGGTCCACCCCGTCTTTTGCTCCAGCGTCACCATCTTGGCAGCAAGCTTCGCTGCGGTCTCGGTTTCGCCCCCGTCTTTAGCCTGCTGCCATTGTTTGCCGAGCGAGGCCAGCCGTTTGATGGCGCCTTGCTGCTCCGCCTCCTGTTTCGTCTGCGCAGCTTCCTGGGCTTTGGCGTCGGCCGCCGCCGCTTCCAGTTCCGCTTCGCGGGCTTTGAACTGCTCGGCAATCTGCAAGCTTTCCTGGGGCGTCTGCGCCGCGGCCATCGCTTCACGCTTCTGCTCAACCGTCTGAGCCTGAAGGGTGGCGATACCGCGGAGCTGCTGCGCCAGCGCGATCGGCGACTGTGGCGCCTCGGGGGGTGCGTCCTGCGGCGGTCGGATGTTGCCGTCTTCCTCGACACCAAACAGGCTGGGCGTGCGCACCGGGCCGGCGCCGCCGGCCTGTGCCGTGGCCTGCTCGTTGGTCGCCGCTTGTTGGCGCGCCTCCAACGCTGCGCCCGCTTCCTGGCGCAGCTTGTCCGCGTTGGCGGCGTCCTGCTCTTTCTTCAGCCGCTCTTGCTCCAGCTGCTTGCCTTTGGCAACTTGCTGGCCGCGCTCGACATAGCGTCCGCCCGGGCCGATGGCGCCGGCCAGGGCCGCGCCGCCCATGAAGTTCTCGAAGTACTCGTTGCGAGCGTCGGCGTCGGTGATGTTCAGACCGGCCTGCGCGCGCTCCAGCACGGCCTGAGCCGCCTCGGTGGCGCCCTCTTTGCCCATAAGCTTGCCGGTGGACAGCGCGTAGTCCTTGGCCTTCTGGGCGATCGTCTGCTGGATCAGCGCCTTGGCGCCTTCCTCGGTGATCTCTTTGCCCGCGGCGCCGAAGATCTTGCCCAGCCCTGGGATGGCGCGCAGCGCAATGACGTCCAGCGCCGCCTGGGGGATGGCTGTCAGGAAGGCCTTGGCGCCGCTGGCTTCGTCCAGCGACTTGCCGTCTTCCATCTGGCGCTGCAGGTTCGAGCCGGTGAAGGCGGCGGTGGACGCCGCGCCGGCCGCGGCCGCGCCGGCAATGCCCGCCCCGATTCCGATGAATGGCGCAGCAACAGCACCGAGCGCGCCAGCGCCGGCAGTGGCCGCCATGTTGGGCAGCGAGCCGCCCGCGGTCTCCTTCAGCTTTTGCCAGGGGGACTCGATCCAGCTGTCTTTGGTCGGGGTGAAGCGGGCGTTGGCTTCGGCTTCTTTGGCCTTGTCGTAGGCCTCGGCCTTGTCGCTGTCCATCAACCCCAGCTTGCCGGCGAGCAATCCGAGCCCGCCCTGCAGGCGCGAGGTGCCGGCGCTGGCCGCGGCCTTGAAGCCGGACTTCTCCTGATCGTCCTCTGGCGCCGTCTTCTTGTAGCCGAACGCCTCCGGGTACTCTCGCAGCGCCCGCGCCCAGGTCTGGTCGGGGTTCTCCCCCTCCCGAATAGTCACGACACTGCCGTCGGGGAGGGGGAGGTAAGCCATGATTGTGAACTTTCAGGAAAGGGGGCCCGAGCCCCCGGTGCAACGGTTACGGACGAACAGCGGCAGCTCCACTTGCGTTTTGAACCGGCGCCGGCCGCGGTGCTGACACTCGCGAGTACGCAGCCACATCGGCAAGGATAGCAGCCATGATCTGTTCAGGCGGGCTGCTCTTGCTGAGACCGCCTTTGGTGATCGCGATGTCCGGCAGGCTCTCGCGGTATTTGGCGATGACGCCCAACGGGTCCGCTTTGCCCTGCTGTGCGCTGAAGTACGCCTGCGCACCCTTGACGGCATCGCCGCCACCCATCTCCCGAAACATCTCGAGCTGCGGGTTTTTGTTTGCGCCGGCGCGCGAAGCTGCCGCCTGAATCTCTGCCGCGCGAAGTTGCGTCGAGGCCTGCAGATTTGCAGCCGCCATGGTTGTGGCGTTGTTGTTGTTCGAGATCGCCCCTTGGGTGTACAGCTCCTGACCCTTGAGGTTTTTCTCCTGCTGCAGCTTCACCAGCTGCTGCGCCTCGCCGGCCTTCACACCGTACGCGCGCTCGATGCCGCTCAGCATCTCCCGCTTGCCTTTGGTCAGCTCTTTGTCGTATTCGCTCTGCGCGGCCAGCAGCTCTTTCTTGGCACCCAGGCGATTGGCGTCGACGCCGTCCTTGGCCGCGTCCAGGCGCTCCTGAGCGTCCTTGAGCTTCTCCAGGCCGGCGCCGTACTGACTAAAGCCTTTCTGAGCGCCGCTGGCGATCGCCGCCAGCCCGGGCCCTTTGGCCTGCATCATTTCCAGGCCGGCGGTGATCCACGACATGGCCTCGTTGCGCTTGCTTTCCTTCTCGATGTTCTCCTGGCGCCCCGCAAGCCGACCTTCCTGCTTGTCGTACAGCTTGGACTGCTCGGCCGAGATGCCCTGACGACCCTCGAGCTGCGTGCGCGCAGCCTTCGCCTCTTCGTCAACGAGCGCTTGGCGCTGCGCGCCCTGCGGGTCAACGGTGGGCTTGGCCATGCGCGCGTCGTAGGCAGCTTCAGCATCGAAGTCCGCGGGTCGCGCGCCGATGTCCATGCGGGGGATTCCCGGCGCCCCAGCGCCTGCGGCACCGCCGCGCGTAGACAGCGAGATGCTCGAGCCTGTGCGGCCGCCAGCGCCGGCCAGTGCCTGCAATCCTGCCTGCGGTTGGGGCTGTGCTGCGGGCGCAGCGGGGGCGGCCGCAGGCTGCGGGCCAGGAGGACCGGGCTGGCGCAGCCCTTCGTTGCCGTAGTTCTCGTTCGGCGGTGCCTTGGTGCCGTTGGCCCGGTTCATGAACTCGCCAAAGCTAATCGCTTTGCCCGTCTTGGGGTCGATACGCTTCTCGCTGGAGAAGGCCCCCTTGATCGAGTTGGCAAAGCGGATGCTGGGCATCTCTTCGCTGTCACCCGGCACCGGCGGCAGATCTTCCCAGCGCAGCCCGTCCATGGCGGGCGTAGCCACGAGGCTGCTCGCATCACCAGCAAACCCCACGATCCCGCCGGCGGCCATGGTGGCCACGCCGGGCGGTGCGATGCGTGCGATGCCGGAGTTCTCCGGCAACTGCTGCATGCTGGCCAGCGCCTGCTCGTTCACCGGCGGCGGGGCGCCAGCGCCCTGCTGAGGCGCAGCACCCTGCGCGCGCATCTGCTTGCGCATCATGCTTTCTTGGAACGCGAGCGGGAAGATGTACGGGTCCGCCTTGTGCATCTTCGCGTAACGGCCAAGCTCCTGATCACCCAGCATGCGCAGGGTGGACATCACTTGGTTGGGGTTCGGTGTCGCGCTCATGCTGCCTCCATCCGTGCCATGGCCAGTTCCTGCAGTCCGCCCTTAGCTTTGACCCGACCGCCCTTGGCCAGCTTGCTGGCGCCGTAGGCGGTTGCCGCCAGACCGGCGAGCTGGCTCGTCTGGCTGGCCGGCTGCGCGTAGATCTGCTGCGTGGTGTTGGCCATCGGCAGCCCGCGCAGCATGTCGGACATGTAGCTCATCTGCTGGTACGGGTAGCGCTGCTGGTTCAGGAAGTCGTTGTACTGCTGGGTCAGGATGTTCTGCATCTGCTGCTGTTGCTGCACGCCCAGCGTGTTCTGAGTTTGGAGCGCGCCCTGATCCTGGGCGTACTGCTGCCCGCCCAGCGTGCCGAGCGTGCCGGCCGCCGACAGCCCCGTCTGCAGACCCTGGATCCCGATGCCGGCGCCGAACTGGCGCGACTGCTCGCCAAGCTGCTGCGCGGCCTGACCGTACTGGGCGAGGTTGCCCGCATTCTGCATCGCCTGCTGCGAGGCGAACTGCTGATCCTGCACCCCGAGCTGCTGCGCCGCCTGACCGTACTGGGCCGCGTTCTGGGCGTTCTGCAGGTTCTGCTGGGAGCCAAACTGGCGCGACTGCTCGCCCAGCTGGTTGGCCGCCTGCCCATACTGCGCACCCAGGCTGGCCGCCTGTAGCCCTTGCTGGGAGCCGAACTGGCGGGACTGCTCGCTCAGCTGGTTGGCTGCTTGGCCGTACTGCGCGCCGGCCTGCGCCGCCTGCAACCCGAGCCCAGCGCCGTACTGCCGCGACTGCTCGCCCAGCTGCTGCGCCTGCAGGTTGGAGCCCTGGTTGGCGATCTGGGACTGCAGCGAGCGCTGCTGGTCCGTGTTGAACTGGTTCTGCGCCTGCTGATAGGCCGCCTGCAGGCCGGTGACTTGGATGTCGCCCTTCTGCAAGGCCAGATTCTTCGCGGCCTCCGCGCGCATGATCGCGTCCCGGCCACCGCCGAGCGCACCCGACTGGGTGGCCTTGGCCGCCAGCTGGGTGTTGGCGATGTCCGCCTGACGCTGCGCGTCGCGCTGCTGGATCTCGACCACCTGCTGCATGTACGGCGACATGTAGTCCTGGGCGTTGGTCGGATCGATGAAGCGCTGCGTGCTGGTGTTCTGCGAGCTGATGTTGCCGGCTTGGTAGTTGCCGGCGTTGCCCGCGTTGAACTGGTTCTGGTACTGCTGCGTCTGGTAGGCGCCGGCGCTGGGGTCGAACTGGTTCTGGAACTGACCCGGCTGGTACTGCCCGGCGTCCGAGTACTGGTTCGAGATCGCGGCCTGCTGGTAGGGCGCCGTGCCCTGGTAGGCGTTGGCGAACTGCCCGCCGGTGTAGGAGCCCTGGTTCAGCGCAGCCAGCCCGGCGCGCTGCGCCATGTCGGACGCCGCGTAAATCTGCGGCGAAGTGCCCAGGGCACCAGCGGCCTCGTAGGACTGCTGCTGCAGCGGGCTGAACTGCGCCGTGCGCTCACCGCCGTAGTTCTGGTACGGCTGGAAGCCTGTGATGTTGCCTTGAGCGTCCCGGTCAAAGGTCAGCGCGCTGGTGCCCCCCAGCATCTCCTCGACATACGGCCGGGCATAGTCCGGGATCGACGTCGTGGTGGCGGTGGTGTTGGTGGGCATGCTCGCCCCGGATGCGTCGCTCATAGTTTCACTCCGACCAAGATGCTTTTCTCTTTGAACCCGTAGCGCGCCCACAGGCGGGCAACCGCTGCGCGTGCCGCGCCTTCGAGCGCCGTGGCGCCGTTTTGCACTGCGATCGCCTTCAGCTGCGCGAAGGTCTCATCGTTGCTGATCAACTTGCCACCAATCGTGGAGACGAATGCCACGCGGTCGACCGGCCGGTTGTAGAAGAACATGGTGGCCGCGCCGTGAATCACGTTCTCATCGTCAGACGCCACCAGCAGCAGCCACTGCCCTGTCGAGACCATCGACTGCACATGCGCCAGCGTGTAGTCGCCGCTGGAGTTCTCCAGGGCGGACACGACGAAAGGCTCGGCCAGCGGCCACGTGCGGTTGACCCACTCGAGCGGAACGTGCTGAACCTTCATGCCGGCATCACCGCGCTGGCCTTGCTGTCCACGGCGACCTTACCTTTGCCGGTGGTCTTGGCACGGCGGTTCTGGATGCGGTCGAGCATCGCATAGAGCTGGCGGGCGCCCGCCTCGGTCGACCCGTTGCCGAGTTCCGAGACGATGCGCGCGGGGATGACGAACTCGCCGTCGGCCAGCGCCGCCGGCTGTCCACCGTTGATGGTGGCCGGGATCGAGTCCGAGACGCCGTCGCCGGGCCCGCGAAGCAGGCGGCCCTGGTTCCCGCCGCCAGCAAACCCGCGAGCAAGATTGGCGAGACCGCCCGCCGCCCAGGCGGGGCCGTCGCCGGCATCACCACCCATACCCGACGTGCCGCCAACGCCGCCAACGCCCCCCATACCGCCGCCATCCGGGCCATCACCGCCACCCCCGTCAAGCCCGGACTGCTGGTTCAGCGACTGCAGATCGCCCCAAACACGCCCTTCAGCTTTGCCGTAGTTCACGTAGTGCTGGCGCACGAACTCGTTGATGTCCATGCCCATCGGATCCTTCTGGAACGCCAAATAGATGTCCGGGTAGCGATCCACGTAGGACTGGGCGAACGAGTCGGGCTTGACCTCTTCGGCAGTGCGTTTGAGCAGTTTGCTCATGTCCGACAGGTCCGGTTGCTGGTACTGCTGATTGGCCGCCGGCGCGGCCAGCGGCGCCTCACCGGCCAAATACTCGAGCGCGTTGCGCGAGGCACCTTTGGTCGTGTTCATCGGGTTGGCGCGCGTCACGCGCGGCTGGGACAGCCCACGGAAGTAGCGCCCCTCGTTGCGGCCGAACTTCTCAAAGTGCTGGCGCGCGAAGTCATCGGCGCTCATGCCGAAATTGTTGTTCCGGAAGCCGTCGGCCACGTCCGGGTTCTGCATGAAGTAGTCGCGCGCGGCGCTGCCCCAGGGCATTGCCAGGGTGACCGACAAGTCACGCGACGGGCCACCGATCGGGGGTCCGGGCGGGGGTGCAGGGTTGCCGCCAATCGGCGCCGGGCCGGGCGCGGGAGCGCCAGGAGGCGGTACAGGTGTACCAGGGGGCGGTACAGGTGTACTGCCGGGCGGCGGAACGGGTGTAGGCGTGCCGGGGGGAGGCAGCGGCGTCCCGGGGGGCGGCAATGTC
>JACCDG012042354.1_pt1 | contig 33095 bp, 32 predicted proteins | sample 7442471 | NCBI WGS metagenome assembly JACCDG01 (sample SAMN15323444, study PRJNA562643) | freshwater metagenome | isolation source: river surface water | place: USA:Blue River Watershed | collected 2017-08-17 | reverse complement strand
ATCAAACTAAGTCCCCAGTATTTGCCGCGATCATCAGCATCTTCTTTATCGCGATTGCGCTCAAACCACTCGCCGCCTCCAATTAGCGCGACGCCCGCAAGAACGCCCATCGCAATTTTGATGGCAGCGCCCCAAGTCTGAAACGAATAGATAATAAAAAGCGCTACGCCAATTACTAGACTGGCAATGCCCAAGCGATTGAGCCAGTACAAACCGATACGCGACTCTAGAGTGTCTGGCTTTTCGAGATCAGACTTTGTAGATGCGACTACTGGTGCCTCGAGCGTTAAGTCGGGAGCTGCAGCAGGTGTCTCATCTTTTATCTCAACTGGAATTTCTAATTCGACTGCTGGCGTATCCACCGCAGGAACACCAGCAGTTTTTGGCGCCATAGAGCGAGAAATTTTCTTTGGCACCGCCGCCTCGGCTTCTGCCTCCCAGCCTGAGCCAATGTCAAACCTATATTCGAGCTCTTGCTCAAGGTGACTTACACGCTCTGTCAGCGCCATAATCTGACGCTTCAACTCATCAATCTCGTTTGGCTTAGCTTTGGTCATGTCAACCACTTGCCCGCCAACCTTTAACCTGAAGCAATTGAACTTTTTATTGCCACACGACGTCTAATAATGTGAAGCCGCCGAATGCTTTTCTGGGGAGACAAGTTTCGTAGGCTTCCGGCTTTTGCCGGTTAGAAACCTGATGCCGGGGCCATGCGTGTGATGTCACCATCTCCATCTCCCGTTTCCTGATTCATACTTTGGTCCTGGCGCCAGCGTTCAACTTTTTCTCTGTAATCTGCGCTCTGTTTGTTGTAATTCTCGATCAGCTTCATTTTCTTAGCCCTGAAGGCTGCAACATCGAAAATGTCTTTCTGCCTGTGTCTGCGCGCGGCTTGATAGACCTCGTACAAATCGTCAATGTTCTTGCAATTATCGAGTGATTTTTTAAGTAAATATCTGTACAGGTCGGGCGTTTTGAAAGGCTCGATGTTGCGCAGAATGGTCATCAGTTGGTGAACATCATTCTCATCGTCGATAAGTTCTTTGCACGTCTTGCGCACCAGATCTTCCATTCCCAATGCCGAAGACTGTCTTGCAAAATCAAGCGCTTCGGGCACTGTGTGCACCAAAGAATACTGCTTCTCCATTGCCAAATGCGATAAGTCGCTTAGCGAGACTTCCTGCGCCTTAAGCGCCAGATCTTTCAATTCTTCGCGAGATCTAGACTGAGCGATCATTGCTTGCATGGCATCGCGTGTAGCTTCGAAACACTCGAACTTTCGTCCCTTGAGCGCAACCAAAATCAAATCGTCACGGTTTTTGCTCAACTGAAAAGCCTTCTCCACTGCAGCACGTCTAATATCTGTACAAAAGCTGCCATATTGCTCAGTAATATCGGCAAGGGCAAAGCATTTCTGAACATCGGTGCACTCAGCAAGCGCCGCGTCAAACAAGGGTCTTGCCTTCTCTGCCTTTTTCGCCTTAGCGTATTTAACAGCCTTCTCGACGTTCTTAACTGTGGCATCCGGAAGAGCTGAATAGTAGACGGTCTGGTCCTTGGCGAAGGCAGACTGAATGCTCAGACTTTGTGTGCCACCCAGTGAACAGAGTAAGAGTAAGGCTAATAGGCTGTTTTTGGTCATCAATCATTGTGTACCACAAAAGCGCCCGCTTTGCTCACATAAGATTAAATAGCCTACCTGAAAGAACCGGCGATTGCTGGTCCAAACACTGGAAGCAGTATATTCGGAATCAGTAAACAAATAACGAAAAACCACAATGATAGTTTGTATAAGAAAGTGTTCTCTTTAAGCAAGAATACTAATACGGTGCTTTTCAGTACAAATAAAGATAAAGCAGCAAGAATGAATAGTCTCCAAATTGAATTATTCACAAAATGAACTAAATAGTCTGAGCACAGGCAATACATAAGCAAATACACAGCAAAAACTAGATGCGTAGATATCAAAACAATTTTTACGCTGCTTTTCATTCGGGGTAATAAGGAAAAGGGAAGAAAATAAATCCCCTGCAACTATGTAGCAGCATCCACGCTGGACCGAAAAGCACCACCAACAGATTTGGCAACACCAAACAAATCATGTACAAACCAATAGTGATCGGTGAAAGACGCTGGTCAGGTTTTGAAACAAAAATCAAAAACGCACTGCACAGAGCAAACAAGGCAAAGTACCAGATAAGTGATCTGTATATTTGGGGATTAGTCAGAAAAAGTCTCATGTATACCGGCTTTAGGCAGTATGGCACGGCATAGATTGCAATAACTATTCCAGTTGCAATCGCTACTAACTTAACTCGATCTTTTGGTACTGTGGTTGAACTCAAAAAGAACATCCCCCAATTGTCACAAAAGCCGGTCCAAAAATTGGCAGAAAAACATTTGGAATGGTTGAAATAAAAAAATAAAACGCTATTGAAACTTTAGCCCAACCAGTCCTCGGTTTTGGTACAAAGAGTAATAAGACACTATGCACAAAAAACAATGTGCTCCATGCCACCACAATGATTCGCCAGATTGGATTGTTTAAGAAAGGAACAATGTATCCAGGAGTGGCAATATACGTGAAAAGATAGACGCCCACGACAATCGATGCAGCGAACAATATAAATGACTTTCGCTCTTTAATAATCATGCCGCAGCCAGAAAAGGAATTGAAATCCCGAGACGCCGTGATGCCTTGTCTAACTATTAAAGCATATTGCCAGATTCAGGAGCGCTCACTATCTCTGGTTTAAATACAGGCAGGGCGAGTTGAATCAAGCGAGTCTTTCGAGCTTGGCGCGGAGGCTGCGCTTCGGGGACTGAGAAATCCATTTCTTGCTGCACAGATTTGCGTAATGTTTCTCTAAATTCGGTTGCGTTGCTTTGCACTTTGACCATTTGGGTCATGAACAGTGCAAGGGCAGGTTCAAGAGCAATTTCTTGTCGCTTAATTACCGGCTCGTGTGATTCATTCAAAAACTCAAAGCCATCAATCAGTGGCAGAGCAAAACAGTCGTCTTCTTTTAAGATGCGAATCTTGTTGGTATCAAATCCAGATTGATGCAAGAACATGTGCAGACCGTCTGCAACTTCATTTACTTTGATTTTTGAATCGAAGTAAAGAAACACTTGCATCACATTGCTACAACCAGCACGAAACACTCTCGCTTTAACATTGAGCTTTTGCAAATGACTAAGCAGACTTGGGATGATTAGCGGATCTGCATCTACGTCTTCCTGCATGATTTCTATAACGTAAAAACGTTCTTTGATACCAAGTGCGAAGGCTCGATACATTCCCTCTTTAGACGAAATGGAGCTAATGACTTCTTCGTCAGTGACCTGATAATAAGGACTCATCGGACGCCAGTTACCATTTTCACGTCTGATTAATCCCGCTTGTCGATGCGAAAACAATTTCAAGAAAAAATTTAGAGGCGGTTCGATGAATTCTCCGGTCATGCTTACGGCACCGGCGATATCATTGCTATTTGATGTATATAACTCGTCTATGTCTTTAGCCTCGGGGCACCAAATCTGGTGATTATTTTGATGATGTAATGCCATCATAACAAAAATGCCCGAGGTTTCAAGCCTCTAACAAGTTACGCCTACTCGCACTCCAAAATATTCTGCGACGTCATTCCAATTTCTCATACGTGGATTGTAGTCAACCAAACGATTATGCGGAGCATCAAACAAAAGTCCTTGACCTTTGAAACGCTTGAAGTGACGCACGTTGTCGTCAATTAGGTAGTCTGCGTGAACAATGGATTTGTCACCGCAAAAAACGAAATTCATTGAATCAATAAATGGAAGATGCTTCAAAAGCCATTTGTATTTTCCATTGAAAGAATTAGGAACTTCCATTGCAGCAGTGGTGATAAATAATTCGTGCTCTTTAGACAATGCCTCTAGCGTCTCGATTGCACCTGGAAAAACGTCCAAATCATCGAAGAAATTTTCGTGATGGACAATTTCGAGTACTTTCGATTTTTCTTCAGGCAAAGCGAACTCTGGAAGCGAGATACCAACCAGATCGTCCAGGTTGGTTTTCTTGTTAAAGTGTTGATCGTAGAGGGTGACGTGCTTGGAGAGTGCGTCAGTGATGACTTCGTCCATGTCTATAGCGATTCTGCTCATAAATGCCTCCGATATCTGCGCATTTGTTGTATAATCATGCACAATCCGGCACAAAAACGCAATAAGTTGTAAAGGTAGTTAAGATTAAATGTTCACCGAAGAGCGCAGACAGTACATTTTGAACCAACTACACACTAAGCGTAAGGCTAGCTCGGCAGAGCTTGCTCACGAGCTAAACGTGTCTGAAGATACAATAAGGCGCGATTTGAAGGAGTTGGCTGAGAACGGGCTACTTAAGAAGGTCCACGGCGGAGCGATGGCTATAAGCCCTGTTCCTTACGAGTATTCAGCTCGTGTCGAGCTTAATCTGGACGGAAAACGCAGAATTGCCGCAGAAGCTGCCAAATTAATCAAGTCAGGAATGCTTGTATTTATAGATGGGGGCACGACTGTCGGTCTTATTGCCGAATATTTGCCGTCGGGCTTACAGGCAACATTTGTCACTCATAGTGCCGCCAACGCAATTGCATTCTCCAATTGCCGCAGCTCAAAGACAATTTTGCTTGGCGGAATTCTGGTGCCAGAATTACTTATAAATGAAGGGGCGGAAGTGCTTGAGACAATCGAGCGTTTTCATGCCGACTTAACTTTAATAAGTGTGCAAGGGTTCGATAAAGAAAATGGTGCGACGGTCGGACACTATCAAGATAGCCTGGTAAAGAAAGCTTTTGTCGAGCATTCATCCGAGCTAGGCGTTTTAGCCGGCAAAGAGAAGCTCGGCTTTTCGGTGCATTACAAAATTTGCGATGTAAGCGAATTAGACTATTTAATTACTGACGAAGATCAAAATAATTTGAAGAAGCTCAAAAATAGCGGATTTCAAATAATGAATGTTTAAAACTCTACTGTAATTTCAGTTCCTAGGACTTCAGGCTTGCCTGATTTAATTGAAACTTTTGCATGGTGTGCGTTTGCAACTTCTTTAACAATAGCAAGTCCCAAGCCGCTGCCATTACCGCCGGTGCCAAGTATGCGATAAAAACGCTCGAAGACTTTGTCTTGTTCTTGCGATGGAATACCTGGTCCAGTGTCTATTACAGACAAAGAAATTTTGTCGCCGCCTTTTACTCTAACTGTAATAGAACCCTCTTGGGGAGTATAAGAAATTGCATTTTCGATTAAATTAGAAACCAAATGTCTCAAACCAGTTTGCTCGCCGGTCATAAGAACAGGAGAATCAGAGCCTTCGAAAGTAAGCTTCAGCCCTTTGCGAATAGATTGGTCTACCAGTTCCGAAACTACATCTGATACCAGAAAATTCAAATCCAATTGCGAAGCAGAAGCCATCTTAGCTGGCTCGCCGATGTCACTTCGAGCCAAAGCTAGCAACTGATTTACCATGCGAGAGGCTCTATCGATGCCCTGATCCAATTCAAGTACTACATGTTTCAATTCATTTGCTTCTGTCATTTCGCTACCAATACTCGAATACGTTTTAAGTCCAGCAAGTGGTGTTCTTAACTGATGCGCGGCACTGGCAACGAATCTTTGTTGGGCCTTCAATTCCTCCGTTGACCGCTCGAATAGTGAATTAATCGCTTTCACCAATGGATAAACTTCCTCGGGTGCGCTCTCACCGGCAAGTGGACTCAAGTCGGCTTGAGAGCGTTTAGCTAATTGCGCTTGCAAATCTTTAAGTGGATTCAAGATTTTCACTACACCATACCAGACGGCAGAAAGTCCCAAAATCATAGCGATTAATTGAGGCACAGCCACACTCAAAAGCATTTTCTTTTGAAACTGACGCCTTGCATTCATTGTTTCTGCCACCTGGACAATGACCGACTTTTTCGATTCACTTGGGACAGGAACTTTTACATCTACAATTCGTACTGTTTTACCTGCAATCACGCCAGTCCTGACTTTGGGCTTGTCTTCTTCAAGTTCAGTGGCAGGTGGTGGCAGAATTTTGTCACCAGCTATGACACCGCGAGCTTCGTCGATAACACTAAAATAAAATTTGTCACTCCCGTCTTTTTTCAAAATAGCTTGAGCAGATGCAGGCAAATCTACAACTACTCTCTCGCCTTGCACGCGCATGCGCCCAACAACCGAGTCAGCAGAATTTACCAGGTCCCAATCAAAATATTCTTCTGAAAAGTTTTGCACAAGATAGAAGCTTAAGACTGTACTTGCAATTGCCACGCATCCAAGAAGTGGCACGAACAAAAACAAAAGCTGCTTTCTAATTGCTTTTCTTTTCAAGGTTGCCTTTGTTCCAAGATATAACCAAAGCCGCGCACAGTGCCTATATTAACGTCAGAGGCTTCCAATTTTTTACGTAGCCTGTGCACCACAATTTCAACTGCATTCTCGCTTGATTCAACTAACCAATCGGGAATTTGATCCATGAGCTGGCGTTTGCTTACCACTTTGCCTGCCCTTGCCATGAGCGTTTTCAAAACCACTACTTCTTTAGGAGTAAGTTCCAATGCTTCATTTGCGAGTTGCAATTGTCCATTATTAGTATCAAGCGACAAAGAACCAAATTTCATTTGCGTGCTATTTTTAAAATTACTCTTGCGCAAAGCCGCGCGCAATCTAGCTTCCAGCTCACCGAAATCAAAAGGCTTGACCAGATAGTCACTTGCACCTTTATCCAAGCCTTTTATTTTATCTTCCACTCTGTCGCGCGCAGTAATTATTATGACCGGCAATTCTTCGTTGCTTTTGCGCAACTCGTCTAGAATTTCGATGCCATCAACGACAGGTAGTCCGAGATCTAATAGAACGGCATCATAACGATCGCTAAAAATCAACTCAAGCGCTTGTGACCCTGAATTAGCCAAATCCACAAGATACTTCTTGCGCTGAAGAGCTAGTACCAGAGCCGAAGCGAGATAGTCGTCGTCTTCAACCAGTAATATTCGAGTCATACAAAAATTATACGTCACGCAGAATCCAAGTGTTTTCTGAAAGCAAACTGCAAGGTTTGCAAATAAGAATAGATTAGGCGACCCTAACTGTAACAACTCTCCTACTAGTACAGTCAAAGCCCACATGAAACAAGCTGTAGGGTCGCCGTTTCTACACCACAGGAGGAAGCATGCTCAAATTAGTAGCCGTTTTCATTTTAATCGTTGGATTCACAAGCGCATGTTCGGGCGCTAAAACCGAAGAATCTACAAGTACTACTACGACCGAAGAAACAGTCGAAAAACAAACCTCAGCCCAAGATGATTCTGCAACACCTGAAGCGGAAGAAACCGAAGAAGTGAAAGAAACCAAAACCGAAACTAAAACCGAAAAGAAAACGAGCAAAGATAAGAAAGCTAAATCTTCCAAATCTGAATCGAAGAAGAAATAAAACGAGAACAAATTGTATTCAGTTCTGCTTATAAAAAGTGACGAGCCTGGCGCAGATCGACTTTGCCAGGCTATTTCACATACTTTCAATACTGCTCAAACTAAACTAAAAAGATTCAGCGAGGAGGTGGCGGAGCTCCGCCCGATGGAGGTGGATCGCGGTAAGGATTGTACTGCTCGTTCAACTGCTGATAGGCTCTTGCGCGCTCAGCTTCGCTTTGAGATGTTTGCAAAATCAACAAAAGCTGCTGGAGCGATTGTTCGTTCCCGCCACCACCGGCACAAGCAGCCTCAGGATAAGCAGCAATGCAAGCTAGCGTGATAGCTGCAACTGTGATAATTCTTCTGCCTAATCTCATTGGTACCATCCGAAGCGAATTAAAGGTTATCCTAGGATTCTATACAAAAGGAACTACGATGTCACATCATGACATCGCGCAATAGTTACCAAAGTGCAGCTATTTTGAGCTGGTACACATTAGATTTACAACCGGTTGACAACCCCGCCAATTCGCTCATACTTAGAAGTTATGAAATCTAAGCAACCTCAATACCCGCCCCCCAACTCCTTGCGACTTAATCTGCGAGGAATACTGTGCTGGCTGTGAGTGAGCAATCTTTTTTGTAGTCGATTTGTCTCAATCTGATTATTTTTCCAGCTACCTCTAAGCGAAGTAGCTTATTTTATTTCTTTAAGTTTAAAAAGGAACACCTAAATGCGTTGGTCACAGTTATTTATCCCGACACTCAAAGAAGAACCGGCCCAAGTTGAAGCACCAAGTCACAAATATTTGCTTCGCGCCGGTTATATTCGCCAACTCACATCTGGTGTTTACAGTCTCCTGCCACTTGGGCAATTGGTCCGACTCAAAATAATCGAAATTATTCGCCAGGAAATGAACAAAATTGGCGGACAGGAATTTTTATTGTCGGCTTTGCAGCCAGTTGATTTATGGATTGAATCAGGGCGGCTCGAAGCTGTTTCAGAAATCATGTTTCGACTAAAAGACAGAAAGAAAACGGATCTTGCACTAGGTCTTACGCACGAAGAAGTCTTCACTTCAATTGCGCGGGCAGGACTTTCTTCCTATAAACAGTTGCCCCAAATATGGTATCAAATTCAAACTAAATTTAGAGACGAAGCTCGTCCTAAAGGCGGCTTGTTGCGGGTGCGCGAATTCACTATGAAAGATTCGTATTCTTTCGACTTCGACCAAGCTGGACTTGATGAATCTTTCGATAAACATCACGAAGCATATATATCTATTTTTAAGCGCTGCGGTTTGGATTTCAGAGCAGTGGAAGCGAGCTCTGGTGCCATGGGCGGTAGTGCATCGATAGAATTTATGGTACTTACAAATTCTGGCGAAGACAATCTTGTTTTGTGTACATCGTGTGATTATGCAGCAAACGTTGAGCGTGGCAGCTCGAAATTCGACCCGCAGTCACCCAACAGTGACTTGCAAAGCAAAGAATTGGAAAAATTTGCCACCCCGCAAATTCGCACTATAAAAGCGTTAGAAGACATGGATGGCGGAGCCACGGCCCAAAATCAAATCAAGACACTTGTTTATTTAGCCGATTCGAAAATTGTTCTAGCTTTAGTCCAGGGCGATCAAGAAATGAACGAGTCCAAATTACAGTCAGCAATCGGCGCAAGCACAATACGCCCAGCCACTGACGATGAAATTTTCCAAGCTCTTAATGCTCATCCAGGGTCACTTGGAGCCTGTGGTGTCAAGCTAAATGAAACTATTAAAAACATTGTGGCCGACCCACGCTTGAAAGGTCGAAACGGCATGGTAACTGGCGCAAATATCGATGATTGGCACTATCGCAATGTCAGCGTTGATAGAGACATAGACGTAAATATCTGGACCGATCTTCACACCGTGAAAGCGGGTGAGTCATGCATCAAATGCGGTGGCACTCTAGACTTGCAAAAGGGACTTGAGATTGGACATATTTTTAAGCTAGGCACAAAATATTCAAAATCAATGAATGCTCATGTTCTTGGCGCAGACGGCGCTAAAAATGAAATAGTGATGGGCTCATACGGAATAGGAGTCGAGCGCTTGATGGCAGCCGTGGTGGAAACGAGCAACGACGACAAAGGTATAATTTGGCCTCAAAGCATTGCGCCTTACGATGTGGTAATAGTCCCGGTAAATAGCCAAGACGAAGCTCTTACATCGGTAAGCGAAAAAATTGAGGCAGAACTTACTGCCAGTGGTATTTCTTGTCTACTAGACGATCGCGATGAGCGCGCAGGAGTCAAGTTTAATGATGCCGAACTGATTGGCATCCCCTGGCGTATAACGGCTGGAAAGAAAGTATCCTCTGGAATTGTGGAATTATTTGATCGCAAAACTAAAACCACGACCGAAATTGCTATAGAAAAAGTAAGAGAAGCGCTCAAGGAAAAACTTTCTTGCAAACCATAGGTTAAAATAGGTCGATAAACACATTTAGAGGTGAACTTGAGTAAAACGAGTCCCGCTTCAAAAGAACCGCTGGTTTTGGGAATTCAAGGCGGGCGCGGTAGCTTCAACGAAGAAGCAGCGCGCCAACGTCTTAAACGCACCCCCGACCGCCCTTTCACTCTTACTTTTTTGCACACCACCGAAAATGTGCTCAAAGCCTTGCACGAAGGCAGTATCGACCGCGGCCAGTTTGCCATTCGCAATTCACTTGGCGGTATGGTGGAGGAAACGGTCGAAGCCTCGAAGAACTATGCTTATGAAAAAGTGGACGAGTTTGCGATAAAAATCACGCACGCGCTCATGATTTCAAAGGACGCAGAGCTTGAAGACATAGACACAATCATGGCTCATCCTCAAGTGCTCAGCCAGTGCAAATATACTTTGCAGCGCAAATACAGTCATCTAAAATTGGTTAGTGGCGAAGGCGATGCGATAGATCCTGCAAAAGTGGCTGAAATGCTAAGCGAAGGCAAACTAGAAAAGAATATTGCAGCACTAGGAAGCAAGGGCTTGGCTGAAATTTACGGGCTAAAAATCGCTGCAAATAACTTGCAGGACTCAGGCTCCAACTTCACTACTTTTGTGTGGGTTCAGCGACCAAAACAAAATTAATGGTCAGTTTAACTGCTTGGTCCAATTCACAACCAATTTCTTTTCTGCGCCAAAACTAGTTTGAATTTTAGTCAGATCTTTTAACTTGTCTTCAACTTTGCTAAGCGAATCGGCAATTTCCATGCCGATTTTCTCGGCTTCATGCTTTTTTATATCGCTTCGATTACACAAATCTTTTGTCCCTGCTCGCAGTTTGTCGCTCATCCGGCTCACACGGTCGATCGCTCTAATTAACTCATCACACTGATCTACAAGTCCGATATCTAAATGATCGATAGTTCTTGCACTTTCGCGTTGCGATGCAGCTTTGAGTGTGTCTTGTTTTAATTCGGGAATATCAACTCTTAGAGATTTGAGCACAGAAATTGCATTTCCATCGGGGCAGTTTAATACTGCCAATAACAAATGCTCCGTAGCGGTTCGCTCAAGACCGAGCTTCTTAGCCTCTTTATGGGCTTGTTCGATTACACGCTCAGCTTTGTCAGTATAAGGAATTTCGACTGACACAAAGCCCGAACCGCGTTGAATTAGTTTTTCAACTGCATGGCGTGTATCGTTTAGGGTGACACCCCTTGCACTCAAAACACGAGCGGCAGAGCCAGTTCCTTCAGCTATAAGACCTAACAGTAATTGTTCGGTACAAACAAAATTATGTCCCAAGCGCCTGGCTTCGTCTTGAGCCTTTTCAATGGCGTTGGATGCTTTTTGAGTAAACTCTTCTAGCAGATGTACTTCCTGAGTCATTTTTATCCTTGTGATTTCAAATTGAGTCTAAACGATTTTAATTCATTGGCACGAAAATCTACTTCGTATACACCAGGTTTGGTGGCATTAATCAATCCGTATCTAAAACCATCGAGATCGACTTCTTCCAGGTATCGATGCGTAATTCCGACATTGAGATTGGCCGTAACAGGCTTGTCGCTTGTATTTAAAATGCGCAGATTATAGCCCTGCACATCTTCGAACATTGCCATCAACACAAGATTTTGATTATCAATCTCACAAAACGACCACGAAGCTTGTTTGGATGGTGGAAGCTTTGGCTTCCACCCCTTCTGGCAAACCGGCGACGCCCAGAGCGGATTCTCAAAGAGAGTGGCTAAATGATACGCTTCGCTTGGCTCTTCAGTGGAGAGTGGTGCCCATCCATAAAGAGCAGTCTGCTCACCAAGACAATTTCCCTCAGGTGTATCCATATGAGGCCCGGCACCTCCGCCGCGACTCCACAGTCCACCTCTGGATAATTTAGAAAACGCACGCAATAAAGTGATACCAACTGAATCTTCAGTAGCACCATATTCAGGCAAACCGCTATTTAAAAATAATTGGTCTCCGGCAATGAAGAAACGTTGGCAAGCAAATCTATCAAGCGGCGTTTCTTTGTATTTACCTACAGGCAGTCTGGGTGCGTCTTTTGTTACTGGTCGCTTAACAAGCGAGAAATGATTTTCGGAAGTCGTTTGATTGATTTTGGAGCTTGTTTTAAATTCGACTTCAAGTCGGTGATCGCGTGATTGATTCTGCCAGGTGGTCTGGAAGAATAAAACTGGAACGCCAGCTTTAAGAGTAATTGTAGTGTAAAGCTTGTGTTTGAGCGTTTCTTTAGAGCGCTCAAACACTTTTAGTATGTCTTTTGTTTCAGCACTATCTAAAATGCTTTGATCTTTGCTTTCGACTATTCCTTCTGGAATATCGATTTCGTGCACCAATTCAATTGCACAAACAAGGGCTCCTTTTGATTTGACACTTGCTTTTAAAACCTTTGCTTCAATCGGTTTATCCTTGTAGAGAGGGTCGAAGTTATAGCTATCTCCGCCATCTCCAACGTCTTTGAAGGTCATCGTCAAATCAAAGTTTTTCTTTCCAGCCTCGACACGAAGTCCGCCCTTAGCATCAAAGTGCAAAGTCATAAACTCGTTTGCGATGGAAGTCTGGGAAGAAGGAGTCAATGCTTTTGCAGGCGTTGCCACCTCAGAAAAATTAGAACAACCAAGAGCCGGCACATTGGCATTGAGCCAGCCGCTAACTCTAGTTATGTCACGATAAGTCGGCACGCCACCGCTCCATCCAAAAAGGTCCGTGCATGATTCTGCTTGATCAATCTGAATTGATTTAGCTTTATCCTCGCCAATTGCATTCAGGACGGCTTTGAAAGCCTCTTCAACAGACATCGATTTATTTTCAAAGGCCATTTCAAACGCCACCGGACCTGATACTGGTCGGCTGGAGAAATTGAAAAGAATAAAGTCTTTTACTTGTGCTTGAGGATCGGCAAGTTGAAAATGCGATCGTGAAATACCCTGAGCAGGAGACGTTTTAGAAACTTGCGAGCTTGCAAGCAAACTCTCGCGTACTCGAGTTTCTAGATTATCCAAAACAGAATTAATGGTTTGATAACGAGTAAGCATTTCTTGATGAACAGCATCGATGCTACAACCACAAATACTGTCGTGAGGCTGATTGCGCAATAATTGTTTGAGGGCGTATAAGAGTTCTTCAGTTGGATACTTAGACAAATTCAAACTACTAGCAAAAGTTAAAAGCGGCTCAACTAGCTTGAACAAGCGATGTTCGATTTGTCTGTTATGACGCTTAAGATAAAGTCGGCTCGACAAAACTCCAGGCAATAAGTAAGCGGCAAAGAGTTCAAATGCGTTGTCGTTGTTACGCAATTCGCCTTGCCAAACAGGAATTTGCTTTTTCTCTTTCTCCTGCATATTCTGCAATTTGGTCAAATACAAAGCTAAAGTTACTACTTCTAAATTTGGTTGACTGCCATTTTCATTAAAAGCATCTTTTAGAGCTTGCAATTGATGATTAAAAGACCCAGGCGCACCCACATGATCGCCACCTACCGGCACAAGGGCAGAGTCATTTATTTTGGATGAAGGCCAATTTTCTAAAGTCTTAGTTATGGGCTTTTTGGGATCTTTTGCTTCGTGAAAACAGGTCTGGAAATATCCGCGCGATAGAACGTGACAAAACACAGAACTTCCATCTGGACTTTCCCAAATAAATTCGGTGCCATCAGATGCGATACTAGCTGGCACTCCGCGCCAGGCGGTTGCTTTGTCTATGCTGAAGCCACGCAAGATACAAGGAATATCCTGGCTATGACCAAAAGTATCGGGACTATAACCGACCATCATTGGCTTGCCAAATTGTCTAGATACACCAAGCCCAGTTTTTAAATTGCGAATAAGACTTTCGCCGTTAACAAGCATGTGGTCGCTTAAAACATACCAGGGACCAACAGCAACCTTGCCCGCTTTAACCAGAGCTTCGATTTTTGATTTCATCTGGGGTTGAATTTCGAGTAGATCGTCCAATAAAGCTGTCTGTCCATCCAATTGGAAACTAGGTAATCCACCCGATTCGATTTGTTTGATGATACTGCCGATGACAGCAGGCAATTGCATTCTGTATTGCTCGAATGTGAAATACCATTCGCGGTCCCAGTGAGTATGCAGAAAGAATGAATAAGTTGTGGCCATAAGCCTCTTAGAGTTTTATCAGGGGTGCTATTTTGGCAATACATTGATCGAGCGCATCTTCCATTTGCGCCTGATCACCGTAAATAAATTCGTCATCGAAGCGTAGAGAAAAAGTTCCTTTGAATTCATAAAGTTTGAGCAACTCTATCAGTTGCGCCCAATCGACTTTGCCTTTGCCCACAAGCCGATACCGCCACCAGAGTGGTCCATACATGCCGCTGTCCTTAAGCATTTCGCGATCTATTTCAACATCAGCACCTTCGATGTTTTCGATAGCCGACGCAAAATGAGAGAGGACGGCTAAATAATCAATACCAAGCCACAGACAATCTCCAGGCGAGAAGCTCAAAGATAGTCCCTCACAGCTCGATAGTAAGTCGCGCCAATCTTGCGGTTCCATTGCACGCCATTTTTTAAGCGAGGTTCCGCGTCTGCTTTCTGGCGCTGAAAGTCTAAGCACAGGCTTGATTTGATGCGGCTCCATAAGGGAGAGCATTTCTTTGTAATCTTGCTCAAATGCACCCTTCCACTCTTCATCAAGACCTGGTTCTATATGAAAACCGATACGCTTACAATTGAGAAAATTAGCCACTTTCACAAGCTTTGAAAGCATAGCTAAAAATTTCTGGGAGGATTTTTTATTGCCTGGTTGATGTTCGAACTCAAGATTTATTGAGGCAATTTCTACCTCGCGCTCGCCACACAAATCTTTGAGCGAAGTGAGGTAGGTCTGCTCCTTTTTATTTACTTCTAAAGCGCCTTTACTTGAAACGCTAAAAGGCGAAAAAGAAAACTCAAGCGAGGGGATGCCTTTTTGATGGGCAAGTTCAACTGATTCTTTTAAGCCGGCACCAAATTTAGTGGCATCAAAACAAAGTTTCATCAAAGGATATTTCCCTGAGGAACAGAGACCCTGTAAAGGATAGCAGATTCAAACCGCTTCTATTTTAAATCTAGTAATCGCTCAAATAAGCTTGGCGAATTCGTGGATCTTTAATGTCGTTGAAATCCATCCTTGTCAGGGTCTTGGCGCGAAACTCGCCACCGTGACGCAAAGACAAAGTCACTGGGGTATTTGGCGTTCCCACAATTAAGTCGTAGCATTCTTCGCGGTTTAAACCTTGAGTTGGAACACCATCCACCGCCACAATCACATCTTCAGGCACAATTCCTGCCGTAAATGCAGGAGTGCCTGGAAAAACGTTATTGACTACAGGTGAATAGCCTTGTTGACAGAGAAATTTGACCCCAATGATGCCAATATTCGATTGTATTGAAGTATCGAAAAAGCCCTGGTTGGTATTGCTTTGCAAGCGCCCATTCTGGGTTTGCATATCGAGCCTGCTCTTCTCTTGTGACAGTTTAAATTTCTTATTCTTCTTTTCTTTGGCAAGCTTCTCATGGTGCTGGACCCCAGCCTTGAGCGGCTCCTTCTTAGACGGCAGTGCTTGCGGCGGCGGCGTATTATCGAGCTTGGGCTCCGCCATTTGCAACTGATATGTAGACTGACCATGCCCCGGAGTTGGAACCGTCTGAGCCTGTGCCACAGTCACAGAGCCAAGCATTAAAGCTCCAATCAGCAAATTTAAGGCTCGTGAAACGTTCGTTTTCATAGTAAGGCTTTAGACAGACAAATAACCAATTTGGTTCCTTTCAATGCTTGATTCTTCCCAAATTTCCAAGAAATCCGCGCCTGGTTAATAAAAGGCTCATAATGCTCATATTACTATAATGCTTAAACATAAGCTAAAAGAACCGGACAAGCTCTCACCGCGTGCTAGTCTGATGCTCTTCGCATTTAATCTCGTACTTTTTTGTACTTCTTGGAGGTTGTCAAAGTGAGTAAGGTCACAGTAGTTGGAGCAGGAAACGTTGGAGCAACATGCGCTCAGTATGTCGCAGAAAAAAACATCGCCGATGTGGTGCTAATTGATGTTGTCGAAGGGTTGCCTCAGGGCAAATCGCTCGACCTCATGCAAGCCGCTCCCATCAACTATCATGACCGCAAAATCACCGGCACAAATGACTATGCCGCAACCAAAGATTCAGACGTCATTGTCATCACCGCAGGTATTGCCCGCAAGCCCGGCATGTCACGCGACGACTTGTTGAAGACTAACGCCAATATTGTTCAAAGCGTTGTTGAGCAAACGATCAAACACAGCCCTAACGCTATCTATATATGTGTAACAAACCCGCTAGACGTCATGACCTACTTGACCTGGAAAACTAGCAAGCTGCCCAAAAATCGTGTACTTGGTATGGCAGGCGTACTTGATAGCGCTCGCTTCCAAACATTCATCGGCATGGAAACCGGCTGCTCGGTAGAAGACATCCGCGCCATGGTGCTTGGAGGACACGGCGACTTGATGGTGCCACTAACTCGCATGGCTACAGTAAACGGCATTCCAATTTCTGAATTGCTTCCCCAAGCAAAAATTGACGAAATGGTCGTAAGAACCCAGAACGGCGGCATCGAAATCGTCAACTTCATGAAGACCAGTGCATTTTATGCACCAGGCGCCTCAGCCGCTCAAATGGTTGAAGCAGTGCTCTTCGACAAAAAACGTCTACTTCCTTGCTGCGTGCTTGCCGAAGGCGAATACGGCTTGAAAGATGTATACGTCGGTCTGCCTTGCATTGTTGGCAAAAACGGTGTCGAGCGAATCGTCGAACTCAAACTCGAAAAAGAAGAATCGGCAGCACTTAAAAAATCGGCTGACGCTATTCGCGAAAACATCGACGTATTGAACAAATTGATGGTTCCAGCCTAGTGACTTCAAAGACTTCTTTAGTCTTAGCAGTCTTGGCGATAATCTCGCTAGGTGCAGGGCCGTCAAAAGCGGCCCTCACCTCGCTTGAGCCTCCAAAATCTGCCGACGAAGAAAAACTAGTAGAGCGAAATTTGCAAATTCTTGAGCGCAAATGGAACGAACACGACTTAGATGGCGTGATGCGTCACTATGCAGATGATTATGTAAACAACGACGGTCTTGATAAAAAATCTGTTTCTGAACTAACTAAAGACCTCTGGAAAAACTACCCAGACGCCAAGTCCACCTCTAAAATGGGCAAAATCAGAGTCGAAGGTAGATTTGCTACGGTCGATTCACATGATACCGCCACTGGTTACACCGCAAAAGAATTACCTGCTGTTGGTGGCAAAGGTGAGTTGTCGTCTATTTCTGAAGGACAGCTATTCTTGAAGAAAGTGGGCGATGAGTGGAAAATCATCGGCGACAGAATAGACTACGAACGTGTGCGCGTTGCTTTTGGTATGGCACGCAATCTCAAAGCCACTTTCACAGCGCCTGAGCAAGTGAAAGCAGGACAAGAATATTCTGCTCGCCTGCTTGTGCAAGTTCCACCTGACCTTCTTGCAGTGGGTTCAATCACCTCAGAACCACTACAATATCCTCAAGTTACACATACTGAAGTCTGGAGACAAATAGACGAAGATTCGCAGACTATCGAGAGAGTCATTCGTGCTAATGCTTCAAACCACAACGAATTGCTAATGGCGACAGTCGGAATTACCGGAACAGGTGAGTCCGAGCGCATGAAATTAAAAGGTCTTACATACATAACTCGCAGAATGAATGTGGTGCCACTCAACACACCAATCACCAAGCCGGCGACTAAGACTGCCGATGGCGAATCGAAAAAAATGCCGGCAACAACTCCCGATATAAACGACGAAACTCTTGAGTAAGAATTCGAAACTAATTACTTTCATTTTTCTATTCATCAGCTTAGGCGCAGACATTTTAACTAAAGTCTGGGCCAAGTCTAACCTAACTCCTGGGTCGGAAGTTAAGGCAATTCCTGGCTTAATAAATTTTGCTCTGACCACCAATACCGGTGGCGCCTTTTCTTTTGGTGAAAATAATTTTTGGATGGTGACTGGTGCTGCAAGCCTGTTGACCCTGGGGATAATTGCCTGGTGGATCAAAAAAGAAATAAAAGGACCGACCTTTTTAAATACAGAACGAGCGGCCATAGGATTTTTGCTTGGTGGTGCGGTGGGCAATCTAATAGACAGATTTAGATTTGGTAAAGTGACAGACTTTATCGAATTTGCTTTTATCAATTTTCCAATTTTCAATGTAGCCGACATTTGTATAGATGTAGGCATAGGGCTTCTGTACATCGCCCTATGGCAAAAACACAAAACAGAAAAAAAGTCCCAAAATGACTGAAGACGAGCTAGAAATTATTTTTGAAGGCGCGCCGGATCTGCCCCCAAATCCTCGTCTTGATCAATTTCTTGCTTATGAATTACCAGAGCATAGTCGTGCTTATTTGCAAAAACTGATAGAGCAAAATCTGGTTCAAGTTAATGGAAAAATAGGCAAAGCCTCGCTCAAACTAAAACTGGGCGACAATATTATGCTTAATTTACCAGAACCGGTGCCACTATTGGTGGAGCCAGAAAACATTCCATTAGATATAAAATTTGAAGATAAAAATATGCTTGTAATAAACAAGCCCGCAGGCATGATTACTCACCCTGGCGCAGGCGTATCATCAGGCACTCTGGTAAACGCCGTGATGTTCCACTGCGGCAGTGAGCTATCTGGAATATCTGGAACAATGCGTCCTGGCATTGTGCATCGCTTAGATAAAGATACAAGCGGTTTGATTATGGTGGCAAAAAACGATCTAGCTCATCAGTCTCTTGCAGCACAAATTGCAGCTAAGACTGCAAGACGAACTTATTTAGCCATTCTTGAAGGTCATCTCAAAGTCAAAGAAGGTATTGTCGACAAGCCAATTGGACGCAATACCAAAGATAGAAAATCCATGGCAATTACTCAAAGCGGCAGACGTGCGGTGACGCGGTACAAAGTATTGCAAGACTTCGCCAAATATTCTCTAGTCGAGTGTGACCTGGAAACAGGACGGACACATCAGATACGTGTGCACATGGCTCATTTTCAAGCACCTGTTGTGGGCGATCTTGTTTACAATAACAAAACAACCGGAAACCTGGCAAAACGCACGAAATTAGGACTCCTCGGGCAGGCGCTGCACGCTTATAAACTGGCTTTCACTCACCCAATCACAGAAGAATTGATAGAATTGCAGGCCGATCCACCCAAGGATTTCGCCGCGCTTTTGACTAAACTGGGCAAAGCGGAAGGACTAAATTTATGAGCAAAGCAATAGTTCCAATTATCGTTTGTGTTTTGACCACCGCCTTTACGCTTGCAGTGGCCTTTTCAAACACCCAGCCAATGAAAATATCAATCTTGGGCTCAGGCATAGACTTAGCTCCGGGCTATCTGGCACTTGGCACTTTCGCTCTTGGTGTTGTATCTGTTCTATCTTTTGCCCTTGTTCGTCAAGGCAAGAAAATTGCATCAAACAAAATAGTAGGCGAATGGGAAAAGCAAGACGCCAAGCTACAGAACGAAGTTCAATCAGACAAAGTTAAATTGCTCGAAGCCAAAATAGATACGCTTGAAACAGCGCTCAAATCAGCACTTTCACGCAATAAATAACATAAACAATTAACTTTTATTCGCCCATCGACTTGAAATCAGAAGCATTCAAGCCATCCACGAACTTTTTAAATTCTTGTGCTTCTGCTTCATCTTTCTCATAATCAGCAGGAACAGTGGCTTCATGCACTACTTGTGGTGACACAAAAATAGGCGCCTTTGCTCTAAGCGCAAGCGCAATCGCATCTGAAGGCCTTGCGTCTATCGCTTTGGTGGTATCCAATCGCGAATCACTCAACACAAGTCTAATTGTGGCGTAGTAAGTGCTTGAAGAAAGCTCGTTTATCTCGATGCGGTCAACTTTAAATCCAAGTTGTGTAATCGAATTAAGCAATAAATCATGGGTCATTGGGCGCTCTGGCTTTTCGCCATCAAGTGCAGCACTTATTGCCCGCGCCTCGAACATGCCAATCCAGATAGGAAGTGCACGTCGTTTGGTACTGTCGTTGAGGAGAACGATCGGGTGCCCATTTCGAGCATCAAGTGCGATTACTGCTACGTGCATCTCAATCATTCTATTCTCTTTGACCCTGGCTTCCTTTTCTAAATTTTACGTTAGATAGTCCTATATAGCCACATTTCTCCTTATTCCCTTATATAGCCTGAATTTTGCGGTTTTAAGATAAATTTTTAACGCCAAGACTGTCTAAAGTCCGATGGTTACCTGCAAGACGCACGATGCAAAGAGCAAATAACACCTCTTCACGCTGAGTTGTGAATTAACCCTTTTATGGCATAATGCTATCCATGCCCTCTGATCGCACAGTCGATCACATGCTAGTCCGGGTGGCGGAATTGGTAGACGCGCACGTTTGAGGGGCGTGTGGGCTTCCCATGAGGGTTCAAGTCCCTCCCCGGACAGATTTTTAAACACTCAAAATAACTAAAAGTCGGTGAAACCATGCTTCTTCAGCGCGCACAGTGGCCTCATACACCCGGCGATATTGTCAAAGCTCTAGACGGTGTCTGGGGAGTGGTCGGCGCGGTTGGCGAAAACGGCAATCTCATTCGACTAGAGCGCAGTCTCAAAGCTCCAACTACCTATACTTTTATCGAGTACAAAGGGCAAGACGAAACAAATATTGTGAGCCAGGAAACCTTTGAGCAAGAACATCGCATCGAACTACTGAAAAGATTTGCCAAAGAACTTGGCTTCAATCCAGAAGCGATTGTAAGCTTTGCGGAATAGCGCTCTATGCGCAATGATCACCTAGGCATAATCACACAAGGTTCGCTTTCGGGCGGGCTTGAAATGCGCTTACAGCCTAACGTTTCGGTAGAAGATTTACGCGTAGGAAGATTTGTTGTTATAGAAGGTCGCTCAAACCGCTTCTTTAGTATGTTGACCGATGTCACACTAAGTGCGGCAAACCCTTCTATCTTGCTCAATCCGCCACCACAAGACGATTTTTTGTTGAGCGTATTATCCGAAAGTTGCACTTTTGGCACTGTTAAAGTACAACCAATGCTTATGCTAGAGCAAAACGAAGAAGGGGACGCAAACAAGGCTGAGCTTCGTCCAGTCAAAACAATTCCCAGTCATTTTTCGCCAGTGTATGAGGCCACCTCAAAAGATTTCGCCCTTGTATTCGGCGAAGAAGACGAAGCAGATCCAGACAACAATTACTTTTACGTGGGTAAGCCACTAAATATGGAGACACCTGTTTGTGTTGATCTGAGCCGCTTTATAGAACGCTCCAATGGCATTTTTGGCAAATCAGGAACTGGAAAATCTTTTCTTACTCGCATATTTTTGAGTGGTATCATCCAAAAAGATATCGCATCGGCTTTAATATTCGACATGCACAACGAATACGGCTGGCAGTCGATGTCTGAGAGCAAATCGGCACCAAGAGTAAAAGGTCTAAAACAACTTTTTGGACACAAAGTTACTGTATTTAGTTTAGATGCCGAATCATCTAGAGCACGCGGAATCCCTGATGCTCGCGAATTGTATATAGGATACAACCAAATAGAAATAGAAGATCTCGATCTTTTAAAAGTGGAGCTGGCACTATCTGAAGCCACTCTGGAGAATGCTTACATTGTAAAAGAAAAACTAGGCGCAGACTGGATCGCCGCACTGCTCGATATGTCGGGTGAAGAAATAGAAGAATTCACCCAAGTACACAAAGGACATCCTACTGCTATTAAAACTTTGCAGCGACGTTTAAACACAATCGTTTCGAAAACGGCTTATCTAAAGCCTAGAGTCAATCACAATTACATTGAAGAAATCATCCAAAACATTCAAGCAGGAAAACATATTGTGCTTGAATTTGGACGTCAAAATAACTTGCTTTCGTACATGCTTGCGACAAATATTATCACTCGTCGCTTGCACTCAGAGTATGTCAAACGAACTGAGGTGTATACAGCCAATCCAGACAAAGTGATGCCACCGCGCAAGCTTATGATCGTAATTGAAGAAGCGCATAAATTCTTGTCTCCTCAAACTGCTAAACAAACTATATTTGGTATCATCGCCCGCGAAATGCGCAAATATTTCGTCACCCTTCTTGTAGTAGACCAACGTCCCTCAGGCATCGATCCCGAGGTTCTCAGTCAAATTGGTACACGCGTAACTGCTCTTTTAAACGACGACAAAGACATAGACGCTGTTTTCACCGGGGTTTCTGGCAGCCAGACCCTTCGGACAGTTTTATCGCAAATGGACCCCAAGCAACAAGCGCTCATTTTAGGATACGCTGTCCCCATGCCAGTCGTGGTGCGCACAAGACCTTTTGATACTGAATTTTATCGCCAGGTATCGACTGCCGGCTCGGCTCTTGATGCATCCGACTCAACTACTGTAAAAGACCGCGCAGATAAAGCGCAAGAAGAATTATTCGGGACTTTCTAGTGCACGGTTAGCCCTTTGATTGTGTTACTCTTTTGAATATCATGGATAATTCAAAGCTGGATCCTAAAAGTTCAAAAACTAAAATGAGTGCACTAAACGGTGCACCGGATCATGAAAGCCAGGATAATTTTGTCGAAGCAAAAGAGCCGTCCGAACTTATTTTCTGTTTGCTGCTCGCTTCAGCTTATCTGGGTCTAGCCAAATTTTGCTGGTCTCCTTTGTTTTTGACTCATAACTGGAAATTGCTTTTGAATGTCGAAGGCTTTTTCGTCACAGTGGCGTCTATTGCATTTCTAATTGGCTTGCGTCCTTACACAGCACCTTCGCGATTGCAACTCAGTAGTCGTGGTATCAAATATCGCGGACCATATTGGACCCAGCGCAAAACAGTTAATTGGGAACAAGTTGCTAACGTCTATCTCAGTCCTGAACTAATTCTTGTTCTTTATAAACCCAATCTCGAAAGCAAACGAATATGGCCACTAGCGATACTTTCGATATACCTTGCTGAGCGCGAGCAAGTCATAAAGTCTTTTCTGAAATATTGTCCGGTTCAGCCCATAATAATGAAGAGCCCGGCCCTTGTGTCGTGGATACTTTTCGGACTGATTCTATTTATAGTAGTGGTCTGGTTCTTTTATTTACTAATGCCGTAACTATCTGCGACGAGCTTTGCGCGCAGCTTTTTTGGCTTCTGCTTCTTCGGCACGCTTTTTGGCTCTCTCAGCCGCTTTGCGCTCCTCATCAGCTAGCTCTTCTTTCACTCTGGGAGCCAGCTCACGCAAGTAAACGATAAGACTGGTCATCTCTTTGTCATTGAGCACCTCGGGCGGCTGAGGAGGCATCATGCCTACACCCTGGCGAATGAAAGCTTTTAGTCTGTCGTCTGTTGGAAAATGCTCGTTTATTTCAGTTAATGCCGGACCCATTCCTTTGCGACCACCGACATGACAGGTGTTACAGGTCCTGATAAAAATTTGTTCGCCAGATAAATTACTGCTTTGACCTTCTGCTTTGCGTGCTTTTTCAGCTTCAACGGCGTTAATTCGACGCATTTCTTCAGTCATGGCACATGAATTCAAGAGGAAGATTCCAAGAAGCGCAAAGCCGCAATATATCGAAAATACGCCATTCTTGATATCTATGGCTTTACGACCTTTTAACATGATTTGCGAACTCCACCTTTTCAAAATACGAATACCAGCCAACCATGCGCTATTACAGAGATATAAATATACAGGAATGCATAGATCGAATTTTAAATACCATAGTTTTCCTTTAACAAAGGGTTTACTTGATGATTGTAAACTAAGTAGTGTAGCTTATTTCCAGGGACCTCTCGGTGGCTGAACCGGGCAACCCTAAAAAAGCGCCTTACATATTCAAAAATAATCCGAGCCTTCCTAAAACACAGGTTTCGTGAGTCCATCTACTTACCTTATTACTAGAACCGGCGGTCAGCAAATGCAATCCAAGACAAATATGTCAGACCTAAACCCAACCAACACAAGCGAACAAATCGACCCAAATGGAGCCAATCCGCCTGGCGAAGAACCGCGCATTATTATTCGCGGTGGCAAACCACTCAATGGCGAAGTTCGCATTCATGGCGCCAAGAACGCTGTGCTTAAAATGATGGCTGGAGCCTTAATTGCCAAAGACGTGACCGTCCTCAAAAACGTCCCTAATCTTACCGACCTGCACACCATGGCTGCGTTGTTGCGTCACCTTGGTGCCAAAGTAGAAATCGGCGATGGCGAAGTCACCATAGACGCCACCAACATTACTGACACCGAAGCACCATACGAATTGGTCACCAGACTGAGAGCTTCTTTCTGTGTCCTAGGTCCATTGCTAGCACGCTGTCTTGAAGCCAAAGTTTCCCTTCCTGGCGGATGCGCAATAGGCGAGCGCAAAATTGATCTGCACGAACGTGGTTTGAAACAGCTTGGTGCTGAAATCAAAGTCGAGCACGGATACGTAACAGCCACTGCCAAGAAATTGACCGGAGCACGCATTTATCTCGACCGCCCATCTAATGGTGCTACCGAAAACATCATGCTTGCTGCAGTCACCGCAGAAGGCACCACAATTATCGAAAACGCTGCTCAAGATCCCGAAATTCAAAACATCGCTCAATTAGTCAACGCCATGGGCGGAAAAATCGAAGGCGCTGGCACTTATCAAATTACAATCGAAGGCGTTCGTCAGGAAGACCTGCACGGTGCCGTGGTCGAAACCATTCCAGACCGTGTTGAAGCCGGCACATTCCTTATGGCTTGTATGGCTACAACTGGCGAAGTGATGATGCACGGCGTCAACGCTCAGCATCTCTACTCAGTCATTAGCAAGTGCAACGAAATGGGTGCTGAAATTTCTATGTTCGCACCAGACTCAATGCGCGTGCGCATGCACGAAAGAATGAAAGCAGTCGATGCCACCACTCTTCCATTCCCTGGCTTCCCTACAGACTTGCAAGCTCCGATCACTACACTCATGTGTATTGCAGAAGGTACTTCGATTCTCACCGAGACAATTTACGAAAATCGCTTCATGCATGCTGCCGAACTGAGACGCATGGGCGCTGACATTTCCATCAAAGGCAATGCCGCTGTAGTCAAAGGCGTTCAACGCTTGTCCGGAGCAGAAGTTAAGTCAAGCGACTTGCGCGCTGCTGCTGCGCTCATCATCGCTGGTCTATGTGCTGAAGGCGTGACCGAAGTAACCGAACTCAAGCACCTTGACCGCGGTTACGAAAATCTAGAAGCCAAATTCAGAGGACTAGGCGCCGATATTTATCGTCGCTAATTTCCAGCTTTTATAGATGGACTAAAAACCATAACCGTTAACGGTTATGGTTTTTTCTTTGCACTCAAACTTTCCTTAGACCCAAAACCACTGCATAGCTGGCGGCATGTACAAATTCATCCGACCAAGCGTAGTTTCAAGCGCCTCGTCATGCTGCTTGCCTTCGCCTAAAACTTTCACAGCAAGCGTGACCGTCAGACATTTGTATTTGATCAGTGACTGCAAACGCAGTGCGTTAAACAACGCCTTTTCAGTCACCGCATTCATTTGAAGCAAAATTCGACCAAGCTTAATTCCATCATCAGCCACTTGCTTGGCAAGAGCAGCCTGCAAGTCGTCTCTGCTTAAACACCCTGAACAGACAAGCAACTCACCAATTTTGGTTTGCTCTTTCGATGTGGCAGCCGCAATGTTTTTCTCAATTTCTTTCAGGTCAGACACAGCCTGAAAGATATTGACGTTTTGCTTTAAGGTCCGGCGCAATACACTCACCGCCATAAATGGTTTAATGTCTTGATTGGAAATCAGACCTTGCACCTGGACAATAATTTCCATTTGCTCTCTGGTGACAAGACCTTGCTCAAGCAAAATCTGCGACAAATCTTTTTCTTTGGCAATTTCAATCTCCCGACACTCAAGCAAATCCATTTCTGAAATAATGCCAGACATGGCAAGTAAGTCGCCCAGGGAAATGGCAAAAGCTCGCGGCTGCTTGAACATTCCTCGCTCAAATAATGCCTGCTCAAAACAGGTACCACGCTTTGAAGCTAGCTTTAGAGCCTCGACTGCGTCTTTGAATTCCACTTCTTTATTTTTGAGTAGCAAACAGGCACTGATGCTTGCAGACAGCGTTTTGAGATTAATATCTTTATTGAGCAAAAGCATTCGCCCAACCATGATTCCAGTCTGGGTGGACGTGGCGATGGCACGACCAAACTGGGCATCGTTTATAAGCCCGGCGCTCAAAAGCAATTTAGTGAGCGTATTGCCCAACGTATTCACTGCTGTGGTGGTTTTATGCAAATTTTGCAAAATTGAAATGGCTTCTTCCACTTCGATATTTTCGCGACTGGCAAGTCTAAGCGCACGCGAAGCGGCATTCACATTAAGCTTGCCCGCCTGAACAATGCCGAGCATTTTTAAAACCATGTTCAACTCATTATCTGGGACCTGCCCAGACAATTGCAGGGCTCGGTCGATTGAAATATGCAAACGCTCAGAATCTATTGCCACTTGCTCAAGAACGTAGGGTTCTATTAGACCCGACCCCTTCAACAATTCTTTTAGCAATGCGCCGTTTTTCTCCGCCATGGCAGAATAATGCCCTATATCTCAAGGACTAAAACCGCCTGCTTGATTGATTAAAACCCAAAATTCATGGTGCGAAAACTCAGCGCCTGGTTCAAGTCGACCCGGTCGATATTTTCATTTCCCCTTAAGTCAGCAATGGTACGGGACATCCGAATAACTCGGTCATATGCTCGAACAGAAAAGGCATATTTATGAGCAGCATTAACTAGTTCGCTTTTCAGATCTGCTGTGAGCTGGCAAACTTTTTCTATTTGTCTGTGTTTCAAATTTGCGTTGTAGACAAACTTACCATCGAAAATATTGCGCTCTTTCTGTCGAGCGATTGCGCCAAAAACTCTTTCTTTCATCCATTTGGTGCGCTCATGCGGGGCTGGTTGAACAAGCAAATCATTTTGCGCCAGACGCCGAACTTCGACGCGCATATCAATGCGATCTAATATTGGTCCTGACACTTTGCTCCAATATCTCATTGCCTGACCCGAAGTACAAATGCAACTCTGTACAGAATCGTTTTTAAATCCGCATGGACAGGGATTACACGCTGCAATAAGCACAAAAGAGGCAGGAAAAGTCAGTGTTTGCATAGAGCGCGAAATGGTCACACGATTTGTTTCAAGCGGCTGTCTCAGACTGTCTATATGAGTGCGCGGAAATTCGGTAAACTCGTCCATAAATAAAATGCCGTAATGACTAAGCGAAATCTCGCCTGGGCGTGGAACAACTCCTCCTCCAACCAATCCGTGAATAGAGGCGCTGTGGTGGGGGGCTCTAAAAGGACGACTTACAACCAGACCATTTTTTTTGTCGACTTCCTTCGCAACGCTGTAAAGCTTGGTCAACTCAACAGCCTCTTCGTATTCGAGTGGTGGCATGATGCCTGGCAATCTTTCTGCAAGCATCGACTTACCCGAGCCGGGAGGACCGATCATAATCATATTGTGTCTACCTGCCGCCGCCATGGTCATAGCGGTCTTAGCCATCGTCTGCCCCTTCACATCTCCGAAATCCAAGTCTGATACCACATTTGATGCCATAGTTTTATATCTATGTTTGGTGGTGCCATAAAAAACTTTGCCAGATTCTGGTCTTTGCAAAATATTTAAAGCCTCCTGTAAATGTGAAACAGGAAAGACCTTAATCCCGTCTACAAGCGCAGCTTCAGCGCCATTGTCTTCGGGAACAATTATGCCTTCAGCACCCGACTCGCGTGCGCATATGGTCATAGAAAGTACACCCGATACTGGACGAACAGCTCCATTTAAACTCAGCTCTCCCACCATCCAAATTTTAGACAGATTGCCCGCAGGGATGTATCCAATTGATGCAAGCAGTCCTGCTGCAATTGGCATATCGTAGAGAGGACCTTCCTTTCGAGTATCGGCTGGCGCCAGGTTCACCACCCACTTTTTGGCAGGCGGCAACAAATAATCGCATGACTTAATAGCCGAGCGCACTCGCTCCTGCGACTCCTTCACCGCGGCGCCAGGTAGTCCGACAATATTTATTTGTCCGATGCCACCACAGCAATCTACTTCTACTTCAACACGATAAGCATCGACGCCAGCCAGGGCGCCTGAATAAACACGTGCAAACATTTTGCGTTGCCTCCGTTCGTTCGTTGGTCTCAATTGATAATACGTTCGAACGAGGCAAAAAGTTCATTTAGGCCTTGCCAGTTTGTGCGCGTTAATGTGTTTTTTAACGAATTACTTTACGAAATAATCCAATTATCGTACGCATCAATATTCCAAGCTCCAGTTATAAAAATCAGTCATAGTTAGCTCATGATACAAATATGAGTTCAAATCAACTTTAGAGTCGCTGCGAATCTCTCGCATTTTAGTTTTAATGAGCCACCCGGAATTGCTGTCCAGGCAAAACTTTAAATAGTCCAATATTCTGTCTCGAGTGGATAACTTATTGAGGTCTCGGTAGATTATGCAGTAAGGATCATAACCAATTTCAATTGGAATGCGCTCAGCTTGTTGTAAATGAAGTTCAAAACCTTTTAAGTCTCCTTTGCGAAAGGCGCACCAGGCTAAGTAAATATGCGAGCTATGAATTGCCCACGTATAAAAATATGCACCTTCAGGATAATTTGCAAGAACGAACTTGGCAAATTTCTTGCATCGGACTTCATCCTTCGCCCATGCTGCCACCCCCATTAAGTTAGAAGCTAGAGAAACTCTATGACTTTTTTCTTTTAGACAATCAAACAAACTGATACCAATCTTCAAAGTTTCTTTTGCCGAATTTTTTTTAAAAGCTATCATTATCAAAGCGGTCGAGTAATATCGCTCCAAAATCCGTACATTTTTAGGCTCCAGAGAGGCGGCTTTCTTGAACGCTTTCAAAGCCAAAGCAGGTTCTATCAACCTAAAGAAGCTTCCAGCATTTCCCAAGAGAGCCCCATTTTCGGAATGCAAGCGCATCATCTTCTTCCAGCATTTAGAAACTTTCTGATAATGCGGTGATTCTTCCATCCATGGAAACATCAAGTACAAATGAGTCGGATGCTCTGGAAAATTTTCGATGAACCAAATGTAGTGGCAAATCAATTCCTCCCAAACTTTAGCAACTCTAGGAACTTGGATATTTCCCATTAGTTTCAAACGACTCTCCAAATCGTTTGGATGGTCTTTTATGTGCTTGCGAAGAGCCTTAAGTTCCAGCGTTGAAAGCTTCACGGGCTGAACAAACAACTCCATAGCTTCATCGCCATTTTTGGGCTTGTATACAGAACTCATCTTAGATTTTGTACTTTTCAGTAATTCTGATAACTTCCATTCCGGGCCATTCACTATACGAACTTTGCCTCTGGTCAAGTCGCATTGAACTGAGGCTTTTATGCAGGTTTATATCCTCAATCATTTCTGCCGCACCGGCAAAATTCGTCGCGGCAAAATCGACATCTATTCCATTTTTCTGTGCGAGATGACAAAGCTTAAGCCCTTCTTGCAAGTGTCTGCTGGTTCGTTCATTGAACCGTGGATCATCTGAGCGACGCACTTCCAGAGCCTCATAAAGAGTCATCCAACTGAAATCATCGAGTTCGGCTTTTTTCAAGCCCAGATGCTTTGCTATACCGAAACTATCCTGGTAAAACTTGGCAGCTAACGGGTAACGCTTGAATTGATCAGCATTGCCACCCAATTCATGCTTCCACTCCATCATTTCAAAACTATTCGCACCATAAACTTTTTCGATAACCGCAGTCACTTTCTCCTGCCTAGCAAACCAGCCATTAACCTTACTCTGATCGACTTCTTTTCGATATTTGTCTACCGGACGCCACATTTTATCGTAATCGACATCGCTTCTATAACAATCCGAAAGTAAAGCCCTCCTGGAACCTGGCTTCAAGCACTTGTAGGTTCGTTCAGCAGCCTCTAAATATCCAGCTTTCATCAGTATCTTTGGAAAGATATCGAGGGCAAACATAGTAAGACAAGTTAATGACAAAACTGCACCCAGACTTAGTGTTAACACACTCAGACGCGCGTGAAGAGTTGGTAGAAATATATTCTTTTTCTCGATTGATTTCTTCTTCACCCCTGGAAATTTAGCTTGCAGTTTTCTTAATAGTTTCGCTGTCCATGACTCTTTATCGGTAAATTCGAGAAGTAAAAGGGCGAAAGGAAGAAACATAAAAATTCGAATTATGTACATCGGAGGTTCGTTGTACAAGATGTTGCCCGAAATCAAACCCGTCGGCAACAACACCACAAAAAGTAGGTAAGTTCCCAGACAAAATAGCTTCAGTAAGTCGAGATGTTTCATACCACCAATTTACAGAATTACAGAGGCGTTGTCTTTCGTATAAATACCTTGGTCATTAGTGAAACCACTAGTGATTAATATGCGTTTAAACCCTACTCTAGAAGTATGAGCAAAGGCGCACTATTTACGATTTTCACCCTTCGACCATCAGTCAGTTATTTGACTGCCGGAATACTCGTAATCGCGAGCTTGTTTGCTCTAAATCCAAGCTTGATTGACGATGCTGAAATTCTCGCCCACAGGCTTGTTCAAGAAGTTTCAGCTCCTGCCAACGAGTGCGATTTCGTAAAACTATGGTCAGAGCAAAACGAAGAAAAAATGATTGCTTCGGCACTGGGGAAACAGGATTTTGAGACACTCAGCAAAAAGAAAGCGAACATTGGATTTTTGCCATCAGGCGAAGCTTATTCGATTAAAAACAACGACGGTGACTGCATACGAGTTTCTGGACTCTTACTCGATTTATCAAAGCGTGATGTTCCTTTCTACAGATTGAATATCAATGTCACGGTCAAAGAGGATTCTGGAAAGTTCGAAATAAGCAAAGTGAATTTGGCACCAACGTGCAATCAAAACAAATTAACTACGCTTCTCACCCAAGTCGGGGACCATTACTCTGAGATCAGAAACAAAAATTTTCAGAGCTTAAATACTCTCAAACGAACTTTGGTTTTGGAATCTATCCACAAAGACGAGAATGCAAAAATTGTTCTTGAGGAAATCGTCAAATCCAATCCGCAATTTTGGCCCGCAATTGTTCGCTATGGTTATCTCAAACATTCCTACGAAATTTTATCTTTAGCTCTAAAAATCAGGCCTGATTATTCTCGCGCATACTCTTATCGATCCATAGTTTCAGGACAATTTGGTCAACCTGAAAGTATTGCCGACTATCAAAAAGCAATTGAACTTGAACCAGATTACGTTCGAGCCTGGTGCGAAATCGCCCAATTAAGAGATGATCCCAAACGAAGCGTAAAAGATCTTGAAATTGCGGTGAATCTAAATTCAAATGACGTGATTGCAGTTGCTGAAAGGTCCGGTTACAACGAACGCGCTGGCAATCTCAAAGAAGCGCTTCAAGACTTGGATTCACTCGTCGCCTTAAAACCCACCTGGTACGAAGCGTATTTCAGACGTGGCAAATTGAAGAGCAAAATGGGCGATAACAAAGGCGCACTGAGGGACCTCAATTCCGCGATTGAAAAATTCAAAGGAGATGGTGGCGATTATTATCTGATTCAGATGCTATATACGCGCGGGTGTGTTTATCGCGAACTTGGCAAAATAGAAGAAGCGATTGCCGATTTCGACAGAATTTCAACGCTCGATAATCGCAAAGACGGGTCTTTAACTAAGGCAGAGATGCTTTTTGACGCCGGTAAAGAAAAAGAAGCTAAACGTGCGTGGATGGAAAAAAGTGAGATCGGGTATTCCGATTACGGGTTGGTTGGCGTTCCGGCTTCGTTTTTCGATCAAGAAAACGTAAGCAAAAGAAATCGTGACAGATATGCAGAAGCAGTTAAGAAGCGCTTGAAGAGCGCGGAAGGATATCACAAACGAGCATTAGCCAGACAAAGTGGTGGGGATATAAAAGGTGCAATGTCGGACATTAATGAAGCTATTAAACTAGAGCCGCATAATTCAGCCTTATATGAAACGCGTTTCGATATTCTTCCGAACTCAAAAGGTGCGCTGAACGATCTTGAAATAGCAATTAAGTTAGATCCGCAGAACCCTCTTTTAATCCACAAAAGAGCTGGTTTTCGTCGGTATCAACATGACAGGAAAGGTTCGCTCGAAGACGAAAGACTTGCCAAAATATTATGCAAGAAAAAATATTCGATGAAAGAGATTCGAGAAAATCCGTTTTTGCATGACCTGTATTATGGTTTTCCTGCGCCTAGCCAAGAGTATGACCATACTAGCGCTTTCATGTATCCCGCGATGAAATCGCAGCATTTTGAGCAATTTTAAAAAATGATCAACTCCAGTTAGCTACTTCTCAGAATGAAGTTCATTCACCAAAGACATAATTGTGCGTTCTAGCTCGACGATTCGCTGCTCCAACGAACGTGCCCATGCCGGCGAGGTAACTTTTTTACCTTCTTCCTTCTCTAATCGATCAAGAGTCCACTCGCGGACCATTGACGACACAGGTCTTTTATTCTTCTTTGCAAGCGCATAAAGTCTTTTTATGTCATTACCATCAAGTCTGAAATTGAACTGTCCTCTTGAGGCAATTGATTCAAGCGCTGCTTCACGCACTCGATTTCTTCTTTTCTCGATTTCATCTTCTTTAGTTCGAGGCATTAAAACTCCTCCTTGTGCCTAATTCTCCAGGTAAAATTGGCTTTTGCTGCGTGAAAAACAAAAATAGATTCGTTAATGTAAGTCAATCCAATCTCCAGCAGAATCCTATTGTTGTCATAACCTACAACCATCTCTTGAGTATTTCCAAATCGATCCGGCTCAATTTCAATCCAAAGCGTTGAACCAAACCTATCCGAGAGAACTTGCTCAATCCTCTCTTTATTGATGCCGTGCTTAAGAGCACTCTTTCGAAACTTCAACATAGAAAGCTCCGTACAACAATTGTACAACAAATAAAAAATCACCACCACAGATTAAGACGCTCTCGGGAGTCAAAAAGTTCAATTTCACTTGCCAGTTTATGAATATGCGATTTCTACAAGCCCCCGGAAAACTTGCTAAAATGAGCACATGCCTATAAAACGCTACTTAATAGCACTAGTTGTGGGTCTAGTGGTCACGAAAGGCGCTT
>JACCDG010060839.1_pt1 | contig 33097 bp, 44 predicted proteins | sample 7442471 | NCBI WGS metagenome assembly JACCDG01 (sample SAMN15323444, study PRJNA562643) | freshwater metagenome | isolation source: river surface water | place: USA:Blue River Watershed | collected 2017-08-17 | reverse complement strand
GCTGCCTTGTAATACCTGTCGCTTAGAGCTTACCGCTTGAATGCTTGGTGCTTAAATCCTTGCTCCCTCACCTTGGCTGCCGCCATGCGGCACGCCAGGGCAGCTTTGGAATTGCTACTAAACAACCTAACTCGCTATGACCCAACCTAAAGCCAAACATACTACCGCCCCCGATGATCTGCTGATGTATACCTATATGGTAGATTTCTTGGCTTGGTTGTTCCCAATTCTTAATACCTTCCCTAAGAGCCAAAGAATGGTTATCGTTCAGGCTATCAGTAACAGTGCGTTGCAATGTTTACGCCTTATTGTCAGTGCTCGAAGTGCTCGGTTACCTCGACGTAAAGCGAATCTATTGTTCGAACTCAATGTTGAGTTGGAAGTACTACGTAAACTTTTAACGGTAGCTCATACGATTGGTTTTTTGAATACTAAACGGACCGAAAACGGTATGAAACAACTGCTAACTTTAGGTAAGATGTGTGGTGGTTGGCAGAAACGGTATGAAGTACAGAACATTAACCATTAATCAATGTGGCAACAAGTTGCATAACCTGCTTCAGGACACTGGGCGAGCAAGGGGCTATATATGTTGCTTGTCTTTCTCGCCAATCTAGACTTTTTATTTGGTCCGCTAGCACAGCTCCTTGCAGTTGGGGACCAGAAACAACAACTTCAAATGGATAATGCTTAATTTTAGAAGTGATCGGACAGGCTAAGAGTAATCCGGTCTTTTGATTATATGACTTTGGTGATAGTACAAGTGCTGGACGGTGTCCGGCCTGCTCATGCCCAGTTTGGGGAGTGAAGTTCAGCCATATTATGTCGCCGCGATCAGGTGCGTATACTACCATAGTTCACTACCTACTGGCTTGCCCCAATCTTCTGGTGTATGGCAATTCTCGGGAGTGATAATTCCGACCAGCGCATCAAGTGATGACTGATTATCTAGTAGTGGAGTAATAACGGCTGTTTTTCCATTACTGATAATAGTTAGTTGGCTTGCGTCTTTAAGGTTTAGATCCTCGGCAATAGTTTTTGGTAGGCGGACCGCCAAGCTATTACCCCATTTTTTAACAGTTGTTGTTGATTTCATAATTATCTTCCTCCATAACAAGTATATACAAAAGTATATACATTTGTCAAGTTACCTCCAGCTACTGGTTTGAATTTAAGCTTTGGATTGAAGCGCCAAGCTAATTAAGTCTTCTCCCAAATTGTCTCAGCAAGCAACCCATACTCTCTTAGCATCTCGACAGTCGTGAACCGTATATGCGGCCTATACTCATCATCATACTCCCAGATTTCTGCCATCAGTCCTCTGGTTCTGCGTTTAGCATAAATCAGATCAGTGAGGGTAGCACAGACTAGTAAGAAGGTTGGTCTTGGATCGCCCGTTTGTTCATCCCACTCGTCTAATTCTTCCTCTAAGTATTCTACATATTTCTTCAGTTTGTTGCGGAGTCGATACCTCGGCAAGGTAGGATCAAAGATCTCTAGTAAGTAGCTAGCTACAGTAGTGTCTGGATCACCGATGCTGTCGTCGGTATCACCCTCAGACTGGGCAATACACAGATCAGGATGAATTAACTCGTTATCGCTCAAGAAATGGTAACGCATCTCACTGCGGTAATCAGCCTCAGTTTCGTAGTAGTATCGTGTTGTCATGTAGTAGCTGCCGTTTCGTTTGTCATCAAGATCTAGGCAGACATCTGCTATAACTAGACTGCGATCAATAAAGCCTTGGCTACGTTCGTGTTCTCGGTAGCGCTTTCTCAGTTCGTCGTGTGGATGGAAATCCATGTTCTGCATATGGCGGATGCCGTTAATGCCAAGATAGTATATAGCTGGTTTAGTTTTCTCAGCAAAGTGATCTTTGTTATATATCCAATTGATGTATTCTTTTTCTCGTAAGTCTTTAAGCCACATGTTAATAGTCTTTTTATCTTTATGTTTTAGCATTGTTTGAATTTGTATTCTGGTTAAGAATCTATGAGTATATATGAGATCTAGTATTGTTCTTTGTTTATAAGTTATTTTTGGAATTTGAGTTAGTTTCATTTTGCCAAACCCTCCTACACCGTATTATTTAAAGATAGGTACCAGTATATTCCTGATTTAACAGATTGGCACAAGCGCATTCTTACCCCCGCCCTTGGGGGCAATAATAATTTCAAATCGCATACAAATGTATGCTTCATTCTGACGGAGCTGTATACTAGTTTGTATGGGAAAAAAGAAATTTCTAGACCTTATTAAGCTCGCGGCCCTGCCTTTGCCAAAAGGAGCTGAAAAATCTTTTCGTGACGATGATTATAACGAAAGGCAAATTCTGAAACGTACGAATGCAAGTAGTAAGGCGAAACTGAGTGGTAAGTCCCGTCCAAAGAACGCTTCAACTGGCCGAAAAAGCTCTCGACGTGGTTCGTCGTAATCCCATTCTTAACAAACTCCTTTGCAATGTGCCGGACGGACTCATGATCAAAAATTACCCTTACTCTTAAATGTTTGTAGATCTTACTTTCGTCGGTATGCAACATTGAGCCTACGCGGACATTACTTTCAAGAAAAGGTACTGCTGTTTCTGAGTTAGCTCTTGGAACCACAGCTGTCCGTACATGGCCACCAACTTCCAAGGCAGCCATGACTGGTGTTTTGCGATCTCCGCTAGACTGCTTCTTTCTGCCGCCTATGTAGGCTTCGTCTACTTCAATCGGTGTACCTAAAAAACCAAGTTTGCCGCTTTCGTGCATAAGAATACGTATCATCTTAGCTATACGGTGTGCGGTTTTGTATGATACGCCCACTTGCCTTTCAATTTCTTTAGCACTTACCCCGTTCTTGGATACGGAGAACAGGTAGAGTGCATGAAACCAATCGGTTAGTGGCGTGGTGGTTTTTTCGAAGATCGTTCCGACTAGTGGATATATCTGAAAACGGCATTCTTTACATACGAAAGACATTCGCTTGCGAACTCGATAGTACTTAGGACTAACTACCCCACAGTTGGGGCAAGCTTTGAGTCCGCCATAGCGAGCATTGAAGAGATATTGTAAACACGCATCATCATTTGGAAATTGAGCTCTCATGTCCTTGATGGTGTATCTCATACCTGCAGTATAGCATAATAACTTGTCTTAAAGAAGTAAATTACTCCTATAGTCATGTACTATACGTTGTAATTTATATTAGCTGTGGATAATCGATGGTATTCTCAAATTAGTTAATCAGTTTACTTGTCTTGGCTACATACTCGTCGTTCAATTACTAGATTTGTCTTTACTGAACGAGACGCCGAAGGAAACGAACGACTACGAATTTCAGAGAGTAACTTGGCAATTAAGAGCCCTGAAACCATAGGGCGATTAGTTCACAAATTGGGCGGGTACCTTGACGACTTGTTCCCGGCAGAAGAACCGGTTGCATCAGAACAATAAAGCCGCGGCTTTTAGCAATGTTAGATCACGTAACTGGATAAATTTGCCTTCATAGTCATCTGGCGTGTCGGTTTCGAGTAGCTGAATGGCCGAGTCTAAGCTATCTGCCCAGATGATAGAAAACTGGTTATTAATTTCCCTCTCCGTAAAATCTGGCTCACCTTTCTGCCCAAGTACCGTGGCAGTAAAACAATAGGATGTCTGTAACATTTCGAATTGGTTTCGCTGCTCAGTAATAGTACCCACTTCTCCTGTAACTTCGGCCTTACAACCTATCTCTTCCATTAACTCACGTTCCAATGCCGTTGGGATATCTTCGCCCTCGTCAATTCCACCACTGGGCAACTTATGGTATCCATGTCGGCCTACATGCAATAAGGCGACTTTACCATCTTTGTCCGTAACTACGGCACGAGCTGCCTGTCTTATCCTAAACTCCTTTGGATCAACTTTAGGGGCGTCAGGATTAATGTCTTGGTCAAAAATTTCTGCTAGCTTATTCATGGATCTATAGTACCAGACACCCCTGTAATTGCTTGACAGCTCACTGCTTGTAGCTATAATCAACAGAGAAGAAAGGTTTACAACCATGAAACAAACAAACAGCAACCAAAAAGGCTTTACCATCGTAGAACTGCTGATAGTTATTATAATCATCAGCATCCTTGCAGGACTAATTGTGACGACATTCAGTGATTTCCGACGTAAGTCACGTAATTCCGAGCGCCAAAACGACATTAAATTCACCCAACAAGCAGTCGAAAACTATTACGCTCAAAACGAAAAATACCCAACCTTGGGTCAACTTAACGACTCAGCATGGCGTGCTAAAAATATGAAAACACTCGGGGCCGATGAACTGCAAGATCCAAGCGGCACAAAAGCATCGTTAGCTACCGCGCCGGCTGCAAATATCTACAGCTACCAACCAGTCGCTCAAGACGATGGCGTCTGCGACAACGTGACCCGTGATTGCATGAAGTACACCTTGACTGCCACACAAGAAGGCGGCGAAGTCTTTACCAAGAACAACTTCAACTAGGTTACTTAACTAATTATTGAGGTGGTAATTGCTGGTTCTGATCAACAGGTGCTGCCAAGTCTTGCACGGGCTGAGGGGGCTGGGTTGGTTCAGCTGATTGTTGTGCAGCTTGCTGCATAGGCTGTGGCTGCATTGGTGCTTGCCCGGCATACATCTGACCCGAACGGCGAAGTTCCATCTCTCTTTCGCCGAGGAATTCTTGCCTAGCTTCCAACACCAACTTGGCATAGTGATCGGCATGAGGGCAATATTCAAAGTGGAAGTTCTCTTGCTCACCAGCAGTTTCTATTAACAAACGACCGTAGTTGAACATAGTCGGGAACAGACCGTCGGTATTGGCTGTTACATCTTCTACACTTGTTACCGATAGCTGGGATGTCTTTTTGCTAAATAAGCTAGTCTGGATAGTTTGAGTGATTGTTTTGTCGGTAATCACCAACTTGCTAGCGTTATAAATCACGGTGGCAATTCCGGCAATCAACAGCATGAATCCCACAATGATTACTGATATTACACCAGCAAATGCATAGACATCGGGATTTTGGTCAATATCTACAAATGTGGGAAGAAGATAATAAATCAGTCCCAGCGATGCGCCGATGCCAATAAAGATAGAGAAATAAAGTTTAACGATACCGAAGGGGTGTCGTTTAATAATTGCGAGTAGTTTTTCGTCTTCATCGATTCCGTGAATCGTCTGGCTAAAGTCTTGTTTGGGTGCTTCCATTTAGCTAATTATAACAGATACCGTCTAAACTTCTTTGTTGAGGTGCTTGTATGCTTTTGGTGTAACTTTGCGACCACGTGGTGTTCGCTCCAGTAACCCTATTTGCATTAAATACGGTTCGTAGAAATCTTCGATAGTACTGCGCTCTTCGGCGGTTAAGGCAGCCAGTGTTTCGACGCCAACAGGGCCTCCGGCATAGTTATCTATTATGGCCAGAAGCAGCATGCGATCGCCGGGGTCTAATCCTAGTTCGTCTACCTCTAAAAGCTCAAGAGCACTCGAGCTTGTGATTGTGTCAATAATTCCATCGCCATTTACATCGGCGAAATCTCGGACACGTCGGAGTAAACGGTTAGCAATACGTGGCGTTAGTCGTGCTCGGAGCGCAAGCTGCTCAGCTGCGTCAGAGTGAATATGAATATCAAGTATCCCAGCTGAGCGTTGGATAATCTGTGCCACCTCGCCTGGTTCGTAAAATTCTAAGCGGTGTAACATACCGAACCGATCACGGAGTGGTGCAGCTAATGCGCCAGTCCTAGTTGTGGCGCCAATCAGGGTAAACCTGGGAAGATCCAATCGCAGGCTTTTGGCGCTCGGACCCTTACCGAGCATAATATCCAGTTTGAAATCTTCCATGGCGCTATAGAGCACTTCTTCTACGGAGCGATTTAATCGGTGGACTTCGTCAATAAACAGGATGTCACCATCTTGGAGATTAGTAAGTAAGCTGGCGAGGTCACCAGCACGTTCGATAGCCGGACCACTGGTAATACGAATCTGGGCACCCATCTCGTTAGCAATCACTGATGCCATGGTTGTTTTACCTAAACCTGGAGGCCCATATAAAAGAATATGATCGAGTGGTTCACCACGCTTTTTAGCCGCATCAATGGCAAGCTGCAAATTCTGCTTAAGGCGCTTCTGTCCGATGTAATTGGCAAAATCCTTAGGGCGTAAAGATTGGTCCAGTTCAACTTCTTGTTGATCCTCGACCTCTACCCCCGTGCTCACGATTCGCTCAATAGCCATAGACCTATTGTAACCTGTTATACCGTCCTCATGATATTGCTTTTATCACTAAAAAATGGTATAGTTTCTAGATGTCACAGACAAATGTATCATTTAACCGTGCTCTTTCTCCTGAAAGTGCAGAAGCGGTTCATATAGCTACACATTCTCTCGCTCAAACCGTGAATGAAGCAGTGGGTGGACTCCTGCTTATTGCCTCTCCCGATCTATATAATACTGAAGTGGTAGTCGCTGTTGGCACGGTCAACCAAGAAGATGCTGCTACTCGCTTGACTCTACAAAATACGTTACAGATGAGTAGCCATAATAAAGAAGTACAACTTAATGTGGTACCTAGCTTTTTGTCACCTTCGCTCGGACTGCACCGCAACGGCCATGTTGGGCATGATGCCGACTTAATCCTGTCGGGCGACCGGTGCAGTAAACCTTTCCCCCGAAAGCTGCAAAAAGATCTTGGCAAGCTAACTGTTATCGATGGTCTATTAAACCCCCCAGCTGTAACTCTCAGCCCCGTTATTGTTGACCCAAAGGTTATGGATGAGGCGCCGGCGGGCACCGCTCCATTAAGTGACTGGCTAAGAGGCTTTGGGATTAAGTTTGCCAGCCAAGTTCCGACAATTGACCTCATGCAGGTGCGGGCAGAGTTGGGATAAAATGGCCGTTCAGTATGAAATTAGCCGGGCCTATATGCCGGGAGAAATAGATAGAATAAACGACGGTGTTGCTACCGTGGTTACACGTTTTAACCTGGATGGAATTGTTAATCAGGTAGAGATTCCTGATGAAGAACGAACCATTATTGCCCCCGCCGAAGCCGTCGTCGATTTTTTAGACATGTCCAAGTGGAGCATTAGTAGGCTAGACAACTATGTTCAGGGTGAGCATTCAAATCGATTTGTAAGGGGCAAGCTACTGCTTAGACCTACAGACCTTGACCCAAAAAGACACTTCGAAGTTATGGAACAGCTAGTGGCTGTTGATCCAAATGCCAGGAAAGATGTTGATGTAATTACGGCCAGCGTTGATGTTTCTGATAGTAGATCATCCTACGCCAGCGAAGGAGTCAAGCGCCAATTCGACATGTGCAATATGCTCGAGCGCATATCCCGACGCCGCCCGCCTGCCCGGCCTATTGCCTGGATCCCCGCCGACATTGCAGAAAACGAAGCTTATCATGATTCTTTAGATCTAGTCGAAGCTGCTATACGAGCCGAGATTCAAGTGGTCCGACTTGACCGCGCCGAAGTTTTTGAACTACCTGCGTAGAGCAGCTTTAATTCTATCTTCAAGTGGCAGGGAAGCGTCAACTCCAGTTAGGGCAGCCTGAGCATCAACATCTGAATACCCTAAAGCAATCAAAGCCTGGACTGCTTCGTCACTTTGGTTAATCCCCGCCCGGCCAATTAAATCTTCGGCCGACTGGCCAACTGGCGCACCAACTTTATCACGAAGCTCTACAACTATTTGTTCGGCAGCTCGTTTACCTACGCCTTTTGCGGTTTGCAAAGTCTTAACGTCCCCACCAGCTATCGCCGCACGAACGCTAGCTTCGTTTCCGATATCAAGTACCGCAAGAGCCCCTTTTGGTCCAACATTTTTGACGCTCAGTAACTGCTCAAACAGCTGCTTTGTGGTTAGGCGAGTAAAACCAATCAGGTCGTGTGCGTCCTCTTTGATATGCTCGTAGATATAAAGTTTTGTTTTGGCCCCACTCGGCAGTACCCCTTGATCGGTATTTGTAACCATTACTCCATAGCCGACGCCGCCAACCTCAAGAATTACTTTATTAGCTTGGTGTTCAGAAACGATTCCGGTAAGTGTTGCAATCATAGACTCAGCTTACCATGTTTAACGTAGTGTCATGCTGCAACAAATAGCCGCAGCCAAAGCATCGGCAGCATCGTCCGGCTGGGGTACTTCTTTTAATTTTAGAAGCACTCGGACCATCTCTTGCACTTGCTTCTTATCGGCTTTGCCATAGCCCGTAACCGCCATTTTAATTTGCATTGGCGTAAACTCATGCAGTTGCATACCATTCTGTTGGCCTAGCAAAAGCACAACGCCACGAGCCTGTGAAACGGTCATGGCCGTTGTAACATTCTTAGCGAAGAATAGCTTTTCGACTGACATAACGGTTGGTTTATTTTGAGCAATAATATCAGTAAGTTCTTCGAAAATAGTCAGTAGCCGGACAGCATCATCTTCATGAACTGGTGTCCGGATCACCCCAGCATCCACCAACTGAATAGCTCCGTTTTTTGCAACGTCTATGACACCAAAACCAAGTATTCCCGTGCCGGGATCAATCCCTAGTATTCTCATAATCGATAAGGTCTACTAACTTTTGATGAACTTTGCCATTAGACAAAATAAGCCCGTCTGCCCAGATATTATATTTGCGAGGCTTGCCGTTTAGGTCGGTAGCCATTCCGCCTGATTCGGAAACAATTAGCGATATAGCTGCAGCGTCCCATGGTGATCCGTACTCCATGCAGGCAGCTACAAATCGACTGTCGGCTACCAAAGCGCCAGCATAGCTAAAGCTGGCAAACATGTATGTTTTTGCACCTTCTCGCTGGATTGCATCGAACATGGTATTAATGCCCGTATGATTTGGCTTTGTTAAAGATCTGAAGGCCAATATATATTGTTTTTTTAGTGTTGACGCATCAGACACATGCAACCGTACGTCATTCATATATGCACCCAGTCCAACTTGCGCGCTATACATGCGATCTTGAAATGGGTCGTACACCACGCTGACTTGTACGTCGCCATTATGAACAAGCGCTAAACAAAATGTCGAGATCGGCATACCAAAACTAAACGGTGCAGTACCGTCTATAGGGTCTACCACCCATACGGTTTCCCGGTCTGCTTTGTACGATGCTTCCTCGCCCACAACACCATATTCTGGATAGGTGACTTTGATCTTTTCAATTACCAAGTCGTTAATTGTTCGGTCAGCGACGGTAACAGGGGAATTATCTTCCTTCCACTCAATACCAATGTCAGTTGCCTGGAAGTAGCGTTTCATAATAACTCCGCTCTCACGAGCTAGATCTTTTGCAAACTGGAGGGCTTTGGTCAGCTCTGTATTATCCAAGGTTGATGCCTTCGGCAATGTCGAAGTTAACGTGCGTGTTGCTGACATCGTCGATTGACTCTAGGGCATCCATGATGCGCATAATCTTGCCGGCTGTGGCTTCGTCGGTTACTTCGACGGTATTATTAGGAACGTAGGTTAGTTCTGCTTCTAAGATTTCAACACCCGCTTCTTTGAGTGCGTCGCGCACTTTTGCTAGATCCTTCATGTCGGTGTAGACAATGGATTCTTCGCCATCATCGGTATTGTCGGACTCGATATCTTCGGCTCCGGCATCGAGCACCTGAAGCATTAAATCATCACCGCCACCTTTTACACGGATCATTCCTTTATGATCAAACTGAAAGGCAACAGCACCTTTTTCAGCAATGTTGCCGCCGTGTTTACTAAAGGCCAGCTTTACTTCTGGGTAGGTACGGTTAAGGTTGTCGGTGGCGCATTCTACCAAGATAGCTACTCCACCTGGACCATAGCCTTCGTACATGACTTCCTGAATTTGGGCTCCACCAAGCTTGCCCGAACCACGGTCGATGCCACGCTGGATATTAGCAATTGGCATGTTAGCAGCCTTAGCTTTGTCGATAGCCAGTCGAAGGGTAAAGTTCATGTCCGGATCTGCACCGGCGCGGGCTGCAACAGCAATTGCATTACCTAATTTGGTAAATACGGCACCGCGGGCTGCATCTTTTGCGCCTTTTGCTCGTTTGATTGTTGACCATTTACTGTGTCCACTCATGATGGTATTGTAGCTTTTTTACGACGCCAGGTAAAGACAATCAGGGCAATTATTGCGTAGCAGATTACAAGCTGCCAGACACTCATATATTGCGTAACTGAAGCGTTAGGCAGGGCAGCCGCCAGCCTGACTATATCCAGCATATAAGTCATAACCAGCGTAGCCGGCCAAGCAAACCAGCCAGATACTGTGGGAATCATCATACCAGCTAAACCGGCTACAAAACTTGCCGCCATCGCTAGCGGGATGAGTGGCACGACCAACATGTTGGCCAGCAACGAAATTAACGAGAGGCGTCCAAATATATACATAATTAATGGGAGCGTCATGATTTGAGCGGCCGAAGTTTCCACTACCAACTGTAGAATAATCCGCGGTTTACGATTATTTAGGAACCGTCGTTGAAATTCTGGCGCCACATAAAGCACGCCAAAGAATGCCAAGAACGAAAGATGCCATCCAATATCACTCCACAAATACAGCGGGAACCAGCCGGCGGTCAGCGCTGCTGCGATTAGGATCAGAAGTAATGGTTTAAATGTCCGACCGTAGTGCCAAGCCCATAGACTCAGCGTACTTACAATTGCCGCACGTACAATAGAGGCGCTACTACCAGTTATAACCAGGAACAACCCAATAAAGCCTAAGGTCAATATTGTCGACTGGTATTTGGATCGCTTGCGAGCCAGTTGTTGGGCTAGATGAACCATAATAGTTAAGTTGTAACCGCTCACTGCCACCACATGCGTTAGGCCAACAATGGATAGGTCATCGTTGAGTGAGTCGGGGAGTGTGGTCCGTTGGCCAATTAATATTCCAAGCCCAAACGAACCCAAGGGTTCTGGCACGGCAGACTGAAGCCCAGCTGCAAATCGCCGACGCACTTTGTCGATACCAGATTTCCCTTTCTCTACTACCCTAATCTGCGCAAAGCTTATTCGTGCTTGCCGCGATCCTCGCGTCGGATACAATTTTCCCTGCACTCGTACTTTATCTCCCCGATAAATCATGTTCTGCCCAAAGCCACCAACTCCAATTGTGCCTACAAGTTTTTGTTTTATCGGTTGCTCCAGGCTAATATTGCCTACGTCGAATGTAAGCTGACTTCTCTGGCCGTATACTGCATCGCTGGTGGCCGTAGCTGTAATTGTGACTGAGCGCTTGGCAAGGGAGCTGTAGGGAAGTATGGACTGCATAAATACGGTGCCACGAAAAAGTCCAAACAACAATCCAATAATGCTTATACTTAACAAGCTAAGTAAATTACGACAAAAGAGTAGGGGAGCGAGCAGACAAATTAGCGCCACAAATACTAGAGCATTCTCAAAGGAAACAAGTCGAGAACTAGCCAAACCAACGATAAACGCAGTAAGCCCAAACGACAGTGTGGTTGTTTGACGGAATCTCCCCCTACCCATTGGCGAATCATACCCTGCCCCAATCTGTTAAACAAAAGCCCTACGCATTGACTTTTTGCCAGAAATGACGATAATGTAAGGAGTTAATTCCCATAAATTGTTATGGGTCCATAGCTCAGCTGGTTAGAGCACCTGCCTTTTAAGCAGGGTGTCGTGGGTTCGAGTCCCACTGGACCCTCCAAATAAAAATACCTACCTCGCCGTAGGTATTTTTATTTTGACCTGGCTTGAATGATGATTCGAAGTTATTTCTTTGATACAATACGCATGATGCGATGACTGAGAATAGGTGGTAGCTCGCAAGGCTACATACGGCAGGTTAATGGCTGCCTCGCATCTCCACATATTTATGACAGCGCAAGAATACATTCAATCTAAACTCGATTCACTCAAGCAACCTCTAGGCCTTACTAGACTTGAAGAGGAAGAACACTTAATAGATGCAGTGTTTAAAGCACTTACTTCTAAGAAGTTCAGGAAATACAGCCTCGGCAAAGAGCACGCAGAGCATATCAAGTCATCTATAGCTCTCAATATAAAAAACAATGAACCCATCAAAGCAACCTTAGTTTTTGGAGGCTACAAACTGTGGCGATTGAAAGAGTCCCCACGGGTAGACTGGGCAGAGCTATTCTCACTTATCTACTACACCAACTGGATGAAACCAATTTGCGAACTTTATGAGCATGGAGTTTGGTTCGATTTCTTCTCGGATGACGTTATTGTGCCAAAAATGAACAATGTTTCGCCTGATGATACGGAAGCCTATCAACAAAGTTTCAAAGAACTCCTAGCATTTATTAAACCCTACCAGCCGAGAAACTTAACTATGACGCTTAATCGTGTAGGCGACCAGTATGATAGTTATGAGGACTTTGAAAACGAACTTACTGACAAAATTACTAGCACAGCTGCCAGCCTTGACGGAGGACTTCCTTCTCTTGATGAAAACTCAATTGCGACTTTAAATCTGAATGTCAAAATAACTGATGAGCAACAAGCAGATCCATTGTGGCGTGAGAAAGTTCAGTTAATGCACGATGCTTTTGCCCAGGTTTCCGGTCGTCGTCCATACTACCGACAGCCCGACAAGCTAAACATCATGACTACACCCTACAGTGGGATGCTAGCAGTTGGTACGACAAAAGATAGCATCATGAAATTCTGGATAGGTGCCGGTGTACTCAAGCCAAAGCTTGATGGTTTTCGTCAAATAATATTATCGCCCAATCAATTACTTAAAGAATCTTTTAGCACTCAGAAGGTGCATATCAAAGGGCTTGAAGGAAACAACTTCAGTACAATTAGAATTGTGGATGATAATCAGTAAATATTTTTAGCTAATTGGTGACTGGGGTGGGTCTTGACGGGCCTGAGGTGCCGGAGTGGGTGCGGCTTGGAGTACGCCCGGTGTGTTTTCAGCGCCTGGCATTGAGCTTCTGGCACTGTTTACCAGCCGCGTGATACTTTGCGCATCGAGGGACGGAATATCTGATATATCAACATAGTAATGGTCGGGATTACCCGGATCGAGATATACATCTATTGGCATTGCTTTGCCCTGGAAGCTCGCCATAACCAGGCCGATCATGCCGGTTAGCGAGTCGCTAGTATATTGCCTGACGGTGCCACTGGCATCGGCTGCAGAGACTACCAGTTTATAAGTAGATGATCCGTTCTTGGAGCCAGTTTGCTTAATATCAGTCATGACACCTGTGACCTTTTGACCAGTTTGAATCAGTTGTTCTATTGCCTGACCTCGCTTCCGGGATCTTACAAAAAGTACTGGCGCAAGAATTAGCATAATCAGGCCAATGGCCGGGAAGATCAGTAATAACACCATGGTTGATTTGCCGGCTACTATTTTGGCGTTAGCTGGACTTGAGGGACTGTAAGCCACTTGCATTGTGCTTCCAACAGTCGGGTAGGATGAGGTGCTAATAGAACTTTTAACCTGATATGTGGCGCCGTTTACGGTATAGCTCACGATTGGGGTGTAAGCGCTGTCATTCGTGGAACTACGATCCGAACCAACGACAGTACCGTCAACGCGCGTCCATGTGCTATCGATCTGTGAGCTAGCTACAATGATGCCACCAATTCCGAGGAACATTGCGCCTAAAATAAGTAGTCCGATTAAAGAGCCAATGCCAAAGGTGTTTCGTTTTGTGGTTAAACTTTTACCGAGCATCCCGCCTAGAGAAAACTGCATGTGACCTACTTCTTGTGTTTATCTTTTTTATGCTTTGCGCCATGTCCGCCCGCCCATAGCTGACCAAGCGTAATTAATACCGCTCCGCCAATTAGTGCTGGCTGATATTGGGTAAGTTGGTTCCAGATACTATTGTCATATATTCCCTGCTGGGTACCAGGTGGCAGCATTGGCACAACCAAAAACAATGTCACAATTCCGGTTAGCAAGGCTGGAAAAATATTAATGAGCCATTTACTTCCGGCAATTGTTCGATTAAGGAAAAGGAGCGTTAGTACAACAGGAGTCAGAAGAAGCCCAAGCTGTACGGTGGACTGTGTTGAGCTATTGTAGCCACGCATAAACGTTTGGACCATGTCCATGGATGCATCGCCAACAAAGTTACTTAGCACACTTCCGACGCACAGCGCCATGAAGACCATGGCGGCTTTAACACGGAAAATAGTAATCAAAAGTGTTGGCACTGCAACGATGCCAATAATAAGAATAAGCGGGTTCACCGTCTCATCTTATCAGATAACGACTGGTTTCTAAACTTCTGCTGGCGGCAAAGCACGTCGAGTAAATACCTGGATAGCACCAACTGGAAAGTTTGGATCGGCCTCTCGGACGGTTACGGTGTCGGAAGAATCATGGTAGTCGCCAGGAACAAATTCAACGGGGCTGGTTTTGTCGCCCAGAACGGCACCCATATAGGTGCCTTCGATAGTTCTGGATTGGATATCCGTTGGATCATATGGCTCACCCGGTTCCATGTCTTCGGCAAAATGCTCCAGAACATCATACCGTCCGTGTACTGCACCGATATGACTTCGGCGAATTGCCTCATTAAGCTGCTCAAGACTTTTGACTGTTCGCCATTGCTTACGTAGGCCCATGTTATGCCCCTACGCGATCTTTCTTTTGCTTGCCCTTAGCGTTGTGTTCAATATATTCAATAATTGATGTAGCAAGATCTCGCCCACTTATTGCTTCTGGCGTCTTGATGCTTGCTGACGAATTGACTTCCAGAACTAATGGACCTCGCTTAGATCGCATCATATCGACACCGCATATCGCTAGACCCATGGCTTTAGCTGCCTTTACGGCCGTTCGCTCTTCTTCGGAAGTAAGTTTAACTTTAGCACCAACTCCACCCTGATGCGTGTTCGATCTAAAGTCATCGTCTAAGCTTTGGCGCTTAACACTGGCGACAACGCGCCCACCAACTACTAGTGCTCGAATGTCCTCACCGGCGGATTCTTCTACGAATTCTTGAACGAAGAAGCTCACACCTTCGACGTAAAAGGCCTGCATTACAGCCTTGGCTGCCTTTTTAGTCTCGGCCAAAACAACACCGTTGCCATGAGTACCGCGAGTTACTTTGATAATTGCCGGTGCACCGCCAACGAGGTCGATGACCTCTTCGAATTCGGATGTTTCACGAGCCAAGACGGTTTTGGGAACATCAACTCCATACTTAGCCATGAGCTGGTATGAACGTAGTTTGTCACGAGAGCGAACAATAGCTATTGAGCTGGCTGTCGTAAAGACACCGCGCATTTCGAACTGTCTGACTACCGATGAACCGTACTTAGTCAACGTTTGTGCAATTCGAGGAATAATAGCATCGACATCATGAATAGGCTCACCCTTGTAATAAATAACGGGGTTACCTTTCTCGATTGTCATATAGCACTTGGCATAGTTAACGACTCGGACTTCATGACCTCGAGCAAGCGCAGCCTCTTTCAGACGCCTTGTAGTGTAGTTTGCGCCACCTTTAGATAAAATAACTATTTTCATTGTGAGATCCTTTCGACCGAGTTACCAAAATTCTTTTTGAGCAGTGTAAGTGATTGCTCTGCACTATTACCCTGGATGTACACAACAGTATCACCAGGTTTTGCCAATTGTGCTGCAAGATTTATTGCATTATGTTCTACTAATTCTTTGATGACCTTAGAAGCACCTGCCTTATTTAGTGCATCAGTGAATACCTCTGCAGTATAACCAACTTTTTCTAACTTGAAAGGATTTAATTGATCATCAGGGGTGCGCGTAACGCCATCTATCTTGTCGTAGACGATAAATGTATCAAAATCTTGTGCAATCGCCTTGGCTGTATCTACAATCAGTTCGTCAGTTCTGGTAGGAGAAAGTCGAACTACGCCAATAACTTTTCCGTTCGGGGAATACGTGCGAGCCAGTTCGGAAATTGCTTTTAGCGATTGCTTTTCGTGAGCATAGTCGAAGATTATCCGGACACCTTTTTCTGTAGAGAAAATTGCCAGTCGTCCATCAACATCAGATGGCCTGTATTGTTTAACCCGCGTAAGCACATCTTCGTCGATCACACCCCGATAATGTCCAAGAACAGCACCAATAACAAACAATACGTTATGTACACTTGGCATAAAGCCAGGCACATACATTGCAAACTCGTTAATACTTCCCAGACCGCGATTCTTGCCAGCTGGGCCAGAAAGAATTACATGACTGTCTGAATCTAGAAATAACTTATACTCGGCTTCTATTTGATCGCCGTCCTGAGCAACGGAACAACCTACAGTATGGATGGTCTTTTTCTGGGGTAATTGGTGCAACTGCCCTTTAACTAGATCATCATCGGCGTTAAAAACGGCGTAACCTTGGTCTCTGACGCGCGAAAAAATAAAGCTCTTCGCTTTAGCGATATCTTCGGAAGACTGCAGTGATGAGTCAGCGCCCATATGATCTTCGAATACATTGGTAAACACCCCTACAGAATGAGTACTGTAGCCTAGCCCGCATGCCTTACTCGAAAATAAGTTGTTTTCTAAAACTGCTACTCGATTTCCTGGCTTGTCTGCCAAGAGGGTTATAAATCGACCCGGTGAGTTAGCTGGCGCAAGACCCCATAAAGCCTTGCTGTCGTCATGAGATATCAATAGCTTTCCGTCTATCCAGGCCCCTTCCGTATCAACTCGCAAGAAAGTACCAGAGTCCGCCGAAATAACGGCGTGAATTGCTCGTATTACCGACGTCTTACCCTTAGTACCGGTTGTGCTAATTATTGGTATCATGACAGTTATTTCTTAGAAAGATCTACTATAAATTTATGTCGTCTAAGGAATCTACTGCCAATAAGAACAGGAAATTTCATGCCTGAACGATTTGCCAGGCTAATGCGCATACGGTACTTTTCACCTTCCAACTCAACGTCAGTCAAGATCGAGAAGCGTTGTTCTTCGGTGCCGTTCGAACTTCGAACCGTCAAAACACGAAATTTATTTGTACTATAGTGCTTATTGCTACCAGCCGGCTTGAAAAATAGAACGTATAAATCGTCCTTCTTCTCCATGTAGATATCTGAGCACGACAATGCACCAGAATGGGCGCCAGTATCCACCTTGGCGGTCATTTTGGTATCGCCAAGTTCTTTAAATGTAACGTTTACAGATGAGCCGACTGTTTTCATACCGTTATTATATCATTTATCGTTAAAATAAGCAATATCATTTTGCATACTAAGAATTTGCTTGTACCCTCATGTAAACCAGCACAATCACCCCTATAACCACGGCCAAAACTGATATAAGTAGGGGGATCAGACCCTGTTGGTTATTTTTAAGCTTATGCATTTAGGTTTATTGTAGCGATTTGGGGCATTACTATCAACCAAGATTAAGGTATGAACCTCTTGAGACGAGCTATTACTAAGAAGTCTTTGGCGGCCTCCTCTGGAGATAATGAGTCTGCCGTTCGGACCACAAGTGGTGGTGGCAACGGTACAGGCGGCACATTTTCTGGCGCATCAGGCATGTCAAAGAGGTCGACCGATGCGTGACACAGGGCTGCAGCCAGGTGTCGTGCTGGGTTAAAACGTAGCTGCGTATCCGGTGGATTAGGTGCGTCACCTACTTCGGCAGTGTAAAATCCGGGAACTAACCAGTCTGGAATTTCGGCATGATCTCCAATCATCCGAATATTATACAACACAATGTAATGCGTGTTTGAGCAAAGTAACGCGTACCTTACTTCCGGCATCCAGGGTGGACACTTCGCCATCGCACTGGACAGGCAGCTTATCGATGGCCTCGAAACTATAGGATCGGACCTGAGATTCGTGCGGCATGCCAACCGTCGCAGACTTGGCAAGGGCGGCAATCATCTTAGCTTTAGTCGGCTCACTTGTAATAACCTCGAAGACGCCATCATCAACTTTGGCTTTTTTAGACAACGATAAAAACTTAGACATCTTACCAACATTACTAACAATAATGCTTTGATACTGCTGCTTCTTGCCGTTTATCTTAGCGGTAAAAGGTTTGAAGGCAACGAAGGCCTTAGCTGTAATAATCAATTCGTTAACCGGATTTAGGTCGGCTTTATTTAGCTCCCTTCCGATTTCACTGGACAGCCCAAATCCAATATAGCTATGAGCGAAGTGTTTCCACGGCTTGCCATTCACTGTTCCACTAATCTGTAGAACATCTATACTGCGGACCGTTCCATTCTTGATGCGTCGTAAAACATATGGCTTGTGTAGCGCCTTATAGTGATCGTTGGCATTGCCAGAAGGTAATAAGCTGGTGACTATTTTTGTACCCGATTCCAATACAGTCATGGCTCCATTAACAACCTCGTTATACCCTCCATCTCCACTGGACGCCACCACCAAGTATTTCCCTTTTCGCCCCGATAACGCCGCCACTATTTCGCGGGCATGTCCGGCATGATCAGTGGGTAGCAACTTTACATCTTCTGCCACGCCGGATCGCTCCAACCGCTTTGCAAATCGCTTGGCATTGCGCTCGCTTGGCCCGGTGCTGTTTGGGTTAAATATTACAATCGCCTCGGCGAAGTGATTTGTCATATCATCAGTATAGCAACTGTCGGAATACATGCTTGATATACTAGGAACATGATTATTTTATTGCACTCTTCTAAAACCATGAAGACCGCTCCGACCAATTCTAAAATGCAGCCGCCACAATTGATATCTAAATCTGCCGAACTTGGAAACTTCCTAAAGAAACTGAGCGTTAAGCAGGTTGGTGCATCGATGAAATTGTCACCGGCTATGGCTCAAAAAACGTACGACCTAATCCAGTCATGGAGTACCGATCCTAACAAGCAATCCCTGGCGATCGACACCTTCAAAGGCGACATATTTAGTGGTCTGCAAGCGCAAAGCCTTACTGCTAAGGACCGAGACTATGCCAATAAAACACTGGTATTTCTATCGGGGCTATACGGACTTATTCAACCATACGATGGCATCATGCCTTACCGTGTAGAGATGGCTTACAAATTCCCAAAGCCATATGACAATCTCTACAATTATTGGGGTAAAGATATCGCTGATCTCATTCCTTCCAGTGGATTGATTGTAAACGTCAGTTCAGTTGAGTACAGCAAAACTATTACTCCGTATGTAGATGCATCGAGGATAATAACCCCGCAATTTTTTACGGTTAGCCCTAAAACTGACGAACCAACATTTGTAACTGTTCATTCCAAGATTGCTCGTGGGGCGTTTGCTCGGTGGCTCATAACATCCCGAGCGGAAGACGAAAAATCGATGCAAGGCTTCGATCTTTTAGGATACGCCTACGATGCCGAGCGAAGCTTACCAGGACAACCCGCCTATGTAACCAAAGAGTTCGGCGGTATCGGCTTAAGTATCCGCCTCCAATAACTATGCTTCTTTGCGGAGTAGTTCCCAAGTTTCGGGGCTGAAGGTTTTTTTCGTATTGAAGAATTCTGGCCAGTGCTGATTGTAGTAGTTGTACATGCGCCCCATTAAAGCATCGGTGGCTGGTTGCAAACCAACGCTTTCAGCTAGGCGGTCGATCTGTTGCAGTGCCTCTGCGGTAGAGTCACCCTCTTCTACCAACATCTCGATTTCGGCTTTATGACCGTAGCCAGAAACAAATTCTATATTTGCCGTTATGTCTGCATCTAAATTATAGAATTCTCGAGTTGATGACCACTTAGAAACCAGTTCGATTCCGGCCGATACTAAAGCCTCGTTGATAGTCTCCAGTTCAGTATCCAGAACTACTTCAAACTCTAATCTGTCGGCGGCGTGAACGGGGTCTTCCCCTTTTGGAGATCCCTTTACAGCAAACTCTACCCTATCGTCTACCGAACGACATTTAACGATCTGCTCGTCGGTATTATCTAACAAATAGGTTAGGTCTTTTAATTGATCGGTATCTAAAAGCTTGGTTCCGGCGGCCAGAATTTGATCACGCTCGGCCATTTTATAAAAGTAGCTTATGACCGTTTTAGTGCCAGTGTGTTCCATTTGGCTAAACTGATCCTTGAATCCTGCAACCAGTTTGTCACGGGCATCCTGGTCGGCAATGAGGTATTTTTTTTCGATTTCTCGCTTCATGCGCTAAGTATATCATTCATAGTTTTGACTAACAGAGGTATAATAGAGGGATGGATATGAATGACTTTCAGAAAAAAGCCCTACGTAGCGTCGCTATCACTCAAAAAGGGGTGCCAGCTCTAGCTCATCGAACGTTGGGACTGACTGGCGAGGCCGGCACTCTGGCCAATCAACTTAAGAAAGTAATCAGGGACAAAGATGGCATTCCTGACGCGGCAGATACTGCCGAAGCCAAAAAACGACTTGGCGATGCACTGTATTATGTTGCAGTTCTTGCTGAATACTTTGACCTAGAGCTATCTGATATTGCCGAGCAAAACGTCAAGCAATCCGAAGCGTTCATGCAAAACCGCGCCAATAATTCCTAGTATTCAGTGTCGTCGTAGAAGTATTCTTTTTCGATGTGCGATACGCCATTATCGATAAGCTCGATAAACTCATAGGCCGATTCAAAGCTTTTTTCTTGGGCTTTAAGTTGTTCTTGGGTCAGCCAACGATTAATACCACCTTCGTAGTTCTCGACAAGCTCGCCACTGTACTCGGTGGCTTCCATGAGCATAAAGAGTTTATCTTCTAGTAGTTCCTTGCTAGTTTTGTCATAGTCCCGTTTGTGGAATACCGTCCGAAAAACGAAGGTCCCGATCAATCCTGTCTCTTCTTCTAATTCGCGTGCAGCGGCCTCGGGGAGTGATTCGCCCCATCGGACCTTGCCGCCAAGCCTACCCCAGAAGCCATAAAACGGTTGTTTAAGCCGCTGCTGACAGAGGTATTCAATCTCGCCGTTTTTGTTAGTCCGCTTCAAAATCAAAGCTACACTAACTTTTGGTTGACGCTCGATAGTATTGGTATCGGTATCTAATTTGTTGGCATGCTCCTTGCCCTTAGTAGTTAGGGCGTATTTGCCATACGAAACTTTATGAACGTAGCCAAGCTCGTTAAGCTTTGCTAAATGAAACTTAAAATGATCAGCTTCGAGCTGACTTTTCTTTTGCAGTTCGGTAAAACTGGCAGACGGAACAAACAGCAGATCTCGTAAAATACTTGTTTGGGCCTGGTGGATGGTTACTTCATGTGTCATGCCATCAGCATATGCTCACTCAAACTCAAATACTAGGGAACTACACTTACAAGTTTACTTTTTAGGAGATGGCTTGCTAGCTGGTTGTGTGGTGTCTGTTAGTGATCGTAGCAATACAACCGATACAACTAGTGCAATTACACCAAAGGCACGCATGGAGTTGAACACTAAGTCGTAATTATCTGCGCCTTTTAAGGACTTACCTGCCCAGCCGGCCAAGAATGTTGCGACTGCCGCAGAAAAGGCTATCAACCGAACACGCACAGTTGAGTCGGCTCTAAGTAATAAGCCGGTCGATACCACCGTCGCTAAGCCTGCAAGACTCGCTGCAATTCGGTGGATCTGTCGAGGACCTTCGTTCAGATCGCTCTTTAGTATTAGCCCTGCAACGACCACCCCAACCAGCAATAGTATCTGAGCAATGACGATATTCTTTGCCTTCATACTAGTTTACCGCCTTGATTATCGCTGTTACGTTGACGCTCATCTATCCACTCCTTAGTTATATACCTTCAGTATACGCCTAGCTCTAGTGAACAGTCATAAAATAGAATAGGGCAAAAACAGAAACAGTCATGATCACAAAAGCTGCTCGAACAAAGAAGTTCGAGACCTTGCCATTGGTATATTCACCCATGATTTTCTTACTGCCACCCACTCGAGCAATCATAAACAGTAGTGGCACTGATGCGATGCCGTTAAAAACAGCGGTAAATACTAGGGCTTTTATTGGGTCAATGCCGAGGAAGTTCATGAATAGTCCTACGAGAGTAGCTACAATAATGACAGCGTAAAAACCATGGGCTCGCTTGAATTTCCGATACAGCCCTTCTTTCCATCCTAATGTTTCGGATATAGCATAAGAGGATGAACCGGCTAGCACTGGCACAGCTAGGAGTCCAAGGCCAATTACGCCGGTAGAGAAGATAAGCTTGGCAACTAAACCAGCGTTTGGAAATCCTTTAACCAATGGTTCTAGTGCACGAGCGGCATCAGATGCCGAGTCGATCTGCGTGATACCGTTCTTGAATAACACCGACGCACAGGCAACCACAATAAACCAAGCGGTTACCGATGCTAATGTCATGCCGACAAAGTTATCTAGGCGAATACTCTTGAGGAAATGTTTGTTTATCTTTGGATCGGATCCTGATTCGGTCAATCGTTTTTTAGTTATCTCTTCCTCGACTACTTCGCTAGTATCCCAAAAGAATAAGTACGGCGAGATAGTAGTGCCCAGCATACCAACAAAGATGTATATAGTTTCGCGGTTCAGCTGTGGAGCTGTGGCAAATGTCTCTTTCAAAACCGCCCCCCAGTCCTGTCCAACTAATAACGCCGTTACCGGGTAAGCCAGTAATGTTACGGCCAGCCATTTAAGCATCTTAGCGTACGTTTTGTAGTTAACCAGCACCACTAGTAGAATTATTATCACTGCATAAAAAATCGCCAACACGGCAAACGGAATGTCCGTAAAAAGCTGGGTTGTCGCGGCCATGGCCCCCAGATCAGCACCAATGTTGACCGTGTTTGCAACTACCACCAGAGCCACGGACATGTAGAGTAGTTTCTTGCTGTAATTTTCTTTTATGACCGATGCCAGACCCTTGCCGGTAACTGCCCCAATACGGGAGCATGATTCTTGCACGGCTAACAGCAAAGGGTACATTAATGGAAAAGCCCAGAGCAATGAATAGCCAAAACCAGCTCCGGCCTGCGAGTACGTAGCGATGCCCGATGGATCGTCGTCAGCAGCGCCGGTCACTAGGCCAGGACCTAGAACCCGCAAGAAACGGTTGAATCGCTTCTTGCTCAACAAGTGCTTGCCTATGGTTACGGCGTGACGTTCTTCTTTGCCAAGTTTTCGGCCAAAACTACGTTCAGATTTTATAAACGCATTTAGTTTTTTTGTCATAGATTCAGTGTACTCTTTTTTTCTTTTTTAACTTCTGTAGCGACTTCGATGACTTGTGCGACAATCTGTCGAATCGATACATGCCGATGAAGGTCGAAGCAAATAGCAGCGTTTCGGCGATCATGCCCGGATATGAATGTGAGATAAAGTCGTAAGCAAACCATAACGGCGGCGATAACAATGCAAACAAACGGATCATTCGAGGACTTCGTTGCCAAAATGCAACGGTAATACTCAGTGATCCTAGTAGCGGCAAGATACTATGTGGGCCTTCCCAGGTTAGGATACTGGCAACAACAATAATTAACGAAAAGACGAACGGCGGCCAGTGATGACGCCAACGGCCAAGGCTATGATCGTAAACATAGTCACGCGTTGCGCCCGTGACATGCAATGCAGCACCTGTATGGGCACCGAGTAAAATAAAGTGAATGGCGTATAGAATGCTCGCCAAAAACTGAAGGTGGAGCATGTTCCTGCGCTTATTTGCCTGGAACGTCCGGGCCGTCACGATCAGCGCCAAAACACCGATTGGCTGCACAATATAGGGGTCATGAATAAACGCTAGCGACATTCTTTATATCATAACGTAAAACGTTACAGTTGGCTCTTATACCATTCGGCAAAGTCATGCCAAATCTGAACATCGTCTACCGACTGAATCCCTGCCTCCCAACATTCGGCAATCGATTTGCCAGTAGATGACAGCGACACGATTGCCGCTGAAGGGGGCGCAGTGTCAGAGGTATTTTTGGTAAGCACCACGCCACGAACCTCTCTGTTAAAAACTTTAGTCCGGCTAGCGTCGATGTAACAAATTACTTCGTTGAAGATTACTTCCCTGTCGGTCTGACCTTCCATCATTCGAAGAATTTGATCCGCCGTAAGCCAATCGTTTATGTGCTTCATGTAAGCGCCAGGAAATCCATTGAGTGCGGTGATAAACCAACCGGCATCATTCACAAACAAGGGCTTTTTCACTAACTTGAAGGCTTGCTCGGCTTTGAGCTTAGCGATCTCTTCTATGTTTTCTGATTGAATTTCGACCAGATCAATATCCTTACCAACAACCTCAACATCAAGTGGCGCTAAGTGTTGTTGGGCAACCTCAACTTTGCGTTTGTTTGAGGTCATATAATAAAGCATGTCCTAAGTATACATCCTGATCTGTTATACTATGCTCCATGGCACACAATAAACACCTCTGCACCTGGTCTAGCTTTATTGATACCACTTCTCGATTCTAGAGAAGCATCTCTTCGTTCGTTTTTATCACCTTAACTTTGGATATATCATGCAAATAACACCCATAGAAACTCCGATTATTGGAGCAAGCAGTTGTACCCTGTTTGAGCTGCTGGATAAGCACATCACCAACCTACCAAACGGCAGTATTTTGGCAATAACATCAAAGGTTGTATCGCTCTGCGAAGGCAGTACAATCCCTTTGTCGGCTAAGACAAAAGAAGAACTAGTTCTAGAGGAATCTGAATACTACTTGCCCGCAAAGTACAGTGCTTTTGGTCATCACTTTACCATAACTAACAATACCTTAATTCCGATGTCGGGGATTGACGAATCTAATGGCGATGGTCAGTATGTCTTGTGGCCTAAAGACCCCCAACGGACAGCCAACCGAGTGCGGGCTTATCTGATTAAGAGATTCATTGTTAAAGATGTCGGCGTTGTTATTACCGATAGCACTAGTCACATTCTAAGGCGCGGGACAACCGGCATCGCCCTAGCCCACAGTGGCTTTAGCGCACTTCGTGATTATGCTGGGACCAATGACTTATTTGGGCGACCGTATGCAATAACCATGGCCAACATTGCCGAAGGTCTGGCTGGGGCTGCAGTACTGGCAATGGGCGAAGGTAATGAACGAACGCCCCTATGCCTTATCCATGACCTCCCAGCCATCGAGTTTAAGGATGAAGATCCCACACAGGCCGAACTAGACTTCCTGCATTTCCCTATGGAAGAAGATCTATTTGCTCCGTTTCTTACCAATGTCGCCTGGGAACCCGGCCAAAACCACAAACGGTAATGATCCATCGGTGTGAATTTGATCGCCGCCACCGTTACGATCCCTAAATGCACTAGCAAAATGCTCGACAATCGTAACCTTATCGGTGACTTTAGCTTGAACCAACGACTTAACCACAAAGTCTCTTTCCTTGTCGATATCAGCATCAATCTTATGAGTTATCTGCCCAGTTAATAATGATAGTCCGACGTGTTTGTCTAAGGTTGCAGCGCCAAGCCAGTCGGCCCTGTAACCGCCTGGCAACCACCAACCTTTTGGCGTTGGCCAGAAGCGAACGTGGTGCCGCTTGCGGGGATTGCCATTGATCTCGATCTCAAAAGCATACTGCTGCGGCCGGCTAAAAAGATAGAGTGAACTAACTGGTGCATTTAAGTAACTGCGCCCCTGAATACTGGCGCGCATCATCTTTAGGCTGGTTCGCCAACTTAGTTCTTCTGCCAAGGTCCAGCCAGCTGCCTCCATTGCCTTGACCAGCTGTTCGCCACTACCTATTACCGCTAAATTTACTGGGTCTCCAAGCAGCCCGTCACCAGTTCGGACCCGGCCAATAAAGTAGTTGGGGACATATAATTTAGTTAGTCGGCGATGTAACCTGGGTAAAATGATATAAGCGCTAAACAACCAGAGCAGAACAAAGGCACCCACTGGCACTCCACCATCAAATATATCGATTAATAAATACCGATAGATGCCAATCGCTAATGTCACTAACGACAAGAACACGAACAATCGGACCAGCCAGAATATTCTGTCGCTAATACTTGATATATAGGACCGTGATCTACTCATATGAAATTACCGTCAGTCTACATACCTTAGCTCGGCAAAGAAACCAAGCCATACTTCTTCAAGTCCTGGTGATTGCTGCCATTGCTCATCGGATACAACGCCGGCTTGGAATAGTTTTGTTCTATCTGCCAATTCTTGAAGACGTGACAGATCTACCCAAGATGCTCCCCGCGTTTCGTCATCGCTTGCAGTAATATCTCCTTCAAATTCACTGGCTGTAAACACCCACCAATTATGATGGTCACCGCCTGGTCGGCGACATGACTTATCTAGACGACGATTCTCGATGACTGTTCGCGTTAGCCCATCTAGCGAGATAGTAATGCCAATCTCCTCAAAGACCTCATCGATAGCTGCCATTTCTGGCGACCCGTGATCGTCCACGTGCCCCGCAGGGGGTGCAAAACCAAACGGAAATTTTGCCCTCTCGATTAGAGCAATCATATTGTCTCGCTCTAGAATCACTCCTACACTCATGTTGTCGCATCTATTGATCATGGGCTTATTGTAACAAACACTTACTAAGGTGCTAATTGATCCATGATTAGATCTACTGTTTGTTTGGGACTGTACAGGCCAACAATCTTTAGTTTTCCATATGATTTATACTTTTTATGACGAGCGATGTAACGCTCAATCTCGGTTTGTTTATTTATTTCTGGCCATCTAACTTTCTGTCGTTGGGCAATTAACTCGGCCGTTTGGTGCGGGTCTTTACTTGGTAGCAACAGGACAGAAAGTGCATTTTCATTTATGAGCATTGAATGTTTCGCTACTAAATCAGGCGATTGCTCATGTACTAAAAACCCGGATGGTGTCGCGAAAACAGTTTTAGTTGGATATTCTAAGAGTAATTGGTCCACCAGTTCAGAATTCCGTTGGCAGTATGCTACGTAGCCGTTGGTGTCAATGTAGTCGGGAATCAAAGCTATACGTTCGCAGAATGCTAGGTCAACATCGACAAAATTATAACCTAACTCTTCAGCAAGCAGCTTGGCAACAGTGCTCTTTCCAACACTAGCCGGACCTATGAAGAATATGTTCTGAGTCACAGCTGTATGATACCAAAATCTACTTCAGTAACGTTACATTTGTGCCATCTACAATTAGCACCTCACCGTCCCGAAGAGCCCTGTACTTGATGTTATTCTCTTCAAAGTAAGTAACTACGCTTTCAATCTTGTCACTTTCGGGATGCTCAGAACGATAATGTGGTGCGATCGAGAAATCAATCAAATTAAGGCCCTCCCAAACAATGGCATTGTCATAACCTTCGACTATTTGATCTGGATTATCTACAATTTCGATCCCTTTTAACGAACGAGCTGCGACACAACTTCCAGCACTAAAACCGCCGTACACCAGCTTTTCACCGACCACCAAATCTTTAATGATGGCGTCGAAGCCGCTCATTCTCATGGCTTTTCGTAGTACAAAGGAATTACCACCCATTGCCCAAATTAAGCCGTAGCTTTGAAGTTTTGTCTTAAGCGCTGGATTGTCGTTGAAATAATCACGTAGGTCCAGCTCTTCAGCATCAAGCCCAATTTCTTTCATCTTCTTAATTTCACTTGCCAAATAGGCGCTGTGCTTTTCGTTTCCATAAACATCCGCGGCATTCATTATTAGTCCTACTTTTTTATTGGGACCAACAAGTTTTGCTAACTCCTCTGGGTGATTTCCTAGGAAGTACGATGACAGATACAACTTCATGCAACAACTACACCAAATATCAAACTCAAACCTGCCGAAATAGCACGATGGCCCACTAGAGTTAGTCTAATTTTTGCTCGAGCTTCATAATTGGGTCGTACCAGCCTTGATCTAAGACATATGTCTGAAGTTTGCGATCAGATCCAGTTATTACGGCTAGGCCGACTATCAGAAATAACACACCGACTACTTTCTTGAAATTTCCTGATGGGTTGCTCAACCAACCCATACGGCCAGTAATAGACCGCCCCGCCAATGCAATCAGTAAAAGAATAGTTGCCAGGCCGATGGCGTAGGCAATCATATAAATAAATCCTTTAGCGAAAGATTGTGGCAAGATTACTGCAACGATTAAAGCATAGGTCGGGCTGCAGCTGGAAAAGACAGGTCCGAGTGATGCACCGATTAGAATATCCCTGGTAACCCCGCGTTTATTTGAAGAAAATTGCATTAGTTCGTTAGATTTCAGATACAAACCGGTCTTTAATGCAATAGATTCCCAGATACGGGGGAAGAGCATACTTAATCCCAGTGCCAGGACAATGACCCCGGATATGGCGTTCCAGATAAACTGTGGGATACCAAGAAAAGCTGTTGTAGCTTTGAGTAGTAATGAGAAAACCACAACCGAAATCGCTAGACTCGTGACCACAACAAGCGGCTTATACCACCGCCCGCTTTTTTTCTCGTCAGGTAAGGTTCCGCCAATTATTATTGGCAATAATGGCAGGATACATGGCGCCGCAGCGGTAAGGATGCCGGCAAAAAATGAAACAATCAACAGATGCATCAGAGTAGTTCTTTAGTTATAGCCACTAAACTAGGATCATCATATGCAACGAACTTCTCTAGTTCATCGCCAGTATCGCTTATCTTTACTAATGTAGTTTGAATAGTAACGCCATATTTTTGTCGAAGTTTATTATTAGAATCGTAATCCACCTTGAAAATGGTTACATCGCCCGGAATAGCTCCACTCTTGATGCTACTTTCTAATTCACGGCATTGCGGGCACCAAGGAGCGTGAAAGAAGAGTATTCTTGTACCTTTTGTCGAAGCTAACAATTCCGCTGAATATTCCACATATGCTCCTGGGGCAGCACTTGTAGTGGCGGGGGTGGGCGCACTTTGCTTGTTGGACTCATTGGAGATTGTCGGGTTACTAGTGTTCGGTTGTGTGGTTTCTTGATTGCTTTTAGTGGCAAGTAAGTAAACGGAACCAGTAGCAATAAGAATGATTAGACCAATTACGACAAGCTTAAGTTTCTTTGGCATACCTACATCATATCAAACAAAAAATCCACTAACCGAGGAGTTTAAACATACCCAGAGTGGAGGGCCAGGAGGGACAAAGCACGACTGCGCCCGTTCTCGAAGCAAGCTTCTGCGAGCGAGCTTGTCGACCGAACCCTCGACACGTATCTGCTTCGCATCTACTGTCGAGGCTTGTGTCTGCTCGGCCAAAGAAAAAGCCCGTCACTAGGACGGGTCTTTTCTTTGGAGGGCCAGGAGGGACTCGAACCCTCGACACCCTGCTTAAGAGGCAGGTGCTCTAACCAGCTGAGCTACTGGCCCATATTTTCGTTTCTAATCCTTCGGAAAAGTAACCTGAAAATAGTACCACATCACCCCTGTTCTGGCAATTGCATATTTCGTTAAATATTTAACAAACAATAGGGGTGTATACTAGAGACATGCAGATACCGCTTAACATTATTCATAACTACATCGGGTTGATTGTTATGGGGAGTTTATCTATCGACCTGCTCCGCCGTAACCGCAAGCATCCCAATACAACTACGTTACAACTGGGGCTAGCCACCCTCTGTGCAACAATAACTACATTCTTTTTTGGTATTCCAGTACTCTTCACGCAAGATACGCAGACAATTAGTGCCTGGACGTTTGTAGGAGAGGTCACGCAAATTGGTGCAATGCTATTTATGTGGCAGATTGTCATCAGGGCAGCGTTTAGCTTGAAACCTCGGTTCAAAGGCGCTGCGACTGCTTCGGTTTTTCTGATTGCTGCTGCAAGCATTGCGGAGGCGGTGCACCGCAATTTTACCCCACCGTATAGCACTAGCGTACTGGTACGTGCCGATAGTACTATCGCCGTTGTATACACCAACACCATGGCCTATCAAATTCTGAATTCAATAAATAGTCTGGCACTACTAGCTCTGGGCCTATACTTCCTCAAGGAAGCCAATCTCGCTAAGCTGCAAAGTCAGCGATTCCGCACTCGCGGCATAGCCATTGGCTTTGTTATTGCATCTTGTTCGTTCATTTTTACGGCCGCCCTGCCAATAGATAAGCAGTTGCCCTTTAGTGTAACAGTGCTCAGTGTAGCATTTCTGATAATAGCCATCGTGGGCATAATAAGCTTACGGATGATGAGACTTGAACGAGAACTAAGTGACACTAGTAGCACTAACGGCCCTGCCAATTCCTAACCATTAGTTCTTAAGCGAAAATACGAGAGACCTCATCCTTAACGACGTTGTGCTGGTCAACTTCTTTAACTGCTTTTATAGGCATGACGATTGAGAAAGTGGAACCCTCTTTAAGCTTAGAATCCAGCTTGAGCTCGGCGCCAATACGATGTGCAAGCTTTGCAGTGATAAACAATCCGAGTCCTGTTCCACTGGTAGATCGAGTAAGTGGGTCTTCTGAGCGCCAGAACTTTTGGTAGACTTTGGCCTGTTCGGTCTTGGCGATCCCAGCGCCCGTGTCCGTGACCCCAATAATAATATGGTCACGGTCTACTGATTTACCAGTAATGGTTAGGCCGCCTGTATCGGTGTATTTGATAGCGTTAGTGATGAAATTCTGCATGATCTCACGGAAGTACAAGCGCGATGTGGTTAGTTCTGGCACGTTTGGGTCAATATCCATTTTAATGAACAGGCCTTTCTTTTCAGCCTGCGGATGATAGGTTTCATTGAGTTCCTTGAAGACATCAGCCACAGCAAAGGTCTCGACTTCCATGCTCTTGTCGTCCCGTTGTGCACGCGACAAAGCCGAAAGGTCATTGACCATATCAGCCAAGAACATGACCTGATCATGCGCCTTGACGACGGAGCTTTTAACGTCGTTTATGTTAACTTGTGGCTTATCAGTTAACAGTACGGCCATAGACATTTCTCCTTCCGCAATAGTGAGCGGAGTGCGTAACTCATGACTTACTTCGGATATAAACAAATCACGCTCTTCATCTAATGATTTCTGAAGGGTAATGTCACGAAGCAGAAAGGTAAATCCCTGCCGCTTGGCAAGCACTGTTGATCGCGCAATACGACTTATGTTTATGTCTAGTGCTATCTTGTCGTGGTCACCGTAGTCCATACTGAGATCGCTACGCCTCTGCAGATAGCTAGTGGTACGAGCGATATCCATTATGTCTACAGACTGGTCTTGGGCATCAGAAATCTTTAGGTAATCGCTAATGAACTGCCCGGTGAGCGTAACGTTGGTATCTAGTAGATCCAGTGCTGCAGCATTGTAGCTAAGAATCTTACCCCTTTCGTCGGTAGCAATTACACCGTCACTCATGGAGTTAATCAATGCTTCCAATCGACTATGCTCGACCTCAGCATGAAGGGCCTTGTTGTACATTTCGGCACGCCTTTTACGATTGCCGAATGCCAACTTGGTCATGACCATGTTGACCGCTAATATGATGGCAAACTCAGCACCGATATGCAGCAGAATCTTCTGATCGAGTCCGTTCTGCTGATACAGACTACCCATGACCATGGTGGTGAGCAGTGCAAAAGCACTAATTGCCACACCTTTTGCTTGATAAAAGAACTCTGCCAGATACATAAACATCACCCATAGATACAGGTAATAGGACAGTGTTGGGACCAAAAATATCAGAGCGAAGCTAAGTAGCCAATGATAGATATATAAATAGAATGCGTGACGACGACCGAACTCGGCAAATTTTGCAAAATGACTAATTGCGAGCGCAATGATTACACTGACGAAGCCAAGTACCAATGTTTGGTTCTTTGAGAAAGTTGCACCATTGATCAAATCGAGGGTAATCAAAGCAGCCACCCCTAGAGCGGCCGGACTGATGAGCTTTGCCGAAACGGCTGGCTCTTCTTGATCGGGCGCGGTTTGGCTAACTGCCATAATCTTCTTATTATACTGGTTACGGTTACTAACTACAAAGAGTTGGCCAAGATTATTCCTTGCTCAGTCGGCTGATGTTGTTAACGGCTACGCCAGTAATTGCAGCAAACAGCATGACGATAAAATCTTGTTGTGTCTCGTACGCAAATAAAAGCCCAATAACACCTACACCCAGCCAGATCTTATGTTCGTGTTTAGCTGCCGTAGTACTTATGGTCTTTGGTGCTTTGGTATTCTTTTTATTTACCTTCGCCATGGTGACCCTTCTTAAGTTCTTTATTCAAAACATCGTCCAGTTCTATGAGCAATGACTTGTTGGACAATGAAGTCTCTACCACTGATAACACCGTGCTGGTAATCATTGCTATTAGTGAGGCGCCGAATGTTAGTCCGCCAAGATCTGTGAATTCCTGGTAAATCATAAACATCGACAAACAAGCCATCAATAATGCCACTGCACCGATCATCATCATGACCCGTAATAAACCTATGCGAGTACGAAGAATTCTGAGCTGTCCAACAATCTGTGTGTGCACATAGCCAGTATCGTAATCTTTCTTGAAACTACGGATCACGCCTGCCGCGCTTACGTAACGGTTAACGTAGCCAAGCATCAAAATTGCGATGGCTGGAAATAAAAGGGCTGGGGTTGTAAGTGGAATATTCATGACTCAATAGTAGCACTGCTTGTGCTCATAGAAATACTATTGGACTAATCGTCGGATATATTTGGGTTAAATCGATATCCTACATTAACCGCAGTTTCAATAAGTTTATTCGCTGGATCACCTAGCTTCTTACGAAGGCGACACATCAGCACATTAAGAGGCTTATTTTCGGCAGCAATACCCGTAACGTCATTCCAGACTCTTTCGTAAAATTCCTCTCGACTAATCGCAACTCCTGGATTCTCTAGTAAAATGCGTAGCACTTCGAACTCGCTGTATGTAAGTGGCGGATCCAAATCCTTGCCTTCAATTTTGAGTGCAAATCCAGCAACATCCAGCTCGATCCCTGGCATCATAGGCAACGGCTCTGGGCGCTTAACGGGATCTTCATTTATATCTACAAGAACCACCGCCAGGTCATCCCGTACAACTTGTTGAGCCAGAGCTAAAATAGTATCGCGCGGGATCGCCAGTTCGCCGCCTGTCGTGTAGTAAATTTCGGCAGCTGGCAGCTCGGTAGTTGCCCCTGTAGCAAGAGAAGCTAACGAAGTAGAAATTCGGGGTTGGTCGGGGGCTCTGTCTAGTCGTTCAAAATCGGTCATATTTGTCCTTAAGCAATATATTTTAAACTCCTTAACTAAACATGCAAGCACTAGCAATTTGCATATGCTAAGGG
>JACCDG010482202.1_pt1 | contig 33103 bp, 24 predicted proteins | sample 7442471 | NCBI WGS metagenome assembly JACCDG01 (sample SAMN15323444, study PRJNA562643) | freshwater metagenome | isolation source: river surface water | place: USA:Blue River Watershed | collected 2017-08-17 | reverse complement strand
GCCACCGGCGGCACCATGGAAGTGGCGGGCCGCAAGCTGGTGGTGATCGAAAAAGACGACCAGGGCAAGCCCGACCTGGGCAAGAACCTGCTGGCCGCCGCCTACGGCGACGACAAGGTCGACCTGGCCGTGGGCCCGACGGCCTCGCCCGTGGCCTTGGCCATGCTGCCGGTGGCCGAGGAATACAAAAAAATCTTGCTGGTCGAACCGGCCGTGGCCGACTCCATCACCGGCGAGAAGTGGAACAAATACATTTTCCGCACCGGCCGCAACAGCAGCCAGGACGCGATTGCCAACGCCGTGGCGGTCGACAAGGAAGGCGTGAGCATCGTCACCATGGCGCAGGACTCGGCCTTTGGCCGCGACGGCGTCAAGGCCTTCCGAGAAGCGCTCAAAAAAGCCAAGCTGGTGCACGAGGAATACCTGCCGCCCGCCACCACCGACTTCACGGCCGGCGGCCAGCGCATGATCGACAAGCTCAAGGGCCTGCCGGGGCGCAAGATCATTTTCATCATCTGGGCCGGCGGCAACCCCTTCAAGATCGCCGACATGGACCTCAAGCGCCACGGCATCGAGATCGCCACAGGCGGCAACATCCTGCCCGCCATGGTGGCCTACAAGCAGTTCCCGGGCATGGAGGGCGCGGCCTACTACTACTTCGGCATGCCCAAGAACCCGGTCAACGATGCCCTGGTGTCCATGCACTACAAGCAGTTCAAGACGCCGCCCGACTTCTTCACCGCAGGCGGCTTCTCGGCCGCCATGGCCATCGTGACCGCGCTGCAAAAAACCAATGGCAACACCGCGACCAACAAGCTGATCGCGACCATGGAAGGCATGAGCTTCGACACGCCCAAGGGCAAGATGACCTTCCGCGCCGAAGACCACCAGGCCATGCAGAGCATGTACCACTTCAAGATCAAGGTCGATCCGGCCTTCGCCTGGGGCGTGCCCGAGCTGATCCGCGAGATCAAGCCCAACGAGATGAACGTGCCGATCCGCAACCAGCGCTGAAGCCACGCGATGCTCGAAACCCGCGACCTCACGGTCCGCTTTGGCGGTCATGTGGCGGTCAACGCGGTCAGCTGCCGTTTTGAACCCGGCACGCTGACCGCCATCGTCGGCCCCAATGGGGCTGGCAAGACCACCTACTTCAACCTGATCTCGGGCCAGCTGCCGGCCAGCAGCGGCCAGGTCTTTCTGGGCGGCCAGGACCTGTCGGGCCAGAGCGCCTCGGCGCGCACCCACGCCGGCCTGGGCCGCGCGTTCCAGCTGACCAACCTGTTTCCCAACCTGAGCGTGCTCGAGAACGTGCGCCTGGCGGTGCAGGCCACGCGCGCGGGAAAGCACCGGCGCGGCCTGAACCTGTGGAGCATCTGGAGCGACCACACGCCGCTGACCGAGCGCGCGCGCGAAATCCTGGCCTCGGTGGCCATGCTCGCGCAGCAGGACGCGCCGGTGGCCAGCCTGCCGCATGGCGACCAGCGCAAGCTCGAGGTGGCGCTCCTGATGGCGCTCGAGCCCCTGGTCTACATGTTCGACGAGCCCACCGCCGGCATGAGCCACGACGAGGCGCCGGTCATCCTCGACCTGATTCGCCAGCTCAAGAAAGACAAGAGCAAGACCATCTTGCTGGTCGAGCACAAGATGGACGTGGTGCGCGAACTGGCCGACCGCATCATCGTGCTGCACAACGGCACGCTGGTGGCCGATGGCGAGCCGGCCGAGGTGATCGCATCGTCCGTGGTCCAAGAAGCCTACCTGGGCAAAGCGAAAGAGCCGGCATGACAGACGCATTGCTCACGCTGGGTGGCGTGCACACCCACATCGGGGCCTACCACATCCTGCACGGCGTCGACCTGGTCGTGCCGCGCGGCGAGCTGACCTTGCTGCTCGGGCGCAACGGCGCGGGCAAGACCACCACGCTGCGCACCATCATGGGCCTGTGGCCGGCTTCGCAAGGGCGCATCCACTTCAAGGGCCAGGACATCAGCGCCTGGCACACGCCGCAGATCGCGCAGCAGGGCATCGCCTACGTGCCCGAGAACATGGGCATCTTTGCCGACCTCACGGTCAAGGAAAACATGCTGCTGGCCGCGCGCGGCGCGCGCCACGCGGGCCAGATCGACGGTGATCGCCTGCAGTGGATTTTTGGCCTGTTCCCGGCCGTGGAGAAATTCTGGAACCACCCGGCGGGCAAGCTTTCGGGCGGGCAAAAGCAGATGCTGGCGGTTTCGCGCGCCATCGTCGAGCCGCGCGAGCTGCTGATCGTCGACGAGCCCAGCAAGGGCCTGGCGCCGGCCATCATCCAGAACATGATCGACGCCTTCCAGCAGCTCAAGGCCAGCGGTGTGACCATTTTGCTGGTGGAGCAAAACCTCAACTTCGCGCGCCAGCTGGGCGACAGCGTGGCCGTGATGGACAACGGCCGCGTGGTGCATGCGGGCCCCATGCGCGCGCTGGCCGAAGACGAGGGCTTGCAGCAATCGCTGCTGGGGCTGGCCTTATGAACTTCCTCAAAGACACCGACCTGCGGCCGCTGCTGCTGGTGCCCGTGCTGGCGCTGCTGGCCTGGCCGCTGGTGGGTTCGGACTCGACCTGGCTCACGCTCACCGTGGCGGGCCTGGCCATGGGCATGATCATCTTCATCATGGCCTCGGGCCTGACGCTGGTGTTCGGCCTCATGGATGTGCTCAATTTCGGCCACGGCCTCTTCATCGCGCTGGGCGCCTTTGTGGCCACCAGCGTGCTGGGCGCCATGGGCGACTGGACCGGCGCCCATTCCTGGTGGCTGAACCTGGCGGCCGTGCTGCCCGCCATGGGCATCGCCATGGCCGTGGCCGCCGCGGTGGGTTTGGCGTTTGAACGCTTCATCGTGCGCCCGGTCTACGGCCAGCACCTCAAGCAGATCCTCATCACCATGGGCGGCATGATCATCGGTGAGGAACTGATCAAGGTGATCTGGGGCCCTCTGCAGATCGCCTTGCCCTTGCCCGAGGCCATGCGCGGCTCGCTGTTGTGGGGCGAGGCCGCCATCGAAAAATACCGCCTGCTGGCGGTGGTGGTCGGCCTGGCGATTTTTGCCGCGCAGATGGGGGTGCTCTCGCGCACCAAGGTCGGCCTCTTGATCCGCGCCGGTGTGCAGGACCGCGAGATGGTTGAAGCCCTGGGCTACCGCATCCGCCGCCTGTTTGTCGGCGTGTTCGTGGCGGGCAGCGCGCTGGCCGGCCTGGGCGGCGTGATGTGGGGCCTGTACCAGCAGAACGTGACGCCGCAGATCGGCGCGCAGGTCAATGTGCTGATCTTCATCGTCATCATCATCGGCGGCCTGGGCTCGACCGGCGGCGCCCTGATCGGCGCCTTGCTGGTGGGCCTGATGGCCAACTACACCGGCTTTCTGGTGCCCAAGCTGGCGCTGTTTTCCAACATCGCACTCATGGCCGCCGTGCTGCTGTGGCGCCCGCAGGGCGTGTACCCGGTGGCCAACCGCTGAAAGAGGGCGCCATGTTCAACCGACTCCTCTCCAACGACCGCCCGGGCAGCCCCTGGCTGGCCGCCATGCTGCTGCTCACGGTGCTGGGCCTAGCTTTTGCGCCCTTTGTGTTCCCGGGCGTCAAGGCGCTGGGCGTGGCGGCCAAGGTGCTGGTCTTCATCGTGCTGGTGGCCAGCTTCGATTTGCTGCTGGGCTACACCGGCATCGTGAGCTTTGCCCACACCATGTTCTTTGGCATCGGCGCCTACGGCATCGCGATCGCGGCCAACCACTGGGGGCCGAGCTGGGGCGCGATTGGGCTGGGCTTTGCGCTTTCGCTGGCCTTGAGCCTTTTGCTGTCGCTGGCGATCGGCCTGTTTTCGCTGCGCGTGCGCGCCATCTTTTTCGCCATGATCACGCTGGCGGTGGCCGCGGCCTTCCAGACTCTGGCTTCGCAGCTGTCCGACTTCACGGGCGGCGAAGACGGCCTGAGCTTCAAGCTGCCCGCGCTGCTGCTGCCCAGCACCGAGTTTGCCGAAGAGCCGTTTCTGGGCGTCTCGCTCGACGGCCGCCTGCTCACCTATTACCTGCTGTTCGTGGCCGCGCTGCTGCTGGTGCTGGCCCTGCTGCGCATCGTGCATTCGCCCTTTGGCCGCGTGCTGCAGGCGATTCGCGAAAACGAGTTCCGGGCCGAGGCCATTGGCTACCGCGTGGTGGTGTACCGCACGCTCTCCAGCGTGATTTCGGCGCTGTTCGCCTGCATGGCCGGCGCCATGCTCGCGCTTTGGCTGCGCTACAACGGGCCCGTCACCTCGCTCTCTTTCGGGATCATGATGGACGTGCTGCTGATCGTGGTGATCGGCGGCATGGGCACGGTGTATGGCGCGGTGATCGGTTCGGTGCTGTTCCTGGTGGCGCAAAGCTACCTGCAAGACCTTTTGCGCCTGGGCAGCGAGGCGGCGAGCAGCCTGCCCTGGCTGGCCGCCTTGCTCTCGCCCGACCGCTGGCTGCTGTGGCTGGGGCTCTTGTTCGTGCTCTCGGTCTACCACTTTCCGACCGGGGTGGTGGGGCGGCTGCGCGCCCATGCGGCCCGGCGCCTGACGGCGGACCGCTGAGCGCCCACCCCCGGGGCCAGGGCCCCGCGCCTCAGGCCGCGGCGGCGCCCGCCAGCGCGCGCCAGGCCCGCAGCGGCCCGGACACCGTGTGCACGGTCTCGGCCTGGCGCACCGCGTCCAGCGTGGCCAGCGCGGTGGCCTGCGCGGCCATGGCGCCCAGCAAAAGCAGATCGGGCACGCCGTCCTGCGTGCCGGTGGCCAGGGCGAACAGTGTGTCGCCGTCGAGCACGGTGTGCACCGGGCGGATGCTGCGCGCCAGGCCATCGTGGGCGCTGGTGGCCAGCCGCTGCGCCTGCGCCTTGTCCAGCCGCGCGTTGGTGGCCACGACGCCGATGGTGGTGTTGGTGCCCGCCAGCGGGTGGCGGGCGGGCTCGCCCGCGAGCAGGGCACGCTGGCTGTCGCGCAGGGTGTGGCCGTCGGGCTGCAGCGCGCCCGCCAGCAGCTGGCCGCTCGCGGGGTCCAGCACATCGCCGACCGCGTTGCAGGCGATCAGCGCGGCCACGCGCCAGGCGCCGACCTGCACGCAGGCGTGGCCGACGCCGCCCTTCATCGCATGCGCCAGGCCAAACAGCTTGCCCACCGTGGCTCCGGCGCCAGCCCCCACATTGCCCGCCGCCGGCCTGGCGTTGCTGGCGGCTTCGCAGGCGGCGTGGCCGGTCGCGGCGTCGGGGCGCGCGCGCGGGTCGTCGCCGGGGCGCACCAGAGGCAGGTCGTACAGCACCGCGGCCGGCACGATGGGCACGAGGCCGTGGCCCGTGGGCAGGCCGATGCCGCGCGCCTCCAGCCAGCGCATCACGCCGGTGGCCGCGTCCAGGCCATAGGCGCTGCCGCCGGACAGCAGCACCGCATGCACCTGTTGCACCAGGTTGCCGGGCTGCAGCAGGTCGGTCTCGCGCGTGCCGGGGGCCGCGCCGCGCACATCGACCGCGCCCACCGCGCCCTGTGGCGCCAGCACCACCGTGCAGCCGCTCAGCCGCGCGGGACTTTGGGCATGGCCCACCAGCAGGCCGGGAATGTCGACCAGGGAGCCCGTGTGGTGCAAAGCGTTCGTCATGCCAGGCCTTGTGCGTGAATTCGCCCGCATCTTAGCCCCGCTGGGGTGAGCCAGAGCGCCGGCGGGCGCATGCGGCGTTCAGACCAGGCGCTGGCCCATGAGCTGGCGCAGCACCTCCAAAAACGGCGGCTGCGCGCGCCGCGCCACCGTGACCAGGCCGAAGCGGGCCGGCACCTGCAGCGCGGGCGTGAGGTTGAGCTCGACCAGGCGCGGGCCGGCCGCGCGGATCGCGAGCACCACCGCGTCGCTGTGCTCGGCGACCTCGATCAGGTGCGAGAGCTCGTCGCTCGAGAGCGTGACCAGGCTGTGCGGGTGGGCCTGCTGGCCGTAGCGTTCGACCAGGATGCGCGCCACCTCGTCGCTCAGCGGGGTCGAGGCCACCGGGTAGGCGCTCAGCTGCGCGAAGCTGACTTTTTTCAGGCGCGCCAGCGGGTGGTCCGCGCGGCACAGAAAGCCCGTGGGCATTTCCAGCAGCTGCTCGACCTGCAGGTCGCTGGCGGGTTGCAGCGAACGCACATCGACGATCAGCGCATCGACCTGGCGCTCGCGCAGCTGGCGCGTCAGCGTTTCGGTGTTGGCGCGCGAGACGTCGATGTGGAAATGCGGGAAATGCCGCGCGCAGTGCGCCAGCAGCGGCGCCGTGAGCATCAGGCCCGGGCCCGAGCTCAGGCCCACGCGCAGCCGGCCGGTGGCCTCGGCCGAGCCCCAGCGGCCGCACTGGCGCAGCTCGTCGGCGTCTTCGAGCAGCAGCCGGCTGCGCCGCAGCACCTCCTGCCCGAACAGCGTGAGCTCGATGCGCCGGCCCAGGCGGTCGAACAGCAGCTGGCCCAGCTCGTCCTCGAGCGCCTTGATGCTGCGGCTGAGCGCCGGCTGCGTGATGAACAGCTGCTCGGCCGCGCGCACGAAGGAGCGTGTGCGCGCCAGGCAGAGAAAGTGCTGAAGCTGGACCAGAGTCATGATGTTAAAGTTATTGAAACATGTACAACAATGCATTAGACATCATTTTGAGTCGGCCCTAGCATGGCACCAAACCACCCACCGAGGAGACAAAGCATGCGCAAACTGTTCAAACACCTGGCCCTGGCCACCACCGGCCTGCTGCTGGCGGGTTCGGCCCTGGCCCAGTTCCCGTCCAAACCCGTGACGCTGATGGTGCCCTACCCGGCGGGCGGCCTGTCGGACGTGATCGCACGCACCGTGCACACCACGCTGGCCAAGCACCTGGGCCAGCCCGTGGTGGTGGAAAACCTGGGCGGCGCCAGCGGCGGCATCGCCGCGCAAAAAGTGCTGGGCAGCCCGGCCGACGGCCACATGATTTTCCAGGGCTCGCCCAACGAGCTGATCCTGGCACCGCTGTCGAATGCGGCCATCAAGTACAAGAGCGAGGACTTCCGCCTGGTGCAGATGATTTCGCTCAACCCCATGGCCATGTTCGCGCGCAAGGACCTGCCGGTCAGCAGCGGCGACGAGCTGGTGGCCTACATCAAGAAAGCCGCCGCCGAGGGCAAGCCCCTGACCTACGCCAGCGTGGGCCCGGGCTCCATGTACCACCTGCTGGGCGAGCACATGGCCAAGCAGCTCGACACGCCCATGACCCATGTGCCCTACAAGGGCGCGGCGCCGGCCTTCCAGGACATGATGGGTGGCCTGGTCGACATCTTCATGACGCCCTATGGCAAGGGCCAGGTCGCGCTGGTCGACGACGGCAAGCTCAAGGCCGTGGCCGTGCTGTCGGCCGAGCGCCAGGACTTGCTCAAGAAAGCGCCGCCGCTCAACGACAGCCGCGCGCTCAAGGGCTTTGTGTTCGACACCTGGTCCGGCTACTTCGTGCACAAGGACACGCCCGAGCCCGTGGTGCAGGCCCTGCACAAGGCGCTGAGCGAAGTCGCCAACGACCCCGCCATCCGCGCTTCGCTCGAAGCACAGGCCATGGTCATCCCGCGCCCGCAGCCGCTGGCCGCCATGAGCAAGGTCTACGCCGACAACACGGCCCGTTACCGCGCGATCGCCAAGGCCATGAACCTGCAACCGCAGTGAGGCCCGCATGAACGCACACGTGCCTGCCGCCTACCTGGGCGATGCCCTGACCACACGCGTGGGCGAATTCATCGCCCTGCGCCGCGACATCCACCAGCAACCCGAACTCGCGTTTGAAGAGCACCGCACCGCCGCCCTGGTGGCCGCCAAACTCGAAGGCTGGGGCTACCAGGTCACGCGCGGTCTGGGCAAGACTGGCCTGGTGGGCTCGCTGCGCCGCGGCAGCAGCACGCGCAGCATCGGCTTGCGCGCCGACATGGATGCGCTGCCCATCGAAGAAAGCGGCACGCAGGCCTGGGTGAGCCAGTTGCCCGGCCGCATGCACGCCTGCGGCCACGACGGCCACACCGCCACGCTGCTGGCGGCCGCGCAGGCCATCGCGCAGGACACCGAGTTCGACGGCACCGTGCACCTGATCTTCCAGCCGGCCGAAGAGGGCGGTGGCGGTGCGCTGGCCATGATGGCCGACGGCCTGTTCGAGCAGTTCCCCTGCGACCAGATCTTCGCCTTCCACAACATGCCGGGCCACCCGACGGGTCACTTCGTGTTCCGCCAGGGGCCGACCATGGCCTCGAGCGACTACGCCACCATCCGCCTGCACGGCGTGGGCGGCCACGGCGCCATGCCGCACCAAAGCCGCGACCCCATCGTGGCGGCCTCGTCCATCGTGATGGCGCTGCAAACCCTGGTGGCGCGCAACGTCGACCCGCTGCACACCGCCGTGGTCACTGTGGGCGCGCTGCACGCGGGCCAGGCCAACAACGTGATTCCGCAAGAGGCGCGCATGGAGCTCAGCCTGCGCGCGCTCGACCCGAAGGTGCGCGAGCTGCTCAAGCAGCGCCTGTTTGAGTTGGTCGAGGCCCAGGCCGCCAGCTTTGGCGTGCGCGCCGAGATCGACTGGCGCCAGGGCTATGCGGTGCTGGTCAACCACGAGGGGCCGACCCAACTGGCCACCGCGCTGGCCACCGAACTCTTTGGCGCCGAGCGCGTCACGCCGCAAGGCGTGCCGCTCACCGGCAGCGAAGACTTTGCCTTCATGCTCGAGCGCGTGCCCGGCAGTTATTTCCTGATCGGCAACGGCCAGGGCGAGGCCGGCGGCTGCATGGTGCACAACCCGGGTTACGACTTCAACGACGCCATCATCGCGCCCGGCGCGCTGTTCTGGCGCGAGCTTGTCAAACGCTGTCTGCCATGCTGAAATGAGCTGACATTTTTGTGCGCGTCGGGAGAGACTGCTTGAATGCAGCGCCGAAGGAGCAACCGCCCCGGAATCTCTCAGGCCAAAGGACCGATGCGCGCACCACACTCTGAAGAGCGGTCGGCCCCGTCTGCCGACCCACCGAAGGAGCAAGCCGGCCAGCGCCGGTGAATCTCTCAGGTTCCAGACACAGAGGGGGCGTGGGTGGCACAGGTGTGCCGCCCACTCCCACACCTCGACGTTTTCTGGAGCCCACCATGTCTTTGCACACCCCCTCGGTCGCCGTCATCGGCGGCGGCATCACCGGCGTCACCACCGCCTACGCGCTCGCCAAAAAAGGCTTTGCCGTCACGCTTTTTGAGAAGCAGCGCTACGCGGCCATGGAGACCTCGTTCGCCAATGGCGGCCAGCTCTCGGCCTCGAACGCCGAAGTCTGGACGCACCCCTCGACCCTCATCAAGGGTCTGAAGTGGATGCTCAAGAGCGACGCCCCCTTGCTCGTGAACCCCAAGCCCTCGTGGCACAAGCTTTCGTGGTTTGCCGAGTTCATCGCCAACATCCCGCACTACGAGCGCAACACGGTCGAGACCGCGCGCCTGGCGATCCGCGCGCGTGACTTCCTGTTCGACTGGGCGGCCGCTGAAGGCATTGATTTCGACCTCAAACGCGAAGGCATCCTGCACATCTACCGTGACCGCGCCGGCTTCGAGCACGCGGGCCGCGTGTCCCAGCTGCTGGCCAAAGGCGGCCTGCCGCGCCGCGCGGTGACGCCGGACGAGATGAAAGCCATCGAGCCCACGCTGGCAGGCAGCTATTACGGCGGCTATTTCACCGAAAGCGACTCGACCGGTGACATCCACAAATTCACCCAAGGCCTGGCCGCGGCCTGCGAGCGCCTGGGCGTCCAGACCGTGTGGGGCCGCGAGGTGCAAGCCGTGTCGTCCGATGGTCGCGAGGCCCGTGTCACCACCGTGGACGGCGATGACGTGCAGCAGCACCACTTCGACAGCCTGGTGGTGTGCGCCGGTGTGGCCAGCCGCGAGCTCGCGCGCCAGCTGGGCGACCGCGTCAACATCTACCCGGTCAAGGGCTACTCGATCACCGTCAACCTGCTCGACGAGGCGAGCCAGCAGGCCGCGCCGCAGGTCAGCCTGCTGGACGACGAGACCAAGCTCGTGACCAGCCGCCTGGGTGTGGACCGCTTCCGCGTGGCGGGCACGGCCGAGTTCAATGGCTTCAACAAGGACATCCGTGCCGACCGCATCGAGCCGCTGGTGCGCTGGGTGCAGCAGTGCTTCCCGGGCGTGAGCACGCGCCAGGTCGTGCCCTGGGCCGGTCTGCGCCCCATGATGCCGAGCATGATGCCGCGCGTGGGGGCAGGGCGCCGGGCCAACGTGTTCTACAACACCGGCCACGGCCACCTGGGCTGGACACTCTCGGCCGTGACGGCGGCCATGGTCAGCGAGCAGGTGCAAGCGCAGGCCCGTGAGGCTGGGCGCAGTGCGGCGCCTGTGGCGCTGTCGTCGCGGCTGACCTGAGGGGGCGCGAGGTGGCGGCGCGCTGGGCAGCGAGCCGCCACCTGGTCGGTTTTTATACTCCGGGGGATGCGCACATCTCTCTGGCTCTGCTGGGCATTGTTTTCAGCGTTTTGGGTCCATCCTGCGAAGGCCGAAGACCTCATCGAACAAAGCGCCTGGCTGGAAGACCCTTCGGGTCAAATGACGCTGGTCGATGTCCAGCAGCGTCCACAGGATTTCAGGCCCTACCAAGGCGTGTTGACTCGGGGCTACTCGGCATCTGCCTTTTGGTTGCGGCTGCACGTTGGCGCCAGCACGGAACAAAAGCTGATCCTGCGCATCCGCCCGACCTACATCGACCACATTGAACTGTTCGATCCGCTGGAAGGTTCAGCCCAAGGCCAGGCCGCTCGCATGAGCGGAGACCATCACCCGAGGCAGGGCATGGACTACAAGTCGCTCAACCATGGCTTCGCCATCCCGGGCAGCCCCACCCCGCGAAACATTTACCTGCGCCTGCAAAGCACCAGCACCATGCTTGCCTATGCCGAGGTGCTCACCCTTGATCAAGCCGCCACAGCCGATCACCTGCAGGAACTGTTTTATGGCGTCTACCTGGGCTTGTTGGCCGCCACCCTGGTCTGGGCTTTGCTGCACTGGCTGATCCACCGCGAAGTACTGATCGCGGTCTTTGCCATCAAACAAACTGCGGTGCTGGCCCATGCGCTGGCACACCAGGGTTATTTGCCCCTGCTCTTGGGTCAGTACCTCTCAGCGCCGACCATGAACGACATCACGTCCCTGCTGGTCATGGCATACGCCTTCTTCAGTGCAGCTTTCGTGCTGATCCTGCTGCACGAATTCAAGCCTGTACCCTGGGTGTGGTGGACCATCACGGGCATGCAGCTCGCTTATGTGCCGATACTGGCCCTGTTTTTTGCAGGGCAAGCCCGCCTGGCCCTGCAGATCAACATCGCTCTTGGGACGTTGACGGCGGTGGGCCTCGTGCTGGTTGCGATGAGCACACGCGCATGGCAGGGTCAAACCCTGAGCAGCCAGCCTCTGCTGCCTCGCAGCGCTTTGATCGGTTTCATGCTGGCGCAGCTGCTGGCGACACTGTCTGCGACCTTGCCGATCTTGAACGTGCTGACGGCGGCCGAGTCGAATCTGAACACCGCCATCCTGCCGGGCTTTGTCAACAGCCTGCTCATGATCGTGCTGCTGAGCCTGCGCGCGCGCAATCTGGAAAAGCAGCGCCAGCAAATGGTTTTCGACACCACTTTGCTAAAACAGCAAGCCCATACCGAACGCGAGCGGCGCGAAGAGCAGGGGCGTTTTTTGGCCATGCTCACGCACGAGCTCAAAACCCCGCTGGCGGTGGCGCGCATCAGCCTGGACGACAGCCCCGTGGCCGGACCCCAGCGCCAGCGCATCGACCGCGCCTTGGCCAACATCAACGGCATCATCGATCGCTGCACGGTCAACGACCGGCTTGAGCAGCAACAACTCAAGCCCCAGCTGCGGCCTTGTGCGCTGCAGCCGCTGCTGGATGAATGTGTGCAAAGTTGCAGCGATCCCCAGCGCGTGAAAGTTTCGGAAAGGAACGAAGGCGTCGTTCAAACAGACTTGAGCCTTCTGGCCATTTGCCTGGCCAACCTGATCGACAACGCCTTGAAATACTCGCCCGCCCAATCTCTCGTCGAGGTGCGACTGCAGCCCGACGCTGGAGGCCAGACCATCATCGTGCGCAACACCATGGGCCAGGCGGGCGCACCCGACCCTGAGCGCGCTTACACCAAGTACTACCGCAGCCCGGGCGCCCTGAGCAAAAGCGGCTCGGGTTTGGGCCTGTACCTCACGCGTCACCTGGCCGACTTGCTTGGCGTGCGCGTGAGCCACCGCGTCGATGGCCAATACGTGGAATTCCACCTTTGCTTACCGGCCTGAACATCATCGTCATCGAAGACAACGATGATCTGCGCGAGGCCATGGTCGATGCGCTGCGGGGCCAGGGCCACCAGGTCAAAGGCCTCGATTGCGCAGAAGCCTTGCCCGAGCAGTCCGCATGGCAGCGCGTGGACATTCTGGTGGTGGATCTGAACCTGCCGGGTGAAGACGGCCTGTCTCTGGTGGCCCGCGCCCGGGCCATCCAGCCCGATGTGGGCGTCATCATGGTCACGGCGCGCAACCACCCCGATGACCGCCAAACCGGCTACAGCACGGGCGCCGACATCTACCTCACCAAACCCGTTTCGCTGCTGGAGTTGAACACCACCATCCGCGCACTGGGGCGCCGCGTGCAGGCCCACACGACCCAGCAGTCGGATTTGGCGCTCGACATGAACCGCCAGTTGCTGCAGCGTCCAGGTCAGACCGCCATCCAGCTGACCGGCTTGGAATGTGCATTGATCGCCGCGCTCGGCCGAACCGCCGACCAAAGGCTGGAGACGTGGCAACTCATCGACATCCTGGGCAAGAGCACGGCAGACAACCCCAAGTTGGCCCTTGAAATCGGCATCACCCGCCTGCGCAAGAAGTTGGAAAAGGCCGATTGCGATGCCTTGCACATCCGCTCGATCCGCGGTTGGGGTTACCAGTTGCAGGGACGCGTACAACTGCTTTAGAGAAAGTTTCAGAAAAAAAACTTTCATCCGGTTTTGTAGCCTTTGACGGTTTTATCGTTCAAAGGCAGAGCGCATGAACCGCGCCGTTCGCGTCCTACAGTCACGCGGCACATCCATCGCTGTTTCGGTCCTTGTCGGGAGCACTTTGGGGGCCGCCTCATTGGCCCAGGCCCAAACCACACCCGACGCGGGCAGCCTGCGCCAGCAGATCGAGCAGCCGCGCGAGTTCGCGCTGCCGCCCGCGCAGCGCCCCGAGCGCGCCGCGCCCCCGCCCGAGATGGAGGCGCCCGCGGGCATGACGGTGCGCGTGCAATCGTTTCGCCTGGCCGGCCACACCCTGCTCAGCAGCGATCAGCTCGCGCCCGCACTCGCCGAATTCCTCGGCCGTGAACTCGGCTTCGCGGGCCTGCAACGCGCCGCCGACGCCGTGGCCGCGGCCTATCGCCAGGCCGGCGCGATCGCGCGCGTGTACCTGCCCGAGCAGGACATCAGCGCCGGCGTGGTCACGCTGCAGATCGTCGAAGCGCGCTTTGCGGGCCTGCGCTTCGAGGGCGCCGCCCCGCAGCGGGTGGCGCGTCCCGAGCTCGAGGCGTATTTCTCCGCGCGCCAGCGCGTGGGCGCGCTGCTGGACGCCGACGCGCTCGAGCGCGCACTGCTGCTGGCCGACGACCTGCCGGGCGTGAGCGTGGCCGGCACGCTCGCGCCGGGCGAGGCCAGCGGCGAGACCGCGCTGGTGCTGCAAACGACCGACGAGCCCTTCGTCTACGGCGACGCGGGTCTGGACAACTTTGGCGCGCGCGCCACCGGCAGCCAGCGCCTGACGGCCAACCTCAGCGTGAGCAGCCCCGGCGGGCGCGGCGAGCTGCTCAGCCTGAACCTCTTGCACACCCAGGGCAGCGACTACGGGCGCATCGCGCTCACCGTGCCCGACGGCGCCAGCGGCCTGCGCCTGGGCGTGAGCGCCTCCAGCCTGAGCTACCAGGTCATCGACGGCCCCGGCTTCAACAGCGCCGCGCAGATCCAGGGCCGCTCGGGCAGCCTGGGGCTGGACTGGAGCTACCCGCTGGTGCGCACGCGGCTGCACAACCTGTACTTCTCGGGCGGCCTGGAGAACAAGACGTTCTACACGCGCGACCTGCAGGTCAAGTCCGACTACGAGAGCGACACGCTGCGCCTGGGGCTGTCGGGCAACCGCTTTGACGAGTGGGGCGGTGGCGGCGCCAACAGCGCCTCGCTGCAGCTGCTGCGCGGGCACCTGAGCAGCATGCGCGAGCACACGCTGCGCGAGACGATCGGGCGGCACTTTCACAAGCTCGCCTACAGCGCCAGCCGCCAGCAAACGCTCACCGCCGAGCACTCGCTGCTGGTGAGCCTGCAGGGCCAGCACGCCACGCAGGTGCTCGACTCCTCCGAGAAGTTCTACATCGGCGGCGCGCAAAGCGTGCGCGCCTACCCCGCCAGCGAGCTCGGCGGCGAGCGCGGCCAGCTGCTCAGCGCCGAGTGGCGCTGGCGCCCCGCGCCCGCCTGGGGCCTGAGCGCGTTTGCCGACATCGGGCGTGTGGTGCAGCTGCCCACGCAGAGCAGCGAAGCGCAGCACAGCTACACGCTGCGCGGCCAGGGCCTGACCGTGAGCTGGCAGGGCCCGGCGGGGCTGGTGGCCAAGCTCGCCTGGTCGCAGCGCAGCGGCCGCCACCCCAAGCCGTTCACCACCAGCAGCGGTGCGATCACCGATGGCGACGGCACGCTCCAGCGCCAGCGCTTTTGGCTCTCCGCGAGCCTGCCGTTTTGACCCCACGCGAGCCCCACCGCATTGCCTGATTCGCCATGAACAAGACTTTCCGCAGCGTCTGGAACACCGCCAAGCAGGCCTGGGTGGCCGCTGCGGAAACCGTGCGCGCGCGCGGCAAGCCCGGCTCGGCCGTGCAGTCGGCGGCCGTGGCGGCGACCTTGCTCACGGGCCTGTGGGCTTCGGGCGCCGCCGCGCAGACCGCGCCGCCGTCCACGGCCTTGCCCACGGGCGGCCAGGTGAGCGCGGGCCAGGCCAGCATCGGCCAGTCGGGCGCGAGCATGGTCATCACGCAGGGCAGCGAGCGTGCCGCGATCAACTGGCAAAGTTTCAACGTCGGCAGCGGCGCGCAGGTGCAGTTCAACCAGCCGAGCAGCAGCAGCGTCGCGCTCAACCGCGTGCTGGGCTCGGACCCGAGCCAGATCTTCGGCCGCATCACGGCCAATGGCCAGGTCATCCTGACCAACCCCGCCGGTGTCTACTTTGGCGCCAGCGCGCGGGTCGATGTGGGCGGCCTGGTGGCCACCACCAAGGGCATCGGCGACGCTGACTTCATGGCGGGCAAGAGCCGTTTTGAAAGAAACGGTGCCACCGGCAGCGTGGTCAACGAGGGTGAACTCAAGGCCGCGCTCGGCGGCTACATCGCGCTGCTGGCGCCCGAGGTGCGCAACCAGGGCGCCATCATCGCGCAGATGGGCACCGTGGCCCTGGCCGCAGGCGAGGCGGTGGACCTCAAGTTCGACAGCCACAACCGCCTGACCAGCATCCGTGTCGAGCCCAGCCAGATCGCCGCCCTGGTCGAGAACCGCCACGCGGTGCAGGCGCCCGGCGGTCTGGTCATCATCAGCGCGCAGTCCATGGATCGGCTCGTGGGTGGCGTGGTCAAGAACAGCGGTGTCATCGAAGCCACAGGCCTGCGAAGCGACGGCGGACGCATCGTGTTGTCGGCGAGCACGCGCGTCGAGCAGGCGGGCACGCTCGATGTGAGCAGTGCCAGCGCGCAGGGCGGCCAGGTCAGCCTGGGCGCTGAGACCATCTCGCTGCAGGACGGTGGCCGAATCGATGCCACAGGCGCCACAGGCGGCGGCACCGTGCTGGTGGGCGGGGACTGGCAAGGCAGCGCTGATGCGCTGTTGCAGGCCACAGGACAGCCGACGCAGGCCGCCACCACCGTCACCATGGCCAGCAGCGCGCGCATTGATGCCAGTGCCACTCGGGTGGGCCACGGCGGAAAGGTGGTGCTTTGGAGCGACATCCATGATCCCGCTTCCTTGACCAGCGCCCATGGCCAAATCGACGCCAGCGCCGGGGTGGGCGGTGGCGATGGCGGTCAAGTCGAAACCTCCGGCCATGTCCTGAACACCGACGGCATCGCCGTTCGTGCAAGTGCGAGCGGGGGGCAAAAGGGCGTCTGGCTCCTGGATCCGAGCGATTCGACCATCACTGCCACCCAGGTCAGCTCCTACCTGACGTCCTTGAACAGCGGGACCGATGTGATCAATTTCACCACGGGCACCATCACGTGGTCGTCTGGCAGCCTGCTCAAAAACGCGGGTGGTAACGCAACGCTGACGCTCAGGGCAGGCACTCATCTGACGATCTCGGACGGCGTCAGCATCACGAGCACATCAGGGGCGTTGAACCTGGTGCTGTGGAGTGGCTATCAGGACGCAGGATCCAGGGGATGGACCTCCATCGGATCGGGCGCCATCAGCACCAATGGCGGTCATGTCTGGGTGGGCGGTGGTGCCCAGAACCTGGAAGGAACCACTACCTGGAACGGCTTGACCGTCAGCTCTCATTACGCCACTTCTTTCATCGCAGGCACTTCGGGGTTGAGGTTAAACGGCACATCGATCACCACCAATGGGGGCGACATCTTCCTCAAAGGACGGTATAGCGTCGGCTCAGACACGGCAGACAACATGTCGGGTATTCAAGCCACGAATGCCACGCTGAACTCGGGCAGTGGAAAACTGACGCTCGAAGCCAGACTTTCCAACACGCGCAGCACGCATTCGGGCATCAACCTGGCAGGCTCGACCAGCCTGTCGGGTACTGGAGATTTGAAGTTTGAGGTCAATGCGACGAACAGCGTTGCCTCGATCAGAACCAATGGTGCCTTGAGCCTGAGCCGCGGCGCCGGTGACGTTACTTTCATTGCTGACAACTTTTCAGCCGGCACCTTCAATGTCACGACCACAGGGGGGGTGACGGTTGAACCTTACAGTGCCAGCTTTCACAGCAGCGGATTCAGTTTGAGCCGAATCTCCCCTTCCGGGGGAACCCTTTCCGCATCAAGCTTGACGATCGGCAAATCCAACAACACCGCCGCCATCACGGCCGATCTGAACACCAGCATCGCCGGCCCGATCACGGTGTACGGCGGCAACATCACGATCAATGCGGGCTTGGTGGCGACGGGCGGATACACCATCACCCTGCAGGGCAGCGGCACCATCAGCAACGGTGCCAGCGGCTATGTCAGCGCTGACAACCTCTTGCTCACGGGGGGCAATGTGAGCCTCACCAACAGCACCAGCAATGCTGTGGGCACGCTGGCCGCGAGCGGGGTGAGCGGCCTGACCTACCTGGACAGCCATGCGCTGACCCTGGGAACGGTCGGTTCCACCAACGGCATTTCCGCCACGGGTGCCATCAACATCGGCACCAAGACCGGTGACTTGACCGTGTTGAAGTCCGTGAGCACCACCAACACCAGCGCCAACGCCCTGGTGCTCAACGCCGACATGGACGCTGCCGCTGGTAGCAGCACTGGCAGTAACCTGATCTTCACGGGCAGCCCCAGCTTGAGCGTGGGTGCCGGTGGTGTGGGTAAGCTCTTCACGGGCAGCGTCTCGGGCAGCACGGGCCTCATTGGGCTGAGCAACCTGGCTGCCGGCAGCGGTCGTTTCCGCTACAACTCGGACGAAACCACCACCCGCTACACCACCGCCTTGTCGGCAGGCCTCAACGCGATTTTTCGCGAGCAACCCAGCGCCACGACCAGCAGCCTGAGCCTGACCATGACCTATGGCGATGCGTTGCCCGACATCACGGCCACGGGCACAGTCAACGGCGATGCGGCGGGTTACGCGATTGCCTCGCGCCTCAATTCGACATCGGGCAACATCCGGGCCAGTGGCACCCCGTATGCCATCACCGAGACCCTCACGGGGCTGGGTTATCTGGTCAACAGCAGCAGCTCAGCGTCGACCGGCACGCTCACCGTGAGTGCCAAAGCCCTCACGATGAGCGGTCTGTCGGTGCCAGCCAGCAAGGTTTACAAGGGCCTGAGCAGTGCCGTGGTCAGCGGCACCCCGACCCTGCTAAGTGCCATCGCATCCGGTACAGGCAGCGCCACGGACGGCAAGCGTTACACCAACGACGTGGTGAGCATCACCGGTACGGCCGTGGGCACTTACAACAGCAAGGACGTGGCCAGCGCCAGCACGGTGAGCTTCAGTGGCCTGAGCCTGACCGGCACCGATGCGAGCAACTACAGCTTGACGATGCAGTCGCCGGCTTCGGCCACGATCACCGCCAAGGCTTTGACCATGAGCGGTCTGGTGGTGCCTTCGAGCAGGGTGTATGACGGTACGCTCGTTGCGACTGTGAGCGGCACCCCCACGCTGCTGGCTGCCAGTGCACCCGGTGCGGGAACCACCGCTGACGGCAAGCCCTACACGGGCGATACCGTGGCCTTCACCGGCACGGCCGTGGGCACCTATAACAGCAAGGATGTGGCCAGCGCCACCACAGTGACTTTCAGCGGCCTGTCGCTGAGCAACAGCAACTACAGTTTGACCATCCAGTCGCCGGCTTCGGCCACCATCACGGCCAAGCCTTTGACCATGAGCGGCCTGACGGTGCCGGTGAGCAAGGTCTACGATGGCACGCTCACGGCCAGCGTGAGTGGCACGCCCACGCTGCTGGCGGCCGGTGCGGCCGGTTCCGGCACCACAGCCGATGGCAAGCCCTACACGGGCGATACGGTCACCATCACCGGCACGGCCGTGGGCAGCTACAACAGCAAGAATGTGGCCAGCGCCAGCACCGTGACCTTCAGCGGACTGAGTCTGACCGGCGCCGCGTCCGGCAATTACAGCCTGACGATCCAATCGCCTGCGGCAGCCACCATCACCGCCAAGCCTTTGACCATGAGCGGACTGACGGTGCCTGCGAGCAGGGTCTATGACGGCACGCTCACGGCCAGCGTCAGCGGCACGCCTGCACTGTTGACCGCGCAGGCTGTGGGTGCCGGCAGCGCCACCGACGGCAAGCCCTACACGGGCGATACCGTGGCCTTCACCGGCACGGTCGTGGGCACCTACGACAGCAAGGATGTGTCCAGCGCCAGCACGGTGACCTTCAGTGGCCTGTCGCTGAACAACAGCAATTACAGCCTGACGATCCAGTCGCCTGCGGCCGCCACGATCACGGCCAAGCCTTTGACGATGAGTGGCCTGTCGGTGCCCGCGAGCAAGGTCTACGACGGCACGCTGACGGCCAGCGTCAGCGGCACCCCCACGCTGCTGGCTGCCAGTGCACCCGGTGCGGGAACCACCGCTGACGGCAAGCCCTACACGGGCGATACCGTGGCCTTCACCGGCACGGCCGTGGGCACCTACAACAGCAAGGATGTGGCCAGCGCCAGCACGGTGACCTTCAGTGGCCTGTCGCTGAACAACAGCAACTACAGCCTGACGATCCAGTCGCCCGCATCGGCCACCATCACGGCCAAGGCTCTGACCCTCAGCGGCTTGAGCAGCCAGGACAAGGTCTATGACGGCACCAGCACCGCAGTGGTGATCGGCACCGCAGCCTTTCAAACCGCGATTGCGCCAGGCGCGGGCAGCAGCAGCGATGGCAAGCCCTACACCGGCGACAGCATCAGCCTGGCGGGTGCAGCTGTGGGCAACTTCAACAGCCCCCATGTGGCCAGCGCCAACCAGGTCGCATTCACCGGCCTGAGCTTGACCGGGACAGGTTCGGGCAACTACACGCTGACATCCCATGCGGCCGACACGACGGTCCGCATCACCAAAGCCAACCTGACGGTCACTGTGAACGACGATGCGAAGTTCGTTGTGCAAGCCGACCGGCCTGGTTTCAACGGGGTGAGCTACAGCGGCTTTGTCAACGGGGAAACTGCGGACGTGCTCGGGGGCTCGGTCACCATCAGCCGCAGCAATGCGTCCACCAACACGGCGGGCAGCTACTCGGGCGTGTTGCAGGCCACGGGTCTGAGCTCGGGCAACTACAACATCAGCTACCAGCCCGGCAACTTCACCATCACCCCTTCCAACCAGTTGTTGATCGAGGTGGCCAATGCCAGCACCACCTATGGTGCGGCGGCGCAGTACACCATCAACAGCGTCAAGTATTACCACGACCCGACCGACGACAACATCGACAACGGCACCGTGTACACGCTGGGCAGTGGCGGCGTCTCAGGCTCCAGTGTTTCGATCAACGGCAGCAACCTCGTCACCATCCACGATGGTGCAGGCGGGATGGCGAGTTTCACGCTGGCGCCGACTTCGGGTGTCACCAGTTCTGCCAACAAACTGGTGGTGGGCCGCTACCAACTCGGCGCATCAGGCACAGTGACCGCCAACAGCGCCAATTTCAGCAACACCATCACGGTGGTGGGCGCGCACCAGGTCAACACCAAGGGCATTACCGCCTCTGCGTCCAGCGTGTCCAAGGTGTACGACGGCAACACCAGCATGACGGGTGTGGTCTTGGGGCTGTCGACGCTCGAGACGAACGATGTGGTCACCGTCAACGGCAGCGGCGCCTTTGGCAGCAAAAATGCCGGCACGGGCCTGAGCTACACCCTGTCGGGGCTCACGCTCTCGGGTGCCGATGCCGGCAATTACCACCTGACGGGCGGCGCCAGCTTCAGTGGCAGCAACGGCGTGATCACGGCCGCGCCGCTCACGGTGACGGCCAGCAACGCCAGCAAGACCTACGACGGCCTGGCCTACAGCGGCGGCAATGGCGTGAGCTACAGCGGCTTTGTGGGCGGGGAGACAGCCAGCGTGCTCGGCGGTACCTTGAGCTATGGCGGCACTTCGCAAGGCGCTGTCAACGCGGGCACGGGCTACACCATCGTGCCTGCGGGTCTCAGTAGCGCCAACTACGCCATCAGCTTCGCCAACGGCACGCTGACGATCAGCCGCGCGCCCTTGACCATTTCTGGCATCACCGCGGCCAACAAGGTCTATGACGGCAACAGCGTCGCCACCGTCAGCACAGCCGGGGTCACGGCCGCGGTGCTGCAAGCGGGAGGCCTGATCGCCGGCGACGATGTGCAGGTGAGCGCCACGGGCCGTTTCCGCAACGCGACCGACACGGCCGATGACGCGAGCGTGGGCACGGGCAAGCGGGTGGCCCTGCTCAGCAGTTACAGCGGTACCGATGTGGGCAATTACACGATCACCGACCAGGCCAGCACAACGGCTTCCATCCTGTCCGCTGTGAGCAACGCCGCGCAGGTGGCTGCCGTGGTGCAATCGACCGTGCCGGTCAACCCGCCACCGGGCCGGCTGCAGCCCCAGGCCACCGCACCCGCTCCGCTGGTGCTGCGTCCGGCCACCGCCATCGCCCTGGCCAGCAGCACGGCCACATCGTCCTCCAGCCCCGCAGCCAGCAGCGCCGCTGCGGCGAGCGCCGGCAACTCTGGCATCGCCATCGATTTGCGAGACCTGTCTGCGCCCAGCACCGCCGCGCAAGTCATGGCGGCCGTGACCTTGCCCAAAGGCACCACCACGGTGGGCACGGGCTTCAGTTTCGAATTGCCAGAGACCGTGCGCTTGGCGGCTCAAGAAAGCAGCGTGACGCGAGCCCATTTGACCAACGGCGCCCCCTTGCCGGTCTGGCTGATTTTTGACGCCAGCACTCTGCGGTTCCAGGCCCAGGCGGTGCCCGACGGCGCCTTCCCGATCCAGGTGGAATTGACCCTGGGCGGGCAGCGGGTACTGGTGGTGATTTCAGAACGAACGGAATGAGCCCGGCGATCGGCGAACGCTGACCGCTGGCGGATTTGTCACCGCCCAAACGCTTTCATGCCGGGCCAGGCACCGCCGCTGTCATTTGCCCGCTTGGCCCCGGTGCAGCACGCTGCCCGCCACCGCCATCTCCGCGCGCAGGATGTGGCCGTGCGTCGAGTCGGTGCAGTACAGCGTCTTGCGCTCGGGTCCGCCAAAGGCCAGGTTGGTGATGGAGGCGCCGCTGGGGCCGGTCAGCACCTCTTGTGGTTCGGCGCGTGGGCTGAGCACCCAGACATAGGCCAGGCCCGGGTTGGCCACCAGCAGGCGACCGCTTTGGTCCATGGCCAGGCCATCGGGGCCGCTGGGGCCATACGACGTGAAAAACTGCCCGGCCTTGGAGACGCTGCCATCGGCCAGAAGCGGCATGCGCCAGACGCAGTTGCCGCGCGTGGCCGCCACGAACAAGAAACGCTCGTCATTCGACAGCACGATGCCATTGGGGCTGGGCACGTTGGACAGCAGCAGGTCCAGCCGGCCGTCGGGCGCGAGGCGGTAGACGCGGCCCGTGGGGTCGTGCAGGCCGGTCTGGCCCTGGTCGGTGAAATACAGGTTGCCCTTGGCATCGAACACCAGGTCGTTCACGCCTTTGAAGCGCTCGCTGTTGCGCCGCTCCAGGTAGGGCCGCACCTGGCCGCTGGGCACATCGATCAGCATCAGGCCGTTGCGGTAGTCGGTCACCAGCAGCTCGGTGGCGTTCAAGAACTTCAGGCCGTTGGGCTCGCCGTCCCATTCGGCCACCAAGTCCCATTCGCCTTGGGGGTTGATGCAGAACACGCGGCCAAAAGGGATGTCGGTCACATAGAGGTTGCCCGCATCGTCGAACACCGGCCCTTCGAGGAAGGAGTCCGCCAGCCGCCCGCCCTGGTTCACGTCGGCCCAGAGGCTGCGCACGCCGGTGCGGCGGTATTTCTCGGGCATGGAACTGAAGAGTTCCAGGGGGCGGACGGTGGGCGGGTGCAGCAGGAACATGGTGGCCGGATTATTGACGTTCGAAGGCGGTGTTGCCCGCCACCTTGCCCCAGGCTTCGGTGCTGTCCTTGAGGATGCGGGCAAAGGCCTCGGCGTTGACCTGGCGCGGATCGGCCCCCATGCCATCGGCGAAGGCTTTCATGTCCGGCGTGGCCATGGCGGTGGCGATCTCTTTTTGCAGTCGGCCCAGCACGGCAGCGGGCGTGCCCTTGGGCGCCCACAGGCCGGTCCAGTTGACCACGCCGCCCCAGGGCACGCCGGCTTCGGCGAACGTGGGCACCTCGGGCAGCGAAGCCAGGCGCTTGTCACCGCTGACGGCCAGCAGGCGCAGCTTGCCGCCGCGCACATTGGGCATGAGGCCGGTGGTCGAGGCGATTTGCATGTCGATGGTGCCCGAGAGCACCGCCTGTGTGGCCTCGGCCGCACCCTTGAAGGGCACGTGCATGAGGTTGGCGCCCGCGGCAATGCCCAGGGCCTCGCTGGCAAAGTGCGGCGTGGTGCCGGCGCCGCCCGAGCCGTAGGTGATCTTGTTGGGCTGCGATTTGGCTTCGGCCACCAGCTCTTTGAGGGTCTTGAACTTGGCGTTGACATTCACGGCCAGGCCCATGGGCGCGAAGACAAAGGCGCCCACCGGCACCAGATCGCTCGCATGCTCGAAGGGCAGTTTCTTGAAGATGTGCGGCAGCAGCGAGAAGGTGGTGTCGTTGGCCATCAGGGTGTAGCCGTCCGGCTCGGCCTTGGCCACCATCTGCGCGCCAATCGTGCCGGTCGCGCCGGCCTTGTTTTCCACAAAAAAACTCTGGCCGGTTTGCTCGGTGAGCTTTTGCGCCATCTTGCGCGTCACCACATCGACCGCGCCACCCGGGCCGTAGGGCACGATGATCTTGACCGGCTTGCTGGGCCAGGTGTCGGCGAAGGCGCTGGGCACGAGGCCCGTGCAGCAGGCTGCGGCGAGGGCGGCCAGCATGTGACGTCGGTTCAGTGGGGAAAAGTTCATGGTTTGTCTCCAGAGTGAAGTGTGTATCCAGGCCGATGGTGCGAGGGTCAGGCGGTGACCAGCACGTCCAGCACGTTGCGCGCGGCGCCCACGCCCATGTTGATGTAGGCGTCGCCCGTCACGCCGCCGATGTGCGGGCTCAGCAGGATGTGCGGCGCGTTGTGGAAGATGTGGGGCGCGGCCATGGGCTCGACCGCGAAGCTGTCGAGGCCGGCGGCGAACACCTGGCGCGATTGCACGGCGGCCAGCAGGTCGGCTTCATTGACCAGACCACCGCGCGCGGTGTTGACCACGATCACACCCTTTTTGCACTGGGCCAGCGTTTGGGCATTGAGCATGCCGCGATTCTCCGGCGTGAGCGGGCAATGCAGCGAAATCGCATCCGACTCGCGCCAGATCGTCTCGAGGTCCACCGCCTGGATGTAATCCGGCAGGTTCTTGGCAAAGGGGTCGAAGCCCAGCACCTTCATGCCCATGGCGTCGCACATGCGCGCGAAACGCTGGCCGATGGCGCCCAGGCCCACCAGGCCGATGGTGCGGCCGTGCAGCTCGATGCTCTTGTGCGTGGCCTTGTCCCAGTGGCCCGCGTGCATGCGGGCGTTGAGCGGCACCACCGATTTGGCGCAGGCCAAAAGCAGGGCCAGGGCCTGCTCGGCCACGGCGGCGGCGTTGGCGCCAATCGCCGCGCGCACCTGGATGCCGCGCGCGGCGGCGGCGGCCTTGTCGATGGTGTCGGTGCCGCTGCCGTGCTTGGAGATCACGCGCAGCGAGGGCGCGGCGTCCATGACTTTGGCGCCCACGGCGCCGTAGCGCACGATGATGGCGACCGGGTCATGCTGTTGGCACAGGGCCACCAGATCGTCTTCGGTCGGGGTCTTGCCGGCGTAGACGATGTTGAAGTCGGCCAGCAGGTCCAGGGCTGGTTGCGCCAGGTCGGCGCCGGTCACGATGAGGGCGGGTTGGCTCACAGCTCTTCCCCTTCCTTGAGCACGCCGGCGGTGCGCAGCGCGGGCACGAGCCACGCAGCGGCGGTCTTGCCTTCCTGGATCTGGGCGATGCGCTTGGCTTCGTCTTCCACTTTCTTGTGGGCGGCCGGGATCAGGGCGGCCAGCTTGTGCTTCTCGACCACCACGATGCCGTCGGCGTCGGCCAGCACGAAGTCGCCCGGATGCACCGCGATGCCGCCGCAGTGGATCGGGTGGCCGATGCGGCCGCCGATGTTCTTGGTCGGGCCGTTGGGGTTGGTGCCGACCGAGAAGACGGGGAAGTCCATTTCGTCGATCTCCAGGCTGTCGCGCACCGCGCCGTCCATGATCACGCCGGCGATGCCGAGTTGGCGGCAGGCGGTCATCATGATGGTGCCCATGAGCGCCGAGGTCTGGTCGCCCTTGCCGTCGATCACCAGCACATCGCCGGGCTTGGCCATGGCAATCGCTGCGTGGATCATGAGGTTGTCACCGGGGCGCACTTCGACGGTGAAGGCGGGGCCGGCGACCTGCATGCGCGGGCGCAGGGCCTGGATGCGGCCGTGCATGGCGCCGCGGCGGCCCGCCACATCGGCCAGGATGGCGGCCTGGAACGCTTTGGCCTGCTCGACCAGTTCGGGGGCAACGCGTTCGAAGTCGCGAATGATGTCTTGGCTCATGGGGTGTCCTTGTGTGAAATGGAAAAATCGGAAAAGAAAATTCAGTCGGCCTTGATGCTGGCCGTGCGGATCACGCGGGCCCAGTTGGCCGAGTCGCTGCTTTGCTGCTCGGCCAGGCGCTGCGGCGTGCCACCGACCAGGGTGATGCCCAGCTTGTCGGCCAGTTCGGTGAAGCCGGGTTCGCGCAGGGCCTTGTTGATCTCGGCGTTCAGGCGCTGCACCGTGGCCGCGGGCGTGCGCGCCGGCAGGTAGATGGCCAGCCACTGCTCGACCACGAAATCTTTCTGGCCGGCCTGCGCCATGGTGGGCACCTCGGGCAGGCTTTTGAGGCGCGTGGCCGAGGTCACGGCCAGGGGGCGCAGCTTGCCGGCCTGGATGTGGGGTAGCGCCGCCGCGATCGGGATGAACATGAACTGCACCTGCGCGCCCAGCGTGTCCTGCAGTGCCGGGGTGTCGCCCTTGTAGGGCACGTGCAGCAGCTTGACGTCGTTGCGCTGGGCCAGCAGCTCGGCCTGCATCTGCAAGATGGTGCCGTTGCCACCCGAGGCAAAGGCGACCTCACCCGGACGCGTCTTGGCCAGGGCCAGCAGTTCGCCCACCGACTTGAAGGGCTGCGCAGGCGCGGCCACCACGACATTGGGGATGGTGCCGATCAGGGCCACCGGCGCCAGGTCGTGCAGCGGGTCATAGGGCAGCTTGCCCAGCAGGTGCGGGGCAATCGACTGCGCGCCGATGGTGGTGACCAGGGCCGTGATGCCGTCCGGGTTGGCCTTGGCGACAAAGGCGCCGCCGATGGTGCCGGTGGCGCCGGGCTTGTTGTCGACCACGATCGAGGTGCCCAGCGATGCGCCCACGCGCTGCGCGAGGGCGCGCGCCATCACATCGGTGCTGCCCGCGGCTGGGTAGGGCACGACCCAGGTGTGGGGGCGGCTGCCGGGCCACTCGCTTTGGGCCTGGGCGAAGGGACTGGCCAGGAGGGCGCTGGCCAGGATGGACAGCAGCCCATGGCGGCGAGAGGTCTTGTGCAGGAGGTTCATGGTGAGGGCTTTCAAAATCCGTAAAGGCGTTCGGGGTTGCTGACGAGGATGCGACGCAGCGTCTGCTCATCGCCGGCCCAATGGGCCAGGCGCTCGACCTGGCGTGCGTCGTCGGGATAGGGGTGCTGGCCGGTCGAGGCGGTGGCGTGCGGCCAGTCGCTGCCCCAGACGATGCGCTCGGGCGCGGCGGCCATCAGGCCGCGGGCCAAGGCGTCCAGACCCGGGTCGTCCACGCTGTGGCGCGCACTCACCAGGTAGCCGCCCGAGAGCTTGAGCCAGGTGCGGCCGCCGGCCAGCAATTCGCGCAGCAGCGCATGCGCGGGGTGGCTGGGCTCGTGGGCCGGCGTGAGGCGGGCGAAGTGGTCGAACACGAGGTCGACCGGCAGGCGGCGCAGCAGCGGCGCCAGCTCGAGCAAACGATCGATGGGCATGAGCAGCTGCAGGTGCCAGCCCAGGGGTGCGATGCGTTGGGCAATCGGCTCGATGGCGCTGGCTTCGGGGCCCTGGCCCAGCGAGAGGTTGATGCGCACGCCGCGCACGCCTTGCGCATGCAGCCGCTGCAGTTCGCCATCGCTTTCCTCACCGCTGATCACGGCCACGCCGCGGGCTTGGTCGCCGAGCTGCGCGAGCCCGGCCAGCATGGGCGCGTTGTTGCAGCCGTAGGTCGAGGGCGTGACCAGCACTGCGCGCTGCGTGCCCATGCGCGCCTGGATGCGGCGGTAGTCCGTGACGGTCGCTTGCGGCGGCCGCAGTTGAGCGCCGGCCACGGGCATCACGCCATCGTCGTAGACGTGCAGGTGGCAGTCGCAGGCACTGGGCGGCAACGCGACTTGCGCACGCGCATCACCGGCCGAGAAAGGGTAGGGCGCGGGCATGGCGCTCAAGGCAAGGGCGGAGCGAAAGTTCAATCGGCGCGTGCGCCAGAGGCCTTGACCACACGGCCCCATTTGTCGATGTCGGTACGGATCAATTGACCGAACTGCTCGGGCGTGCTGGTTTTGATTGTCAGGCCCTGGTCTTCGAGCTTTTTGCGCAGGTCGGGGCTGTTCAGGGCCTTGTTCAATTCGGTGTTGAAGCCATTCACCACGGCAGGCGGCAGCTTGGCCGGGCCGAGCGCCCCAAACCAGGTGACGGCTTCAAAGCCCTTGTAGCCGGACTCGGCCACGGTGGGCACCTGGGGCAGGTCGTCCACGCGCTGCAGCGAGGTCACGGCCAGCGCGCGCAGCTTGCCGTTCTTGATGTGGCCGATCAGGGTGGGCACCGAGGACATGTAGAGCTGCACCTGGCCACCGATCACATCGGTCATGGCTTGCGCGGCACCCTTGTAAGGCACGTGGGTGAGCTCGATGCCGGCAGTGCGCTGGAACAGCTCGGCGGCCAGGTGCGCCACGGTGCCGTTGCCCGGCGAGCCAAAGTTCAGGAATTGCGGCTGCGCCTTGGCCGCCTTGACCACCTCGGCCAGGCTGCGGTAGGGCGAATGGCTGGCCACCACCAGCACCAGCGGCGCCTCGCCGATCAGGCCGATCGGCGTGAGGTCACTCAAAGGGTTGTAGGGCAGCTTGCTGTAGAGCGTCGGGTTGATGGCCAGGTTGCTGGTCTGGCCGACCACGAACGTGTAGCCATCGGCCGGCGCCTTGGCCGCGGTGTCGATGCCCAGGTTGCCGCCCGAGCCGGGTTTGTTGTCGACCACGAAATTCCACTTGGCCGTGTTCGTGATTTTCTGGCTCACCTCGCGCGCCACGATGTCGGTGCCGCCGCCCGCCGGGAAGGGCACGACCATGCGGATGGGCTTGCTGGGCCAGGTGTCGGCCAGACAGGTCAGGCTGAACACGGCCAGCAGACTGGCCAGGAGGGCATTGCGGCGGGTGAAGGTCATGGCTTTGTCTCCGTTTTGAGTGGGTCGGACTGTAAAAGGGTGTTTCATTCAATACAATACTGCTTCGTACAATGAAATGAATTTCATGCCGCGCAACAAGCCCTCTTCAGCCCCGCAAGACCCTGCCCACAAAGAGGCTGCCAGTGGCGTCATCGCTGTCACGCGCGCCCTGCAGGTGCTGGAGGCCTTTCGCATCGGCGAGCGCCACCTGAGCCTGGCCGAGCTCAGCCGCCGCACCGGCCTGCACAACAGCACCGTGCTGCGCCTGGCGCGCACGCTGGCGCAAGCGGGCTACATGGTGCAGCGCGAAGAAGGCGAGTGGCGTCTGGGTCCGGCTGCAGGCTGGCTGGGCGCGCGCTATCAGGCGGGCTTTGACATCCACAACGTGGTCGAGCCGACCTTGCGCGAACTGAGCCAGGCCACCCAGGAGAGCGCCTCGTTTTATGTGCGCGAGGGCGATGAGCGCGCCTGCATCGCGCGTGTCGAGGGCCCGCAGTCGGTGCGCCACCATGTGCGCATCGGCATGCGACTGCCGCTCGATTTGGGCGCACCGGGCCGCGTGATCCTGGCGTTCTCGGGCGAGGCGGGCGAGGTCTACGAAGCGATTCGCCGCAAGGGCTACCACATCTCGATGGGCGAGCGCGAGCCCCAGGTTTCCAGCGTGGCGGCGCCGGTGTTTGGCCTGAACTGGCGTTTGCTGGGCTCGATGTGCATCTCGGGCCCGACCTTGCGCTTGACCCAAAAACAACTCGAAGCCCATGCCCAGACCGTGATGGACGCGGCGAACCGGCTCTCTTACGCGCTGGCCGGCGCGCGCTCAGAGGACACGCCCAGGGTGGTTTCGACTTGGCACCCCTGAGCCGGCATTTGGACGCTGGCCGCTCGAGAGTCGCCTCTTGCGAGGTTACGGATTGACCGGCCCGGGCGCCGGCGCCCCGATCGCATAGAAAAAGCCGCCCGCCACATGGTGCAGGCTGCGCAGCGCATCTGGCGCGTCTTCAAAGTGCCAGCGCCCGCCGCTGAACACGCGCGCGTCGGCCCAGGCGCCGACGACTTCGGCCAGGATCAGATCGTGCGGGCCCGCCACATGTGCCGTGGCGGGCAGCACGCGGCATTCCAGCTGGGCGATGCAGCCCTCCACCAGCGGCGTGCCGGTGGCCGGGCCAGGGTTGAGCAGGCGATAGGCGTGTTTCAGGTCAATGCTTTGCATGGCCAGGAGGCCGCCGCTGCGGCCGAAAGAATGTCTGTTCGCGAGCGGGGGCCCGCTGCCACAGGCTCAGGCCAGCTCGGCGATCAGCTCGATCTCGACGCAGGCGCCCAGCGGCAGCTGCGCGACGCCAAAGGCGCTGCGCGCATGGCTGCCGGCCGCGCCGAAGACCTGGCCGAGCAGCTCGCTGCAGCCATTGGTCACGAGGTGCTGCTCGGTGTAGTCGGGCGTCGAGTTCACGAGGCTCATGACCTTGACGATGCGTTTGACGCGGTTGAGGTCACCCACGGCCGCGTGCAATGTGCCCAGCAGGTCGATCGCGACCGCGCGCGCGGCCAGCTGGCCCTCGGCGGTGTCCATGGTCTTGCCCAGCTGGCCGTCCCAGGGCATGCCGTCTTTCTTGGCGATGTGGCCCGACAAAAAGACCAGCTGGCCCGTTTGCACAAAGGGCACATAGGCGGCAGCGGGCACCGCCACGGGCGGCAGGGTGATGTTGAGGGCTTGCAGGCGGTCGTAAACGCTCACGGCAGGGTCTCCAATGGGGGCAAAGCCTGCACTTTAACCGCGCGCTCAGCGGCTGTGCTCGGGTGTGACGCTGACCGCCACCCGCAGCGTGTGCGAGGCGCCGCCTTGCAGCACGCCGCGCAGCGGCGAGACGTCGGCGAAATCGCGGCCCCAGGCCACGAGCACATGGTCCTCACTCGGCGTGCCCCAGCCCCAGCGGTCGTTGGTGGGGTCGAGGTCGAGCCAGCCGCCGCACGGCGTGTCGGCCAGCTCGGGCACGTAGACCGAGGCCCAGGCGTGCGAGGCATCAGCCCCCACCAGGCGCGCTTGCCCTTCGGGCGGCTGCGTGAGCAGGTAGCCGCTGACGTAGCGCGCGGCCAGGCCCAGCGCGCGCAGGCAGGCGATCAGGATGTGGGCGAAGTCCTGGCACACGCCGCGCCTGGCCTGCAGCGCCTCGAGCGCGGGCGTGTGCACGTCGGTGCTCTGGCTGGCGTAGGTGAAGTCGCGGTGGATTTTTTGCATGAGCGCCACGGCGGCGTCTTGCAGGGGGCGGGCGGGCGTGAAGCACTCGCGCGCGTAGGCCGCAAACTGGTCGTGCAGCGGCGCGTGGTGCGAGCCGAACACAAAGCAGGCCTGCGCGTCGCCGGGTTGCCCCGAGCGGTAGCGGAAATGCGCGCGCACATCCTCCCAGGCCTGGGTGCTCTCGAGCGCGAGCGGCGGTGCGGTCTCGACTTCGCTGCGCGCCAGCACCTGCAGGCGCTCGTGCGCGACCGCGAGCGACCACCAGTGCTGCGGGTTGCCGAAGGCGTCGAGCGCCTGGCCCACCTGCTCGGGCGTGGGCGAAATCTGCAAGGCAAACGCGTGCACGCGCTGGCAGCAGCCCGCACGCGGTTGCAGGTGCGCCGTGTGCTGCGCGGTTTCGACCGGCGGCTGGTAGTCGTAGGCGGTGTCGTGTTCAACGCGCAGGCGCATGTGGGGGCCCTCAGACGCTCACGCTTTGCGCGGCGCCGCCGCTGTGCGTGAAGAACAGGGCCGAAAGCCCGTCGGCCACCTGGCGCGCCACGCGGCGCTGCTCGGCCAGCAGCGCCAGCAGGGGCTGGGCCTCGTCGCTGCCGGTCGGCCAGAGCGCGTTGGCGTCGGCTGGCGTGGCGGGCACCAGCGCCGCGAGCGGGCGCGTCGCGCCCTCGGCCAGGTGCTCCAGGCGCAGCAGGCGCGCGCGCAGCGTCTGCGCGACCCAGGCCAGCGAGCGCGGGTTATCGGCGCTGGTGACCAGCAAGTCCAGCAGCGCCTGCGGCGTGCGGCTTTGCTGGTACTGCGCGTGAAAGCTGATGGTGCTGTCGAACAGGTGCAGCACCGCGTCGAAGCCGGCTTGCGCGTGCAGCAGCCGTGCGCCGACGGCCTGCGCCAGCGCGCCCGCGAGGAAGTCCAGGCGCTCGATGTGGCGGCCCAGCGAGAGCAGGCGCCAGCCGTCGTCGCGGCTCATGCGGTCGGTCTGAAAGCCCGTGAGCGCGGCCAGGCGCTGGCTGGCGGCCTGCAGGCTGCGCTGGGCGAGCGGCGTGGGCGGCACGCGCTGGCCCTGGCCTGCGCCGCGCAACGGCTCGAAAAACAGCGCCTCGCTGTCTTGCAGCAGCTGCCAGTGCTCGGGCGAGAGGCGTTCGCGCACCGGGCTGGCGGCGCGCACCAGGGCGCGCAGGTTGTAGCCCACGCTGGTGGCCTGCGCGCTGTCCCACAGGCCCGCGACGAGTGCGCGCTCGAACACGCGCAGCGACTGCTGCGCGGTCGGCACCTGGGCGCCCACCAGGCCATGCGCTTGCGCCATGGTGCTGAGCCAGCCCAACAGCGGCTGGCTGCCCTGGTTTTCGCTGGCCAGGGTGTCGAGCGTGAGCCGCGCCAGGCGCAAGGTGTTTTCGGTGCGCTCGGTGTAGCGGCCCAGCCAGAACAGGTTTTCGGCGGCGCGGCTGGTGACCAGGCGCTGGCGCGCGGTGGCATTGGCGTGGTTGGCCGCCACTTGGCTGAGCAGACTCTGGGTGTTGACGGCTTCGCGGCTGGGGGCTTGCACCCACACATCGGCGCTCGAGCCGCCGCGCTGCATCGATGCAATGCCGCCTGCCGTGCCCAGGCGCGCCAGGCCGCCGGGCAGCACCTGCCACTGGCCGGCGGCGTCGGTCACGGCGAACACGCGCAGCACCACGGGGCGGGTTTGCAGCGCGTCGTCGGGCGCGGCCTGTTCGTTCCACACGGGCAGGTGCGACAGTGGCAGCCAGTCTTGCACGGTGTGGGCTTCGGGCTCGCGCAGGATGCGGCCGGCCCATTCGTCGCGCTCGCGCTGGTCCATGTGGCGGCCCAGGCGCGGCTCGAAGCCTTGGCGCTGGCCTTCGCTGGGGTAGGTGGGTTTGACCACGCCTTCGGCCAATTTGGTCAAGGCCTCGGGCAGGGCGGCGGCTTCGCCGCACCACCAGCTGGGGATGGCGGGCAGCACCAGCTCTTCGCCCAAAATGTCTTGCGCCAGCGCGGGCATGAAGCCCAGGAGCGCGTTCGATTCGAGAAAGCCCGAGCCCGGCGTGTTGGCCACCAGCACCTGGCCGCTGCGCACCGCCTGCAAGAGGCCGGCCACGCCCAGGGCCGAGTCGGCGCGCAGCTCCAGCGGGTCGAGCCAGGTGTCGTCCACGCGCTTGAGCAGGCCGTGCACGCGCTGCAGGCCTTGCAGGGTTTTCAGATACAGCTTGTCGCCGCGCACCGTCAGGTCTTCGGCCTGCACCAGGGTCAGGCCCAGGTAGCGCGCCAGATACGCGTGCTCGAAATAGGTTTCGTTGTAGGGGCCGGGCGTGAGCAGTGCGATGTGCGGCGCTTCGCCAGCGGCCACCGGGCTGCGGGCCTTGAGGCCTTCGACGAGCGCCTGGTAGGTGGCGGCCAGGCGCTGCACGGGCAGCGATTCAAAGGCTTCGGGGAACAGGCGCGAGACGATGAGCCGGTTTTCAAGCAGGTAACCGAGACCCGAGGGCGCCTG
>JACCDG010819892.1_pt1 | contig 33131 bp, 38 predicted proteins | sample 7442471 | NCBI WGS metagenome assembly JACCDG01 (sample SAMN15323444, study PRJNA562643) | freshwater metagenome | isolation source: river surface water | place: USA:Blue River Watershed | collected 2017-08-17 | reverse complement strand
TCAAAAGATACCATAAAGTTTCTGTTATTGCAAGAGAAAAAAGCCGTAAAATATAAAATCTTACGGCTTTAGCAGCCTAAATATAGGATTACTTAATAATCTCACGGCACTGTGACCGATTTTTGTTTAGGCTAGCTGATTTCGCTATCAAGTTAATAGTTTAAGTTGAAAAAGACATAATCAACCCGGTAGGATTCGAACCTACAGCCGACGGATTATGAGTCCGGCGCTCTACCGTTGAGCTACGGGTCGGACGGCCCTTACTGGATTCGAACCAGTGACCTATAGATTAGAAGTCTATTGCTCTATCCACTGAGCTAAAGGACCATTTGTTGAAATTAACAACCTATCTGAATTACTTCTACAGTTTTATAGGCAATAACTGTAACTTCTTTTACAACTTCAACTGTAAGTTGGTCTTCGTGTAGCTTACTAAAGGTATTCCAGCCGTCATTTTCCCAAGAAGCTCTATAAATAGTGCCAGTCTCAGTATCTTTGAACACTATAATATTCTCCGCGTCGTCGTCTCCATTGCAGTCGTCTATAAAATCTTCTTCAAGAAGTTCATATCTATCTGAGTTATTATAAGAAATTTCCTCAAGAAGTTTTGGCGTTAAAGTCCCAAACGGGGCACAATGTCTTTTAGTCTGTGTCGTTTCCATAGTCACTTACCTTTTACTAGAATTATTAGGATTTTAATTAAGGGTATGTTGGCCTTATTATTGATTTTCTTGGTCTGGGATAGAGTCAAGCCAGCCTCGGATTTCGTTTTTACTAACTGAATCGGCGTTTCGTCTCTCTGTAATCTTACTTAATGATTCAGTTAGTGCCTTAGTCATATCATTGTTGTAATCAGGGTGATCCATTTCTATCTCTTCAAGTTCTTTTTCTTTTAATACTTTTAAAAACGCCTCTTCTGTTTTAATCGTGCTATCTATAAACCTATCAAATTCTTTATAGTTTTTGACCAGACTTGACGTGTAAAGAGGGCTACCTTTTTCAACCCAATAATCAGGAAATATAATCTTACAGTTAAATCTGTCAGGTTTACTAATATCAAATTCCAATATTACTTCCCAAATTCCGAATTCTAATCCAAGAGGCAAAAGTATTTTAACTGTAATAATAGCTTGTTGCCTTGAGATTTTAAGAAGATCACCTGATTTAATAATAGAATCACTAGCATAGTTACTTAAAATGAGTAACTCCCCTAATTTGTGACCCACGATTTTTCGTATTCCGATCTGTTTTCTAGTCATAATTAATCCTTTCTGTTAATCTAGAAAGGCAGTATACCCTAAGTTTTCTTAGATTGCAAGTGTTTTTTTATTTATCTTTCATAGTTTCCCCAATCTTTGATTATGAATTGAAGTAATTCTTCTAATGAATTACACGTTCCGTGTTTTCTGTTAATAGTAAGATATTTTATCTCTTCGCCGCCTTTTGTGACTTTTGGGCCATTTGACTCACCGAGGTCTTTAACGATTTTTATTTCAATCCAGTAAGGGTGATTAAGACTGACCATTAACGGTGGGCTTAGTGTAATTCTATAACCTATAGCATTAAAGGAGTATTTATCCCACATAAATTCCTCTATATGGGGGCTACGCAGCTTAGGAGTTAACTCATATTGGCTTAACCTTACCATTAGACTTTCAAGCCTTTGAATTAGTTTCACTCTTTCTTCTTGTCGCCTGTATAGTTCCTGAAATTCTTCTTTACCAATAAAATGTAGTTTTTGTGGCTCTGAAATATGATTAGTCTTCATAAAATTTGCTCATTAAATCAAAAATCTTCTTTCCTATTGACGGTTTATTGATAAAAAGCTCTTCCCATTGACCGTCACTGGCACTATCGCCAATTATTGCAAAGTGAACAAGCCCCTCTGAAGTAACCCAAATCCTTAACGAATTATTTGATTGAGTGTTCAGTAAATTAATTTCTCTATATACAGGTTGATTACCGTCGTTTACTGTTTTCTTAGATACGACATAGTTAGGTGAATCTTTTGTAGATTTTTCTTTCTCTTTTCTAACTTCTTCACGAATTATCTCTCTGATATTTTTATATTGTTGCATTGATTTAACTCTCGCATCCCCTTGTAAATTGGATCTATTATTACTCACTGTTGTTTTCTAGTAACTCATTGATAACTATAAGCAAGTCGCCTGTAATTTTTAAATCTTGCTTAGTTATCTCATAGAGGTGGTTTAGAATTTCAGGCATATTAGGTTCATTTTTTAGCCTATTAATTCTCGTAATTTCTTCTTTGAAATGCTGAACGTATTTTTCTAGCCATTGGGCGCTATCAGTTAGTACTTGTTGTTGGGTTTTACTGAGGTTCATTCTTTCTAAATCTCCTTATACATTCTCTTAATCTAAATAAGTCTTGTTTATCCTGTTTTCGGCGTGAAAACCCGGCTCTTTAGGGCCGGGAAGAAACACCGTCCTTGCTGGTTTGGGGTTAATATGCCAAGCCCGAATACTAGGCCCTTGGCATACCCTTAAAGTTGCAACCCCTTACGGGGTAAATCTCCCTTATGGGAGTAGGTCCACAGCGCCAATGTTGGGTTAGGTTTGCCGTGACGAACACTTTGCCTACCCTTCAGCAATATTTAATCCGTCACCGTAGAGTCCGGGACTTGTGGAGTATCCCGGAGTACCTATCTCAGTCAGTAACCTGACCATTCTAACCCAACGTAGTCCGGCCTTCCAGACTTAGGCTAATCAACCAGGCTTGACACCTTACGGCTTCAAGCCTAGCCCTTTAGGGCCGGGTAGTTGACTATTCAAATATCCAGATTCACTACTATTAGTAATTTTGTCAATAAATATCCAAGAAGATTCTCCTTCGTCGTCAATAAAGAATCCTAATCTTCCTTTTTCTTTGTGAATCTCAATACTACTAAGTTCTTTACAATCAAGTATTGAAGTAAAAAATCTAGGCTTTAAGTTTATGCTGGCCATACCCTATTACTCTCCCAATTATCATTCTCATAAAACTCTCTGCCGTCTAAACTATTATGAGTAAATACTTTAGTCATTCCATAATTGCCATATTCAATCATAGGTAAACACCAGCACCAACTCCCTTGGATATGAGTTTTTAAGTCATTAGACGGCACTATATGAATTTGATCTAAAGAATCTGGTTGTGTATCAATTTTATTTGCCATTAGCCTTGACTATTTTCGTTTAAGATATTGTAAAGCTCTCTGATTTTTAAGTTACAGCAGCCACATACTTGAATAAGGATAGGGATTGTCCTTGATACTCTTTTCCCTGATCTATCCGACATACTATATTGACAAATTGATAAATTACTACATCCGTCTATTTGACATATTAGAGTTCGGCGTGCAGGCGTATGGGCTTTTAGCAATCCAATTGCTACTGATTGAATGGTAATCGGCGTCATAAAATATTCCCTTTTTCTACTATATTATCTAAGTATCTCACGATTTCTTGAACTGAATTAAAACAATCACTGCATAGTAGTATTGTTTCACTTTCATATTTATCGTCTACTCCCCAATCTTCATAGTACTCGCATTGATAAACAGGCATACGCTTACAATCCTCTATAGAACACCGTAAATTCTCATTCCTTAATTCAGCCCCGTTAAATACTTTCTTAGCTAATTCTTTTACTGTGAATTTCATTGTTTAAAAATCTCCTCCGCTGTCTCCTTAAATATCGCTTATTCCATTTTTTTGATTTACGACTCTCGGTAAATGGATAATTATATCGTGTGATAAAATATTTTATTTCTCGCTTAGAAAGAGGTTTAGCCATTGAAAAAGTTATAGTATTCTTCGTAACTAACTGGAGTTTTACTTTCGAAGTTATACCTATGCTCTTGATTTTGAGTTAAATAATCGCAATATTGCCAACGGCAGTAGCCTTTTATCCCGTAGTAGATTAACTTATCGCACCTTATCGGGGTAGTTTCGCCACAAGAATATAGTACCCTTGATTGAATCAAGACATACCTATTCACCCCTTTGACTCTATAGTAGCCGTCAGGCAGTCTGGACATTCTAGTTAAATCTACTGGCATTGGTCCTCTTTAAATATCTTCTTTCTTTGTTTTAAGTTGATATCGCACCCGCAATTCCTACAAAACCCTTCTGCCTTTGCACATTCTAAGCAAAATCTGTCAGTTGCACTGGTAGGAAACACCATTAACTTCTTGCATTTTTGGCATTCTGAAGAAGTAATCACAGTACAACCGACTGACCCATTATAATAGCAAATAACACATAATGATTCTTCTATCCTCTTAACTTTTTCTGTGTCGTTAACCAATTTAACATAATGATTCAATTGGCTTTTTCTTCTAGTAGTCTGAGTATTAATATCATATAAAGTCAACTTAAATGGCATTTAATATCTCTATATTGCTTTCTTCTTGGCTATTTGATCTATACTTGAATTCCAAATCACATAAACAAATTTTACATAAATTATTATTCTTAGCACATTGAAGGCATATTCTACCTATCCCTTGTTTCTTGGCGATTAAGTCAAGCCCACAAATCTTACAGGAATGCTGAGTCATTGCCCAGCCACTTGTATTTGCCTTATAGAAACAGATAGTGCATTCAGATTTATCTAATCTCTCTTCTGATTTAGGATCATTGACAACGTTTAAACATGTCTGAAAATTAAACATTCTCAATTTTGAGTTGTGGTTAATCAAGCCAATATCTAATTGGTTATTCATTTTTACTCCTATAACTCATAAATAATTTATCTGCCTTATAAAGCGTCCAATCCCCCACAAAATCAAAAAACAAAAACAATGATCTTAGAATATGCCAATGAATTGGTTTGCTAGTATACTCGTCAATAAAATCACATTTACCATAAATCCTATAAGAAAGATTAACCAATATGTCTCTTTGGTAGATTGCGACTTTTCTTAATAGATAAAGTCCAATGATTTTAGTGTAGAAACTAACCTGAGCACTTTCTATGTTACGCAAATCAAAGTTACAAGGGTTGTAATTGTAACTATTGGTTATCTTATCCTTAATCAACTGGAATTTATTCATTTAAGTTAATAGTGATCTTTCTCTTAAATCAACAAAGCTTTCATTATGCCAGAATACTTTCCACCTATTAAGGTAATTCCCAGAATGGTCGCATTGTGATTTACCCGGTGGTTCAATCGCGGCGCAAATAGCCCTTGCTATTGGCTTGTTATTTAGTTTAAAGATCAACGGATCGCCTACGCTGACTGGTGGTTTAAACCGGAAAGCCCAAAATTCCATTGAGCCTTCTAGTGGTTCTTCCCAGAAATGATCTAATACTGACTGTGGCACATTGATATTCATAAAAAATTATTCTCCGTTTTTTCTAAATCTTTGATTCCCAGTATTTAATATCCATATCAATCCAATAATTTACTGACTCGCCAATAATTTCCGCTAGACGTTTGGCCAATGAAATATTAATTATTGCTTGCCCATTAAGTAACTGTAGTAACCCTACTAAGGTAAGTCCTACTGCCTCACTGAAATCTAATTCAGACATATTTTTCCTGACTAACCGCTCTCGAATGATTTTACCTGGGAATAATGCGTTTTTTGGCATAAGTATAAATAGTTGATTGAATTAGGTTACGACTCCTTATTGATTTGATTTTAAGAGTATACCCTAAGTTTTCTTAGATTGCAAGCAAAAAAAATACTAGCCTATTCAAAAAAAGGCTAGTATTTGGGCAAGGTTTAGTTGATCTTATCTGATTACTGCGTATGGATATGTTTGACAATTACTGGCTCAACCGCCCCTTTACTGGTAAGTAGATCATATAGAAAAGGTTTAATCTTGGAATCAAAACATTTGAATTCGAAATCTTCTTCTTGGTTATTTAGTGAATTATCTATCCAAAATACCCTAACTAAATTTGAACCAATACTCTTATAACTTTTTATCCAAAGCGAGACTTCTAGTCCAGATTGTTTCCATTTGATTGAGACGCTATCGGAACATGTATCAACATTAAACCCAATATTTAATCCTCTTTGGTGTAAATAATCTACTATATTTCTCAACTCGATCATTGATTCGATTGCTGAATCAGACCAATTATTGAACTGAAGATAATCTATAGTGTTAAATCTACTGATTCGTTTCATACGGCTTGAATTGGGTTAATTTAGGTATGATTAACAGTTAATTTTCTGAGCGAACCCCATTACCGGGAATGCAGAAAGGGTGCGATTAGAGACAGATTCCCCCCAACCCCCCATAAAGATTGGAAAGAATCTGTCAACAAAGAGTCCGGTATACGCTGTCAGGTATGCTTCTTTGTCGGTAGCGTAGTTGCTAGGCCAATTAGTCTCTACCTAGCAATGGTCTCGTTAAGAGTCTAAGTACTTAGTGTGCGGTTCAGTGGTAATCACGCATTGCGGAACAAACTGAACCTGATACCACAGGGCTACTGACAGTATCGGTTGATTTATTAATCTTGAAGATTAATGCACTTTGTAAGCTAAGTCCTAGATCGCTACAACCAATTCCCCTAGAGTTTTGCCTTGATTTAGGCAATTACTTAACAATATTACTATACAATTATTTTAGAACTCTGTCAAATCAGAAGCCAATGATATTCCTAATCTCGTCCCAGGCACGGGCGAAGAATACTCCTGCTGAGTCATTTAAAACTATCTCACGAATATCTTCTAATGCTTTACGAAGTCTTTCGTTTTCTGAGGTTAACGAATTATTAGTTCTTTCTAAGATATCTACTAACCTATTTAATGCCGCAATCTCGTTGTCTCGTGGGTCTTTCGCGGTACTTGCCATTTAACTATTGTCCTCTTATTTGGGTTCTGGGCTTATCGCTGCTCTTATTTTTCTCTGAATTACTTGTGTTTCTAGTATTAGCTTTAGGATTTAACTTATTATCGGCATTTAATCTATTAGAATGATCTCTATTAGATAAATTGCCTAATGTATTTGCTTCTGTGTTCATATCGCCAAACCTTGAGCTATTTCCGATTGCTGCCATTTCAGCCATTCTTTCCATTTCTTTAACGAAACTTTGAATGTCAAAGGCTTCAGGCAGTTCACCGGCGCGTTCAAGGATTGCTAAGAAAGCTTCTAATGAAATCTGGTGCTTATCAACCAAGTAACTTAATGTTGCGATTTTTGCAGGACTGAGACTTAATTGATTAATGTCTGCTAATTCGACTGAGCCACCTTTTTCTTTTCCTAACCCTAAATATTCTGCTGTGATTTCTAAAGCCCTTTCCAGTCCGTCCTGGATTGACTGGGCGATAGTTCCAAGCTCAGACGACGCTTTAGCCTCTTTCATTACCGCCTCGGTCGCAGTAGCTTCACGAGAGGCAAGCATTGCAATACCGAGTTTTTCCATTTGAGCCTCAATATTAAGAAGCTCTTGTTGGGTTGAGCCGATACCTTGACCACTATGTTCCACATATTTCAAGTCTGATTCTGCTTCAGGGCCTTGAACTAAATTATGTGGACCAACTACTAATTGGTTCTTATCGTCTTTATTTAGCATTTTACCAAATAAGACAGGAACATTGCAAACTCTCATAATATTATGAAGGTCGCTTCTTATTTGGTAATGAAGAATATTTAAATCGGCAAGGTCAATTAATGGTGGTCGTGACACCATAAACCCTACCTTCTGACCATAAATCGGGACTAATGGGATATAACTTAAACTGGTTGTGCCTCTATCTATATTTACTTGAGTTGTAATCTCATTGCCTTTGGAGTCTTTATCAGTAACTATTTCATTCAATTCCCAACTTCCAGGTCTTAAAATCCTATAATAAACCTTTTCTAGTTCTCCAAACGTTCCTTGTTCTTCAATAACACGCTCTTCAATTGTGACTTGAGTTAACTGAATTCGACCATTAATAAATTCGGCTTTCCAGTTAACAATTTGATCGGCTAAAACCTTAACCCAATAAGGATTTCTTTGGGCAAGTTCTTCGTCTAATAATGAGACTTCGCCGGACTCACTTGACCCTTTTTCTAGCTTCTTAGGCATATCAACGTAGATAAATACGTGTCCGTCTCTTACTGCGTCTATCCCAAGTTGCTTTCCGAATACTACCCAATGTGTGCCAACAGAATCACAATTCTCTAATAGAGTTTTGATTTTAGGGTCAACGTCATTGCCTAGTCTAGGTGCTCGCCTAAAAATCATTCCCACTAGACTTTCTGCCGTATGTCTAAAAAAGTTAGTGAATACTGACAATTTCAATCTTTCTTCATAGTCTATACTATATTCACGTTGAAATTTCGGTAAATAAACTTCTCTTTTTTCACGTAATCGGCGTGTGCCTTCATAGCAATCACGTGTAACCGTCCATAATTCTCGCATTTGCTGATATGAACGATTTTGGTAATTAGGTAAATCGTAATCGTAGACAATGGTGCTGGTAATATTTGGCATTTTAACCTATCTTCGGCGTGAAAACTCGGCTCTTTAGGGCCGGGAAGAAACGCCGTTCTTGTTGGTTTTGGGTTGGTATGCCAAGTCCGAACTAAGCCCTTGGCATACCCTTAAAGTTGCAAACCCCTTACGGGGTAAATCTCCCTTATGGGAGTAGGTCCACAGCGCCAATGTTGGATTAGGTTTGCCGTGACGAACACTTTGCCTACCTCTCAGCAATATTTAATCCGTCACCGTAGAGTCCGGGACTTGTGGAGTATCCCGGAGTACCTATCTCAGTCAGTAACCTGACTATTCTAACCCAACGTAGTCCGGCCTTCCAGACTTAGGCTAATCAACCAGGCTTGAAGCCGTAAGGTTTCAAGCCTAGCCCTTTAGGGCTAGGTAGTTGACCTTGGGATTTTTTCTAACTTAGAATTTTACTCTAAGGACTTCTGCTTCTTGGTACTTGGCAAGCATTGAGTAACACCCTGAAGAAGCGTCAACTTGATCTTTATATCTTCCTCTAGGGAATACACCCAATTCTTCAATATATTGCTTATTCCAGTCACCTCTGAGTAATTTCACATTACCCGCATTGACTTGTGACGCAAATGGGTCTGCTCTTAATTCTTTATCCCCTCTTGGCTTATCTGTTTTCACTGTAAACCCGTCTAAAAGCTTAATAAACCCACTGGCAGCGTCTTTACCTGCGCTTCCGCCTTCTTGCTCAATGAAGATTTTAACTTCTCTTCCGTCTTTTTCTGCTGTTGCTCTAATTAATGAGTCTCTTTTTCTTGAACCATATTGAACTCTTACAACGTCTTCAACGAAGTAATTGCCGTCTTTCGTTCTAGCCATTTTTACGCCCACTGTGTAGGCCCCGCCTTTTTCAGTGGCGGCAATATCCCAATATCTATATCTAGCATAAATATTTTCTGGAACAGCATTTACAACCTTCAGCATTTCTCTATCAAAAATACCGCCGTGACGTGGAACTGGTCGTTGCTGTAACTGAGACGCTGTACCAAATTCGCCTAAAGTGGATTCCATTTCACTTAAAGCTTTTTCGTCAATATGTGCAGGCCATAATAATTCGCCTTCATACTCTCTAGGATCAGAAAATCCAATAGAAGTTACATATTTTTTCTGAGTTTTTTCATATCTAGCAGGTAAACAAAGGTGCTCATATCCCATTTCTTTACTTAACATTTCACCAGTTAAGTCACCTTCACTCACTCGCTGCATAACAATAACCCGAACATATTTCTTGGCGTCGTTCCCACGGGTAGACATTGTTTCCGTCCACCAACGTAAAGCTGAATCTAATTTCTTTGCTGATTCTGCTTCGCCTACTTTATGTGGGTCGTCTACAACGGCGAACTGCCCGCCTTCTCCGGTTGCCACACCAGCAACAGAAGTGGCAAGTCTTAACCCTGTTCTATCATTCTCAAATCGTATTTTACTATTTTGGTCGCCAGTCAACCTATAAACTCGACCATATTCCTGTTGGTAAAAGTCAGATTGAATTAATCTACGGGCTTTTAAGTTATCTCTAATGGCAAAATCCCTTGAATAACTAGCAAAAATCCACCGGCTTGACGGATTAACTTCTCCCCAATGCCACGTTTGCCAAAAGACTGATACTAATAAACTTTTCCCGTGGCGCGGTGGCATATTGATAATTAATTTTTTAATATCGCCTCTTGTGCAAGCCTCTAAGTGTTCACAAATGGCGTCAATATGCCAGCCAGGTACAAATGGTTGTGCAGGCTCTAAAGTCTCCCACATTTTCTCAGAATACTGCCTGAGAGTTAATGGGTCCCTTTCTTGTATTACTTTAGGGGGCAATGGCATGTATAATTCTTGCTCAAATACCCGCATTTGTGCGTTTAATAAACCCATTTAAAGTTAAAATTCCCAATCTTCGGCGTCTTCGCAGCTATTTTCTTCTAACTGATAAGCGCAATTACAAGATTTCTCTAAAATTCGTTCACGGTCTAATGTCTCGGCAAACTTAACCTCAATACCCGCAAAGACATTTTCTATAATTGAAGGGTGAATTTTAGCTTCGTCTGCTAGTGCTTCCCATAACCCTTGCTCTCTGAATTTCATTAGGGAAGGGAACTCTTGGATTAGACCGTGAATTAAAAATCTGATTCTTTTTGCTGATTCTTGTAGTGATTCTGCCATTACCCTCTTGCTGCCTTTCGGTCGTCAACTTCTTTAATGAGCCTTTCAACGTTAAGCATTGTTGCTCTTACTGCTGTAGCTTTTTCGACTATATCGCCAGCAGCGCGTAGAAAATTAGGCAATTCTGCTAGTGTTAACTTTTTCCAGCTATCATTATCAAGCGCCGCTTCTAGTACTTTCTGGCAAACTTCTAGTGCTTTCTGTCCGATCTCAGCCGCTAGCTTTGATTGCTGTTCGGCGTCATTTCTAAACTTCTCTAATACATTGCGCCGTCCGTCTTCATATCTTTCAATATAGCTTAAAGATTGCTCTTTATCATAAGCAGCCGCTCTTTCGGCCCACTGATAATCTTTCGTGCATTTACGCCAGTCGGGGGGAACTGCGATAGGGGCAATGTTGCTAGCGTCTGCTTGCTTGTGCTTGGCAACCTCCTGACGCTCAAGAGCGTAAGTCTTTAAAACTGAACGCCTTGGACCTAACGCAAGGAACTTTTGAAAACGAATATACCATTTATCCGGTTCATTTGGTAGTTGTTCATAAATCGGTTGCTCTTTAGAGTATCCGTTTATATCAGCCATTATTAATCCTTTCTTTCCTTTATAAAAAACATTTTTGCTTTACGGCCCGGCTTTAATTGCCCGCCCCGCTGCTTAGGCGCATATCGAACTTCTACTATACCTTCTTCTATAAGTTGTTCGATAATTAGCTTTATCTGCTTGTAAGGTAATCTTGATTCTTGGTATATCTCACTAATAGTTACTGCCCCTGATTGTAGCTTACTGGTTATAATATGACATTTCTCTTCATATGAAGCATTAATCCTTTTATCATAAAAATTACAGAGTGCATTTATATGATTTAAGATATTAGGGCTAATCTCTATTAGTTTTTCAATCTTATTGAAAATTTCAGTTTTTTTATCTTGCATATAGTGATAATACATTTCTAGTAAAATAATTCTCGGCAATGCCGAAGATTATTTAATATCTCATTGTATGATACACCCAAAGATTCAGGAGAGTCTGTTGGTTATCCCTAATTAAATCATACAAATAGATTATTTTGTATCAACCAGGAGGTTGACTTGGCATTACAGGAAATTTTTGACAGCGCAGAACAGATTCCCGAAGGATTGCGGGAACATTATATTGAAGTCGAAGGCAAATATGTTCTTGAGAATATTCACGGTCTCAAGAAAGCCAAAGAAGAAATTCACGACAAGTATAAGAAATTACAAGAAAAAGCTAAAAATTTTGAAGGCGTTGACCCTGAAGAGGTGCAGCGACTTCGTGAAGAAAAAGTAAGAGCGGAAAAAGAGCGCCAGGAGCGGGAAAAAAGAGAAGCCCAGGAATCTGGAAACTTCCAGAAATTAATCGAAGCTCACGGCAATGAAATGCAAGGGTTAAAGGCTGCGCACACTATGGAAGTGCAGCAATTAATGAAGCAGAATGAAGAACTCAAATCTGCAATGGAACAGGCCCTTGTTCATAATAGACTGAAATCAGCACTTCAGGAGCACTTAGTTACTCGTGACCTTGCTGATTTACTTGTTCCTAAATTAGCACCATTCTTGCAGGTTGTGCAAGTTGACGGTGTTTATACTTCGCGATATATCAACCCTGAAGATCAATCGTTGAAGTATGTCAATGGTCAAGGCCAGCTTTATTCAGACGACGATTTCGTAAAAGAACTGAAAGAGAAGAACGCCTTTAAGCCATTATTTAAGAGTACGTCGAGTCACGGAAGCGGTGCTTCGCCCTCTAATGGCGGTGCCTTCGGAGGAATTACAAGCAAGAAGCAACTTGTTACAAGGCAAGATAAAGTAGATTACATTGATAAGTACGGACAAGCCCAGTATGACAAGTTGCCAGGATAACCCCTCTGGAGTGAGATATGGCAATTGGAAAAGCTAGCGATTTTAAAATTTATCAGGAACAGTACCATTCAGCTTTTACTGAAGTAATCCAGCAGGAAAGTAATGCTTTCAATGCTGCTTCTGCGAATGCGTTGCGGTTGACCGCAATGGGACGACGTGGTGATTACTACCAGGAAGCTTTCTTCAAAGAAGTGAGTTCACTCGTTACGCGGCGTGATACTACTTCTGTTTCAACCGTGACTGACCTTGCTCTTACGCAAGACGAAATCACGAGTGTCAAGTTAAATCGTAAAGTTGGGCCTTTGGCTCAGACTTTGGACGCCTTTAAGAAAATCCAAATGTCCCCGCAAATGTTTTCATTTGTGCTTGGTGAGCAATTTGGTAAGGCGGCTATGGTTGATATGCTTGACACGTCCCTTAAAGCTCTCGTGGCGGCTATTAGCGGTGTAACGAGTGACGCATTGACCTATGACGCAACCGGCGAATCAAGCAAAACTCTGACTCACCAATATATGATTAAGGGTTTGGCCAAAATGGGTGACGCGGCAAACCGTGTCGTCTGTTGGGTTATGCACTCTAAGCCGTACTTTGACTTAGTGCAGCAGCAGATTACTGACAAGATTTTTGAGACTTCAGGGTTTGCGATTTATACTGGCCAGCCAATTACCTTTGGTAAGCCAGTGATTGTTTCAGACTCAACGTCACTTTATACTGTTTCCGGCTCGCCTGAAGTTACTGATTATCACGTTTTGGGTTTGGTTGAAGACGCCGCCCACGTCGAAGAGTCAGAAGAGCGGACTATCGCAATGGATCAGATTACCGGGTTGGAAAACTTGGTTATGCGATTCCAGGGTGAATACGCTTATAACTTATCGGTTAAAGGCTTCCGTTGGGATACTACGAACGGTGGAGCTAACCCAACTTCTACTGCAATTGGTACTTCAACCAATTGGGATAAATCGGCTACTTCGAATAAATCGCTCTGTGGTATTCGCGTGAAGGTTCGATAGTAGAATTGGATTTAAATGCAAAGACGATTTACCTGGAAACTTGGTGTCTTTGGACTACCAGAAGAAAAAGAAAGTCCTTTGCATTGGTTTGTTGAGGGTGCGGCCAGATTGGGCTACGGCTCAATCTGGCGTAACCCGCAGCATTGGTTAGCAAACGAAGCCGAGAGTTTTGATTTAGTAGTAGTCAGTGGGTTGCATTATCGCCGGGCAGCACTCATTACTGAGTATAATAATAAGAATATCCCTGTTATTGTAAATGAGCAAGGTTATTTGAAAAGAGATAAATATGAACAGTTGAGCTATAAATGGCTCAACCAACTGTGGCCTACTTATTGCACTGACGATAGATTTAAGTTATTAGAGTTAGATTTAGCTGATTCAATGAAGTCTGAAGGTCATATACTGATTGCGGACCAAAAAGAGAACGACACTCAGCATAATAAGACAAGGCAAGAGTTAAATGATTATTTTATTCAATCAGTTTTAGAAATCCGAAAGTATACTGATAGAAAGATCGTATATCGGCCACACCCTAGAATATTAGAACGTGATTGGATTAAATTCGAGAGTGGTAATATTGAAACTCACGACCCAAGAAAAGTCCCTGCCTGGGCAAGTCTTAAAAAAGCCTATGCGGTAGTCACATATAATTCTAATATTGGTAATGAAGCTTTATTGAATGGCACACACGTTTTTTCTTATGGGCAGACTTCTTATTCGGATTTAAGTAATAAGAGTTTAAGTGATATAGAATCACCACGAGTATTAACTACAGAACAGCGTCAATTGTACTTTAACAGGCTTGCTTATTCTCAATGGAATAAACAGGAAATGGAATCAGGTGAGGCTTTAGCTTGGCTAGAGTTTCTTTTTAAATAAAAATCACTCACTTAAATATAATACTATCTTATTTAGGTGATATTCGAAGAGGTCTTGAATGCGTTCGTTTTATAAGAATTTTTGTTATATCTTTTGCAGTAATGACGAAAGCCAGTCACCGGGTATCCAGCGACTTGCGAATGCCTTGCAGTCACGCGGAAACTATAATGTTAGATTTCGTTGCGCTCCTATTTTCGTTGAATCAGATATTGAACCTTGTGAATTAGTTGTAACTGCTAAAAACTATACAGTAGTTATTGATACATACCGTAAGGCTAAAATTGAAGTTCAGTTTTACGACGAAGGCGAGTTAGCGGATATTGTCAGTGGAAAGAGTTTAATTAATACCCAGGTAAAACCAAATGTGGAAGCCCAAGCCGCCCCGCAAGCCCAAGCCACCGAAGAAATGAATTTTCTGGCGACTGTTGACCCTGAAGTGATTGAAAAAGCCCGCAAGCGAACAAGAGAGCGGGTTGCAGTGGCTAACGCTGTTGCTAATGCAGAAAGCGAATAGTGAATAACTATGGCATTTAACGCTGACGTAGGTGGAGCAAACGCTAATAGTTATATTTTAGTAGCAGACGCTACCACTTACTTCACGGAGCGGCTAAATGCTACTGCATGGACAAATGCGACTACTGCTCAAAAAGAAGCTTCCCTTATCATGGGGACTCGTTGGTTAGATACTGAAGTTTGGGCAGGTGAAAAGGCGACTACTACTCAGGCTTTAAAATGGCCTAGAGTTCATTGCTATGACGACGAAGGCAATGCAATAGACGACGAGACGATTCCTAGTTTCATTAAATATATGACTTGTGAATTAGCTTTGTATCAGTTGAATCGAGACCCTGATACAGAACGATTACAAGAACAATATGAAGAAGTTAAGATTGAAACATTAATGGTTAAGTATCGTCGTTATTTGGGTTATGGGTTGCCAGGTGATATTGCTAGATTAGCTCCATTTTCTGTTTTATATGGTAGAGGGAATAGAGTTGTGAGAGCATAAAATGCCAATACCATTTAATAAGATTGCAGCGGCTATTCTGAAAATTGGCCACGATCAAGCAATGATTAGTGGCGCTTCTGCTACGTTAGTTTTGAAATCTGAAACTGGTTCAACCCTTGAGACAATCACTCAAGGGTTTACAGTTTTTGATAAAAAACCAACAATGATTGATTATCAAGAAGCTCATACTTTGATTTTAATTAGCGAAGAAAATATCACAAGCACGTCTAATATTAAAAACGCCACTACTGCAACTTATAATAGCATTGAATATAAGATTGATAAATGGGAAGAATCTTCTAATACCAGTAAAGTATGGAAGCTTTACTGCTCTAAGGAGCGCAACTAATGCCTACTGATCCTTATTCTTGGAAAACTGCATACACTAATAATACTAGCGCCGATTTGATTTTAGGCGAGGCTGCTAATAAATATGGCAATGAGCCAACTGTCCTTTTGGTATGTGTTGAGACTGATACTACCGGCGGAACGCTTACATTGCAAAGTTATAATACTGCATTTGCTGAATGGTTTAACGGAGAGGCAATTGACGTTGAATCTGGGCGATTTATTTATAAAGTTGATACCGCTGGGACAGCAGTTAGATTAGTCGCTTCTGGAACTACAAATTTAGACGTAAAGGTATGTGAACTTACCAAGGCTCTTGGGGGCAATTAATAATGGCACAGTTTGACGTTCGTGGATATCTTAATACCGGGCAGGCTACAGGGTCTAAATGGGTAACGGCTGTTGACCGTGCTACCGCTGTAACTAACGCCGAAAGTGACGCTGATTTAGGTTCACCGGGGTCAGGTAAAGTCGAAGTAAGAGTTTATCAGGAATACGCACCTGAATATGTTTTTAATAGACTGTTAGATTTTTTTCACCCTGTAAATTACACAACTACTTCGATTAATATTTCCACGGCAACAGATACGACGGTTGTTAGTGCTGTAGCCAGTCAGAAAATCTGGATTAAAAGAATTGTTTTAGTGAATCAAGGTGCTGCAAATAATACAGTTACATTAAAATCTGCAAGTACAACTAAGACTGGCGCGGGTATTACAATTGAACCGGGTGCGTCCTTGGATATTGGAGAGTTGCTTCTAGGAACAAATGAAGCTTTTGTAATTACAACTTCTAGCACCTCTAATATTAGTGGCTATGTCACTTGGCAGTCTTTTGAAGCTTTAGCATAAGTATTTATTAGATTTACTTATAGTTAAAATAGAACGAAACGAATCGAAAATGGGAAAAACTATATCTTTTTCGTCGCCTACTGCTATCGGTGCTACTACTCCAAATAGTGGCACATTTACAACGTCTACGTCGAATCAATATCAATCAGTAAAAAGGTCAGACGTTACTGCGGTTAATGGTGATAACCATAATTTAGATATTAGTACTGGTGGTTTTGTTAAACTTGAAGGGCCAAGTGCCGCATATGCGATTACTGGATTTACTGGCGGTGCTGACGGGCGAATATTAAGAATTTATAATTCTGTTTCTCAGACACTTACTATTAAAAATGAAAATGCTAGCAGTACTGCGGCAAATAGGATTTTGACCTTAACTGGGTCAGACGTTGCGCTGAGAACAGACGGACAATCTGCGGCTGAATTTATTTACGACTCCGAACAGAGCCGTTGGATTTTAAAGAGTTATAATTAAGGTACTTATATGCCAAAACTAGGTGGATTCTTTAAATTAGGCGGTTCAGGTAGTAGTGGTAGTGGAGGGTCTGGAACGGTAACTAGCGTTGCAATGACTGTCCCCTCTGGGTTTACCGTAGGCGGTAGCCCAGTTACAGCTGACGGAACGTTAGCAGTAAGTCTTGACGCTCAATCTGGCAATAAAGTATTAGCCAGTCCTTCTAACGGAAGTTCTGGCACTCCTGGATTCCGTACTTTAGTAAATGCTGATTTACCTGGTTCCATAGACGCCACGAAAATTGCAGACGGAAGTGTAACTAGCACTGAATTTCAGTATTTAGGTGGAGTCACGAGTGATATTCAGGCGCAATTAGGTACTAAATTCAGTTTACAAACTGAAACAAGTTTTACTAATAATAGTACTCCTGTTATTTATTTAAAAGCACCAAGTCCAAATACTACTCCGTTCTTACAATTTCTGGATAGCTCAGACGCCTCAAAATTGAAAGTTTATTATGACGGCGCAGTGGAATCAGCCGGGGATTTCTATAGCGGCACTGGAATATATGCATCTACGGGAACTAGCGTTACTCTTCGAACAGCAGGAAATATTAACGTAGGTATATTCCGTGAATATGGGTCGCTTTCATTCGAGGGCGCGAATCCTAGTACAAGCGGAGTCCCAAAGGCTTGGCTTGATTTTACAGGGACTCAGAATAATACAGGGATTACCGCTTCAACTGAATATAATGCGTTTTGGTATAATCCGCCACGAACCTATACTTGGGCTACTGGTGCAATTACTAATCAGCGATTTTTTTATATGAGAGCGCCTACGATTGCGTTCTCTGGTACTAGCACTGTCACAACAGCGGCAACTCTTGCTATTTCGGGCGCTCCAATTGCCGGGACAAACGCGACTATTAGTAACCCATACGCTTTATGGGTAGGAAGCGGAACAAGTCAGTTTGACGGTAATGTTTCTTTAGGTTCTTCAAATGTTTTATTACTAGGTGGAGCTACTTCTCCTGGGACTGCGACTAGGCTACAGTTAGGGACTCCTACTACTGCTAATAATAATGTTAATGTTTATCTTGAACCAACGGGAACAGGAATTACTGCCCTTGCAATTCAAGGGAACAGTAGCCAAACGGCCGACTTGCTCCAGGTATTTGACAGTAGTGGTAATAAGATTTTTGCCGTTGCCGCTACCGGAGTGGCCGCAAGTGCCAAGGGTGGAATCGGGGCAAATACTGCCTACGGGCTGCAAGCATTGGACTCCTTGAGTACGGGAAATGGCAGCACTGCGTATGGGTATCGCGCCCTGTTTACCTCGACAGGAGCAAATGCCGCATATGGCTACCAGAGCGGGTCGGCCCTGACATCTGGGACAAACAACTGCATTTTTGGGAATAATGCAGTTCAGAACGATCAAACTATTGGGAGTAGCGTCGTGATTGGCGACGGCGCTCTCAGTCAGGCGAATGGCACTTATACCGGGACAGGGCCGGTACTGGCAATTGGCCGAAATGCGGGAACCGACTTAACGACCCAAAATAATATTGCAGTGTTTGGGTCCTCTACGTCGCCGTTGAATGACTGGTATTTTGGAGAGAGTTATAGCACAGCCTCCCCAAGTGATATTACGTTTCAACCTTCAGTAGGAAGTGGAACTAATATCGCAGGTTCTAGTTTTTACATTAAAGGTGGGGCGGGCACAGGAAACGCAACACCTGGTAAGCTTTATCTGCAATACGCCTCGGCGGGGTCAAGCGGGGCGACAGTTCAGAGTTATACTACCGCTGTAACAATTGACTCGACGGCAACCGACGTTACTGGGCTGCTTCAGGTTGACCGAATCGCGGGGACAACAAGCGCCCCTTCGATCTCGGCGGGTGCTGCGGCGGGAACGACCCCAACTGTCTCCGTGACAGGGACAGATTTAGCCGGGGAAATTGTTATCACGACCGGCACTGGGTCAGTTGGAGACGGAACACTCGCGACAATTACCCTAAATACTGCATTTGCAAACGATTGCTACCCTGTGCTTCAGGCCGCAGATTCTGATTCGCGAGCAGTAACGATTAGTATTACCCACTCTTCAACTGGTTTTACTATTGTTGCCGGAGCGGTTGGATGGGCTACGTCAACCGAATACCGCTGGACTTACATTGTCGCAGGAAGATAGTCGAGTTAGATAATGCGATTGTATTGTTGAATAATATGGTTCAATTTTATTTAGACATTAGTGAATTAGTGAATTTAATCGTTGGGTTAGAAAGAAACTCAACATTAAATCCTATTATGTCTGAATTAAAAAGAATTACCGACGAAGCAAATAACGCACAGATATTATCTGAGGGTGCAAGAAGCAATAAGCCTTATGCTGATTTAAAGGATAGAACTATAGCCGAACGTAAAAGACAAGGTTTAGGGCCTAAGCCGATTTTACGCCGCAAGGAGAGCAGGCTAGTTGACGCCGTATCTAACGGAACTCCGCATTTAGGTAATAATGACAAAGATTTAACTCTTGAATATGATAAAGGTCCATTTTGGACTTATATCCACCAGATAGGCGATCTTGAGAACGGCGGAAATCTTCCGGCCCGATTAATGGTTGATCCTATTCAAGAGGATATTGATAAAATTGCAGACGTTATCTTAAATCAAATGTTTAAAGGTCTTTAGGTGTTATAGTGGGAGTTTACGATAATCACCCGTGGGCAAATCCAGACAATCTTGGATATAGTACAACGCCTATCCCGTTTGCATACGCCCCACTCGCAAGAGTATTAGCAAATGGGTTGAGAATTTTTAAGGGGAAACAGGCGGGGGCAATTAGTGAAATTACAGCAAAAGAAGGTATTACTTTAACTGCGATTTCAGATTCAAATTGCTCTGTAGGAATGACCACGACTCCTGTCACGCCAAGTTTTTTTTTACTAGGAAGTGCAGTGCCGCGTGAAGGCGACCAGTTATTGCAAATTGAATATATGCTAAAGGCATTTATTGTGATTCCTACAGCAAGTATTCAAAGAGATATTTATGACGAAACTTCCTGGTATGACGATTTATTATTTAGAATTTTCTTTTCCGCTGATACTAGATTATTTTGCTGGCGGGCACAACTCGCAGGGGAGTCAGATTTTAATTACCGCCAGTTTTTAAGTAGTGTTCCACCTATGGCCCGCAGGGTAGCGGTCCAGGATTTATCAAATAGATTGCAGATTGAAAAAGCGATAGTTGCAGGCGTAACGGTCGAACTTTTAGGTTCTGCTTTTAACTTGTAAGAGGTTAAAACGATATGGCCGTTCCTTATGTTTTAAATGGAGTAGATTACAATAAAGTCTCCATTTCGCAAACTTATGATCTTTATTTGATTGCGGGTGGATTTGTCTTTACCACGTTATCAAAGCAACCAACAACCTTTATTTCCTTGAATACTGGTACTGCTACACCAAAGTATCAAGCAAAACGTTTCAGTGGCGGGACTTCTTCGGTTAAAGCTACTGCAACCGCGAAAGTTCAGTTAGAAGCGGGTCAAACGCCTGTTGCTGGAACTATTGTTGCAACGTGGATTAATGCTTCTATTAATGCAACTCCAGTTAGAATTGTTGCATTATATGAAATTCAGTCAGGAAATACTACTGCTGATAGTGTGGCAACGGGAATCTCAAACGTTTGGAAAGCGATTATTGACCCAACCAATAATGCGTTGCCAACTGGTGGGAGTGTCCGGTGTACCAATCGGAATGCGACTCAAGCTGAAATTGCTGCCGCCGCGCAGGAAATCTTTGGCACTGACGAATCAATTGCAATCACTGTTGCAACTGACACGATTACTTTCACCTATACGTCAACTGGTACGACTGGTAACAATGCGGAATTGGGCGCTCAGGTAATGCCGTCACTCCCGACTGTGTTGCCTACCTTCACTGACGGTATTCCAACTAATGTTGCCGGATTAGTTCCTTTCGGTTCTATCGTCGGATTGAATAACCCAACCGGTGCTAACCTTGTACCATTGCAGAATGACCAGGTGTTTGCAACCGCCGCACAATTCTCTGGCCGTCCAAACCCAACTTATACCTTCCAATCACACCAGATTCGTGAAGATTTCAGCCTTCAGGCTTTAATTGAATCTAACTTACAGGCTGCCTTCTCAAGTACACAGAATTTTATTCTGTATGACGGAAGCGCACGTACGGTTAATAACCTTGGGGCATTGATTGTCCGTAAAGGCTTGTATGTTGATTCCGCCCCTGACTATGAACTTATTCCAAATGCGACTGTGCAGTTTGCGGATTTGAATTATGCTATCGGAAACATTCCGGCTACGCAGGTAACGATCACTCCACAGTTAGCGCCGGGTAAACCTATTGTCCGTCGTCAGGCTGAACTCTATGCGGCTTATACTTTCTAATTTAATAGGGTTATAGAAATATAATCCTACTAGATAAAGTATAGTTCACGAATGAACCACACCTGTAAGATTACTTAGGTTAAATCTTATGGGTGTGGTGTATCTCAAGATTGGGAAGGCGGGCAATGACTTACCAGAGCCTTGCAGAAAAATATGTATATCTTGGAGCAGCGTTTTTATATACAGGAGTCACAATAAATGATAGTGGTAGAGTAACATTAACGCGCTCTGAAGACCCTAGAGGATTAGTCCCATTAGGTATCCCCCGCCCAACGACCGGCACTTATTTAGGCTGGACGGAAGGCGGGGTTTTGCTTGTTCCGGGAATTACTATTGCCGGTGATAAAGTTAACGGCTCGACCGTAGAATCAAACCCTAAAGTTACAGAACAAAAACCACTTGTAACTTGCAGACTACAATTAACGAACGATAGAACTGTAATTAAGATAGCGACATACCCACCTGGATACAACACAGGCACAGGATTTAAAACAGGGAGTGTAATTGACGTTAGCCAGAGAAATCTTTTTGTAATTATCTGCAATAGGTTTGATCCTAATTTCGCATTGGCTAGACTATATTATAATGGTTATTTTGTTCCTACTACCTGGAATACTGGTGGGTTAGCAGAGCGTCAAGCTATTGATATGACCTACACTGTTACAAGAGGGTATAAGACAAACACTACCTGTTTAAATGAACTTTTATGGGAAGAATGGGATTTTAATATCTGGACATTAGAAGAAGGCGAGAATCCTGGAGTCGGTAATGAAGTACCTGATTTTCTTGCGCCTACTCGTTCAGATTGGTATGCACCATATGTCCCGTCTGGAGCGTTCTAATGGATATCTTTGGCCAGTTAATGGCTGATTCACAACCAGAAGAAAATAAACCGACTCAATCTAATCAAGAAAATGATTTAGGTGATTCTTTTACAAATGAAGAGAAAGAAAGAATTACTAAATTTTTAGAAGAAATTAGATATGAGTCTTCTATGCACTTAATGAAGAATCCGGGTGAGATATTCTTACCCGGAGCGAATAGACCCGTCTCGGTTATTCCACCAACAGGCCCATTGCTGGCTCTTGATAGTTCAGGATTATTGCCGTGTACTCTTCAGAAGGCAGTAAGTGAACAGATTCAAAAAATGTATAAAGGGCAAAAGTTAAACTCTTCTACTATTCAGATTCCTAATGAAGTTGTTCAGGAAAAGATTAAGTTCCTATTGAACAACTATTTATTAAGAGACGCAAAGTATGAAGATTTTACAGACGAAGTTGATATTTTTATTTTAGAGCAATTCTGTATTGGTAGATTAGAACCTTTATTACCTGAACATTTAACTCAATTTGCAACTGGCATATTAAGAGACTTGGTGGACGCATATGAAATTCCGCCTAGTGAGTATATTAATGAGTTTTTACCGGGTTGTAAGTTAAGAGGAACTGTCACTGGATTCTGTTTAGATTTAGCTGGCGCAATGTGGGCTTCGTTCCTTAAAGATTATCGCCAATCACTAGGCGTTGCAAAAATGGCACAAGAAACAATCGGATCAATAATGTAATCATTATTTGATTAATAGCAAATATATTTTCATTTAGAGGAAATGTGAAACCTAAATTTTATATTCATACTTTTACTTCAAGAGTAGACGAAGAATTGCCAGAGTTTAAGTCTGTAAGCGAATTAGACCGCTTTTCAAATAGATTCCATAGGGAACTATCAAATGTGGTCTCAGAATGGTACAGCGAGGCTATAAACGAAATTGAATGGGTGAATGACAGACAGTGTTACGTGACTTTTAGAGTTAAGTCATTAGAGCCTCATAAGAGAACAGTAATTGAGCACCTTGAAGAACTCCAGACCGTAGCAATCGAACGCGCACGATAAGTAAAGGCATAGGCATTTTATGGCAGCAGGAAATAACTTAGAAAAAATAATTAAAATCATAATTCAATATGCTGAGGCAGACCCTAATTTTAAATCTCAGTACTTGAAAGATATTACTGCGCTTAAAGCCGCCATTGAAACATTAGGTGCTACGGATAAAGCGACGGCTGAAGTACAGAAGAAAGCTAATCAGGAAATTACCGAAACTGTAAAAACGCTTACTACTGCATTAGAAAATGAAAAAAAGACAGTAGCAGAATTACAGTCAATAATAGAATCAGCAGGTAAAAAAGAGGTTGAACTTAAAGAACGGGTTAATAAAGTAACAAAAGATAATAATGAAGTTCAGTCTCAATCTCTAAAAGTAGCGAATGAAACAGTAAACGCTACAACCAGAGCAATCAACACTCAGATTGAAGGGGAAGAAAAGCTAGGTAGGGTATCGAGAAAAAGACAAGAGGAAAGTAGGGAGGCCGCCGAAAAAGAAGAAAGGCGTCAGCTTGGAATTCGGGTATTAGAACAACAAAGAATAAATGCTCAATTAAAGGAACGGGATTTAAGGCAGCAAGAGGCTGCGTCTAAAGCTAGCGAAGCGGAAAGAGAAGCACGGTCACGCGAAAAGGCAATGAAGCTTGAAGCTGAATTTGCAGCAGCGCGTGCTAAATATGCTGAATATGATAAATACTCATTAGAAGAACTTATAAAATTAAGAGAATCCGCTTTTAAGAAAACTCAAGACTTGAAAGGCAAGGGAGCTTCTAGTGAAGAAATTGAGCAGTCTAAACAGCTTTCAAGCCAGTTAGCGATTATACTAAAGGCAAGAGAACAAGCCCTTGAAATAGAGCGAAGGCTTTCTGATCTATTGAAAACTAGAAAGTCTTTCCCTGTAGGAACTCCTGACGAAGCTAAGGCATATTCTGAATTAACCCAGCAACTTAAAAGACTTTCAGAAACTAAATTCACTCCGTTTAAAGGTGGTGAAAAAATAGAGGCTGTAGCTTTAGCTGACGCGATAGATAAAGTCAATGCAGCCTATAAGGAGTCTAATAGAAGAGTTGCACAGCTTATCATTCAATATAGTGATATTAGTGATAAAGCTAAACAGGCTGCTGGTATTTTTATAATCCCGCAATCGCAAATAGACGCTCAAGATAGAATCAATAAAATTAAAAGAGAAGGGATTGACCTTGCCAGGCAAGAAGCGGAATTAAGAGCAAGTGGTATTCAAGGTGAAGTTAGATCGTTGAAACAGTTGCAAGAAGAGCTTGTGGTTCTTAGAGAGTTGCGCAAGATCCCTACTTCTCCAGAAGAGCTAAAAGCAATTAACCTTGCTGTTCTTGCCACTAAAGAAGAAATTAAAGCCGTTCAGCAATTAGGTGTTGAAAAAAGTAAGGCGGCTGAAAAGTCAATACAAGATTCACAGCGACAAGCACAAGCTAAATTAGACGCTAATAGTAGAATTCAGGAAGTAGAATCAGCCGGAGTTAAGAAAACCCAACAAGCCGCGATTGACCGAGTTAAGGCTAATGACGACGAATTACGTTCATTGGAAAGACTGCGTGCGGAACGTCAAGAATTATTAAGATTACAACAAGACGCTGCAAGTAAAGGAATTAAAAACCCGGCTATTGACGGGGCTTTGCGTGCGAATGAAGCAGAGGCTAACGCAGTAAGAAAATTAACTCAAGAAAGAGCTACTGCTGATAAAAAAGCATTAGACGACGCCCGTGCATTAGAGGGCGCTCGAAAGCGTATTACTGAAGCTGACGAGTTAGGCACTAAGCAGGCAATTGCAGCCGCACAAAAAAGAGGTGAACTTAATAAAGGTGAAGCTAATGCAATAAAAGAACTCGAAGCTCAGTTAATTACCCTAAGAAAACTTCAGGCGACAGACCCTAAGAACGCTAATATTACAGGAGCGCTAAAAGCTGCCCAAGTTGAATTAGCGGCATTAACGTCTAAGCCTCTTAACACTGGGCTTACTAAAGGAATTGATAGTTTAACTGAATCATTAAAAAATGGCACGTTAAGTTTTAATAGCTTTAGTCAAGCCGGACTAACTGCTATTTCTAGTATTGCCCCATTAGCAATCGCAGTGGGGACGTTAATTACTGTATTTAAGGCTATCGAATCAGTTATTACCGGTGTTAAGGATAGTATATTATTTTTTAGAGACGCTGCGGATAAAGCGGCTAAATTCCAAGCTTCACTGGCTCAAATCGCTAATGTATCAGGGGCGACAAATACACAAGTCGCAGCAATTACATTAGGGTTAAAGAAGTTTGGATTAGACGCATTAACAGCAGGCGTAATGCTTGAACGACTTGCAGGAAAAGCATTTGAGGCAGGTAAAGGAGTCAAAGAAGCAGAGAGAGGATTTGCCGCGTTTGGGATCAGCGTTTATAACTCTGCCGGTCAAATTAAAAATGCTGGTGATTTATTTGAAGAATTTGTCAATAAAACTCAAGGCCAAAGTTTAACGTTACAACAAGAAGTTGCATTAAGAGAAATCTTTACGCTAAGAGGTGTAAAGGCATTTGAAGCAGCGGCATTCGCTTATAAAAATTACAAGACAGTAGTAGAACAAAGTGGATTAATTTTAGATAAGCAGCAAACAGAAAATCTTAATCTGTATCGTGATTCTGCTATTAAATTAGAGGTTACATTACAGTCTCTTACTAACGTGTTTGCGGCTGCTGTAGGGCCGAGCCTTGCCAAAATTACTGACCAGATATTATCACTTGTTGATTCTTTTAAGTTAGGCAGTAAAGATACTCAAGAAATAGTTATTGGGTATTTTAATGTTATTACAGAATTAATAGAGCAAGGTATTGATAATATACTCTTGCTTAGAGACGCATTTGTTCAACTATATAAAGTTTTTAATCCTTTCTCTGGAGTCAAAGATTTTAAAGACGTTTTAGTTGATATCAATAAGGAATTCAATGATTTAAATAAGAATATAGATAAAGCTAGACGATTTTTAGGCTTTGATACCTCAGAAGTTAAACAAGCGAAAAGAGATTTCGAGGAAAGAGTTAGGCTTGCCCAAGATCAATTAGATATTGAAGCGGCAATCTTTAAATATAAAAAGGATACACTGGCCCTTGAAGTAGAAAGTGGGCGCGTTACTCAAGAACAAGCTGAGAATTTATTAAGACTAAGTAAGGATATACCTAACTCAATATCTCCTAATGCTAACCCTGCTTCAAGTAATGGATTCTCTGCGGGTAAAACTGGGTTTAGTGACGCATCTGCTATTTCAAGTGAAACTGAAGCTACTAATCTTTTAAATGAAGTAAACCGATATACGGTTAAGACGATTCAGCAGGTAACAGAGGAAAAAGAAAAGCACGCGAAAGCAAGCGAAGAGAACTCTAACAAATTAGATACCGAAGCTGAAAAAACATTAAAGGCAGCAACAGAGCTAGAGAAATACTTAGGGTATATTGATAAAAGCAATGAAGCTTTAGCTCGCCAAACTGAACTTAAAAATAAGAAAATTGAAGAATCGGTACTTGACGGCACGTTTGGTCAAGAAGAAATTCAGCGGCAAAAAGCAATCCAGGATAAGATTAATGCTGATTTAATCGAGTCGTTAGAAGAAAGAGTTAAGATCGCCAAAGAGAAGGCGAAGGAAGTAAGGGAAAATCTTTCTGATTATAATGCAAAAGAAATCACTGCTATATTTAAAGAAGAAAAAGAGTCATTTGAAGCTTTACAAAAGGCGAAAATTGAAGCAGCAAAAGATTCTAGTGATAGCATTCTCACAATTGAAAGAAGAGCGGCTGAAGAAATAGCAAGGAATAATGAAGAATTAAACAGAAAAACACTTTACAATTTAACTCTTGCTAGAGATAAGGCCAGAGAAGAGGCCGCGAAAGCTAGAAAGAATCCAGGGGATTATGTCCCTGAAGTAAGCGATAAACTCTTTGAACAAGAGCGTGAAGCAATCCAGAAACTTGAAGAATTTAAAGTAAAAGCGGCTGAACAATCCAACCAGGACAGAAGGAAAATTGAGCAAGCGGCGGCAAGGGAACGTCAAGAAGAATTTAAAAAAGAAGCCGAAGAATTTAATAAAATTGAGGATAATAAACTAAAAGATATTCAAGATCGTGAAAATAAGCATACTATTACTCATTCCAGAGCGGAACAAGAAAGATATAATGCTACAAAACAACGTCTTGAATCAGAGAAAGCAGCACTACAAGAACAACTTCAAGGCGAAAATGTCAGTGCGCGTGAACGTGTTAAATTAGAAGAAGAAGTACGAAAAAGAGAAGCCCAACTTAGAGACCTTGACGTTGCCCATACTAAACAAGCAGAACAGGCGAAAACGGCTGATAGAAAAGAGGCATTAGATTTATTAAGATTAGGTATTCAACTCAGACAAGCCGAAATAGATAAAGATATTGAAGCGGCTAGAGCCAGGGGTGCGTCTGAAATTGAGATTCTTCAATTAACTCAGAGAAGATTAGAATTAGAATTATACGGCATAAGTCAGGCTATTAGTTTAGCTGAAGAGCAAGGGGCAACCGAACAAGAATTAATTCGACTTAAAATCGAAAGATTAAGAGTTGAAGGCCAAATCCTTGCTATCCAGGGTCAATTAAGAAATGCCTATAATGGGACTGCTGACGCTGCTAGAAATGCTGCGAATCAAGGTGGGTCGCCCGGTGCTCCAGGAGTAGGCGGGAAATCTTATGAACAACAACTAGAGGAATACAAACGCGCTCAAGAAGGATCAATTGCTGGATTTCTTAACTATGTAAATTCTTTATCGTCTCAGGCTCAAGCATTAACCAAAGAAAATGTTCAGCTTGGCATTAAGCAATTACAGGAACTCGTTAGCGCGTATAGGTCAACAGAATTAACACTTATCGCTTCATATAAGCCATTATTTAGTTATGCGGCTAGACAGGCCGAAGAAGCGTTAGTTGAAGCGTATAAGAGACAAAATGCCCTTGCCGCTGAAGAACGTGCTAAAAGAGCAGAGGAAGCTCGCCAAAGAGCCGAACAGATTAACGATATTGCTCAAGACTACGTTGAAAGCCTACAGGACTTAGAAGAGAATTACAGTGATAAACTAAAAGAAATCCATAAAGATAGAAAAGAAGAAAACGAAAACTATCTTAAAGATTTAACTGACGAAAATAATAGCTATTATGAAGATTTAAAAGATTTAGAAGACTCGCGTTCTGAGCAATTAGAAGATAGGCGACGTGAAGATTTAGAAGCAGAAAGAGATTATCAAAAAGAATTAGCCGATATTAGATTCCAGGCTCAAGACGACGCGGCTGGACGTGAACGTGACCGCATTAAGAGTAAGTTTGCCCGAAGGAGAGAGTTAAGGGATTTAGATAAAGAGTTAGAAGAAGAATTACAAAAAGGTCGAGGCACTGACGAAGCAAGAGTCCGTGAGTTAGAAAATAAAATTAAGGCTGAACAGGCTAAAGGTAGCCGTGCCGATAAAGCTAAAATTAAGGCACTAGAAGACCAATTAGAAAGAGAAAAACAAAGAGGTGAAGGTACTGACCCTGAAAAGGTTGCGGAGTTACGAAAGCGTAGAGAAGAAATTAGATTAGAAGAAGAGGCGGAACAGAAAAAGTCCCTTCTTCAAAAAGAACGTGCGGCTGAAATTGAAAAAGCCTTACAAAGTGGCAAATCTAAAGAAGAAATTGCTATTTTAGTTCAAGCGATTAATGCTAAATATGATCTTCGTGAAGACGAAATCAATGATTTATTAGAGGCACGCAAGAATGGTGACGCGGCTGAAATCGCAGAATTAGAAGCTTTTTATGTTAAAGAGCAAGAACGTATTCAAGCCCAGTTTCAATATAAATTAACTCAGGCCGCCGCTGAAGAAGCCGCCCGGAAAGAAGATCGGGCTCGTCAAAGAGCCGAGCAGGACGCTGCTTATCAAGAAGACCTTACTGCATTAAATAAAGCTCACGCTGATAGATTAGAAGAAATCAAAAATGCTCACGAAGAAAGAATGAAAGAACTTCGTAGGCAAAAGAAAGAGGCCGCAGAAGAATACCAGCAAGGTTTAAATGATTTAAATAAAAACACTGCCGATTCCTTGAAAGATTTAGGTGTTACCTGGGAGAATTTCTTTAAATTTCTTGACGATAATTTTAAGGAATTGGCTACGAAATTAAAAGGAGTGCTGCCACCTAAGCCAGAGGATACAGGGCTAGGTGGTGGCGGCGGGGATACCCCTTCAACGGGTACTGACAATGGGAGTGGGCCAGGAGGTGGTAATACCGTTGGCGGTAATACTCCTGGAGGTGGTCCGACTAGCAGCAGTGGTAATAATAGCGACGGAGACAGTCCAGGTGGGGGAAATACCGTTGGTGGAAATACTCCTGGAAGCGGTAACACTCCAGGCGGTGGGAATACTCCGGGTGGCGGGACTCCAGGTGGAAATAATAATTCAGGGCTAGGAAACGGGGGGAAAGGCGGGGGAGCTAAATTAGTTTATTATCTAAATGGCAACGACGGAACTATTTATGCTGATAGTTCTGCTGAATTAGTAGATAAAGTAATTGCTGGATTGGCTGATAATAGAGGGCCGGGATATAGAATATCTGCATGGAGTATTCATAAGCAAAAAGAAGCGTGGCTAAAAGGCGGGAAAGACCCATTTACCGGTGAACCGTTCCCGCCTTCTATTACTGCTGCGGATTATGCAAGGCTTAACCGGGCCTTAGAAAAATATGGGACACCAGAAGGTATAGTCCAACTTTGGAAAGACGGCAAGGTGCCTTTAAGTCAAGCAATTAATATGGCTTATGACTTGTTTGATAATGGTCTTTTTGACGGGAATGAGGACTCGTTTAAAAAGGCAATCGAACCGCTGAGAAAGGCCGATTACTGGCGGGGTAGTGAGGGCGCTTCCGTATTGCAGTACTATGGCGATATTATTAGAGATTTAAGTGCTGGCAAAATTACTGCACAACAAGCGTGGGATCAGGTGGTCGCAAGAGCTGATTCTCAGTTCGGGGGCGACTCTACTGCTAAAAGGCTAATTGGTAGCTATTTGGCGGAGTTTTATAACTTTCAAAACCCTTATGCCTCAAGGCAATCACTTCAAAATAACCAGGGTAATAAGACTAATAGACGCACGGCGAATTCAAACCAGACAGCATTTAGTAGTCAATCAATGACTAATAATGGGCAAATGACTGGAATTTCTGGTGACACTAAAAATCTAAACCCATATAGTCCACCAAAAGATAAAATTTTCGCCGACTTACCTGGTCCAAGTGAGACATATATCGGAGTCGCAATTACTAGCGATTTTGATAGTGTCACACCTAGAACAAATACGCCCGTTAGACAAGGCCAGCCTATAGTTCCCGGTGGCCCTACGTTCACTGGGACAGAAAATGGAAGAGTTTATACAAGTCCAGCAGACTTAAAGCCGCCTCAATTAACAAGACTACAGCAAGAGCAATTGGTTGAATCTGGATTCAAAAAAGTAAGGTCTGGCGAATGGACAACTTCAATCGCTGCTAGCTATTTAGTCGCATTAGAAAATGAAGGAAGAATTGGTATTCCTGTTTACAGGGAGGCAATGGCAATTCTTACCGCATATGCTACTAAGCAAATCCCAGAATTGCCTATTTTTGGCGGGGTAAATTCTTCCACGACTACAAATACAAATACTGACACAAATACCAACACGCGACGACCGATCAATCAGGATACCTCTAATCAAACAGAAGGCGGTGAGATTGGCAGCACTCCATTGCCTGACCCGCCTAAGCCACCAGGTAGAAGGGGTATTCAAGAGTTCACTGGCGATTTGCCTAAAGTCCGAGAGATTTATGCTCGAATGAGAGGGGAAGGTGGATCAATGGGATTATCGCTTCGTCGTGGGGCTGATTCAACTTTTCAGTCAATGACTCGATTGGGTACGCCCACTGCTCCACCAATTAACAACGGTCCAACTCCAGGACGGTTAACCAGTGGAGGAGAAATCAATTTCAATATCGGTGGTTTAGTTGACAGTCAATTTGTTAATACTATTAGAACAATGGTAAGAGAAGAAATTCGTAATAGTAATAATAGACTTGACCAGACAGCAAGACGCTCAACAGAAAACATTAGATAAAATGGCCACATTAAAAATACTAGGAAACACATATAATTATCAAGGTACTCCTTCGTTCACCGAATCTCTTGAGCCGGGTGGTTCAACCGCTAATATTGAAGTAGTCTCTAATGGTGGAATCCCGCCAAAGGAAGGGTTATTTGCTTTATACAATGCTGGCGGTCAAAAGATATATGGCGGATTTTATCAATCAAGACCAACTAAGGTTGAAAGCACAAGGAGAATTTATTCTATAAATGGGATTGGGTTAGATACATTATTAACCAATCTTCAGTATATCAAAGGATATGTTTCTCCTGGGGCTTTAAGTTTAGACGACCATTTATTGAATTTATTCCAAAAGGCAGGGGCACAGAATCCAGAATGGCCGCATAATTTACTTGATTACTATTTACCGTCTATTGAAATAACTCCATTTGAATATGAAGCAGACGGTATTACCTTGCAGCAAGCGTTAGACGAAATATGCGAAAGAATAAATTGTTTCTGGTATGGAGACTGGGGGGCGTGGACTGATACTGGTAGCCCCAGCTCTGCATTATCAAGAATCATTATACTGTCTAATGATTTTGAAGGGAATAATGCGCCTCATAATATTATTGTTGGTTCAGGGTGTGGCGACCAGGCAAAAGTAGAAGATATAGAATATGAAATTGAGCCAAATTATTACTCGTCTGTAATTGTTTTAGGCAAGAACGCATTACTCGAATATGCGGGCGTTCCATTATCTACAAGAATAGAGGACGTAGAAATTGTTCTTGAAGCGGACGACGATAATAAGGTATTCCCATTACTTGAAGGGGCAACCCGCATTGTATTCGTAAAGAAAGATATGGCATTACAATCATTAGGTTATATGCGGGCAGACGAACCGGATAACTTCACGGACGCTTCAGGCAACCCGGTTGACGCATTAGTTGACTTGACACAGGATTCACCTGTGTTAAAATTTGAAAATGCACCAGCAGGAGTAAGCGGCGCGACTTTAACAATTAGATATGCCTTTGAGTATGCAATTGGTAAAGCTACTGTAGAAAATAGAGCGGCACAATTTGGGTCGGCATTAGGGGTCACATTCCCAGTCGAAAAAGAACTCTTAATCAGAAGAGAAGATATAGATTTACCAGAAAATGCTCAGGCAGTCGCAGAAAATGAAGTTGAGAAAATAACGCCGGGTAACTTTAAATGTCAGTTTAAAACTAAAAATCAAGGCTGGAAATCTGGGCAAGGCTTTAGTTTTATAGATTCAGTAGAAGGAATTAATGAAAAGGTATTAAGTAGACAGGTTCAAACAACTTTAATTTCTTCTAATGCAATTCAAGACGAAATAGAAAAACAAGTCCAGGCTTCACAGCAGCCTGTTATTACGCAACAAGAAAGACTATATAGGACATATAGAAGGTCATTAAGAAAGTATCCAGTTAAATTGAGATTACCTGAAGAATAAAGAAAAAATGATAATCACGTTAGGCGGACTGCCTGTAACTTTTATAGAAAAACCGAATATTACTGATAGCTTAGACTCGTCAAATAATACTTTCGAGTTTACCGTTTTAGGTTCTATTCCTAAAATATACGGGCAAATTGTCACTATTCGAACTATTAAAAGTGGGCAAATTTATAAAGGTATATTTATTGGGGCAAAGATTAATCCTGGTCC
>JACCDG010464082.1_pt1 | contig 33145 bp, 29 predicted proteins | sample 7442471 | NCBI WGS metagenome assembly JACCDG01 (sample SAMN15323444, study PRJNA562643) | freshwater metagenome | isolation source: river surface water | place: USA:Blue River Watershed | collected 2017-08-17 | reverse complement strand
CGGCCGTCACGCCGACGGTCTCTTCGATCGGCACACTGCGATCGCGCCGGTGCTGGTACCAAAGGTCGATGTGATCGGTACCGAGTCGTTGCAGGCAGCCCTCCAGTGCGCGGCGCACATTGGCTGGGCTGCCATCGACACCGGCCATTTTTCCATCCGGGGTGATCGCAAAGCCGAACTTCGTCGCGATCACGACTTCACTGCGTCGTCTGCCGAGCGCGCGTGCAAGCAGCTCTTCGTTGACATAGGGGCCGTAGACTTCGGCGGTATCAAAGAAATCGATACCGACATCCAGTGCGCGATGAATCGTAGCGATTCCCTCAGCCTCATCCGGCGCGCCATACATCAGGGGCATGCCGGCGACGCCGGACATACCCATCGTGCCAAGCCCGAGAGCGGAGACCGAAAGACCTTGTGTGCCGAGCGCGCGCTTTTGCATGAGGCTCAAACTCCGCCGAGGAAGTCCTGCTTACCGAGCGAGACCCCGGCCTGTCGAAGCAGGGCGTAGGTCGTCGTCATGTGGAAGTAGAAATTGGGCAGCACCCAGCGTTGGATGAACGGCAAGCCATCCATCTCGAGCGTACGCGTGCGCAGTGGCGCCACGATGTGGCGCGTCTCGGCTCCTTCGAGTTGGGCTGGCGTGATGCTTTTCAGCCAAGTCGCGGTGGCACGAACGCGAGCCTGCAGCTCGGCGAGAGTTTTCTCCTCATCCGGCATCTTCGGCGGCTCGATACCTGCGAGGCGCGCAACGCTGTTTTTGGCGAAGTCGCTGGTCAACTGCACTTGGCGACGCAGGGCGAACATGTCAGGCGTGAGTCGCCAACCTTCCAGCACGCCCTCGTCGAGCTTGCGCTCGGCGGCATGCGCGGCTGCCTTACCTAAAATCTTCTCGAGGTTTTCGAGCATCGGCACGAAGGCTGCGACGGTCATCGAATGAACGCTTAACGACATGATCAGTGTCCTCCGGAGGTCTTGTCGGTTTTACCAGCTTTACCGCGATGTTCGTCGATCCAGCGCTTGGTGACGGTCCAGGTTGTCTCGTTCGGGCGTGGATCGCCGAGGGGCGGTGGCGAAAGATAGTCGGGATAGCGAGTCTCGAGCACCTTCATGAGCTTTGGCGAAATCTGACTGCGATCGAAGGTCGAGAAACCGGTGGCGTTGAAGATCATGACGCCGGGACGATCGCGCATCTTCATCCAAGGGAGCCAACCCGAGATTCGTTGCCAGGAGATCTTAGATTCGGATATTCGGATCTTGCGAGCATCGAAGAAGTCCGCTGCCTTGTAGTACGTGTTGAAGATCTCCATCGCGTGGTAGGTCCCACCGATGTATTCCTGATACCCGCCCGCCAGCGGATTCTCGTAGAAGAGCGGCACCTCACGCGAGGCGACCAGGGTGTCGCCGTAGTGCCGGAGGGTGACTTCCAGAGGCTCGCCGTTGGCCATCTTCTCGTAGGTGGGTTGGCGCATGTTCACGGGGTCGTTGGCCGCGTGGATCACCTCCACCGTCTCGCCGGTCCACGGGTTCTTCCAAGTGTCGATGATCTCGCCCGTGGCGGGATCAAGGTAAACCATGATCTCGCGCGAGATGCTTCGGAAGCCGGCGCCGCGCACCGGGTCGACATGCCGCTCACACTGGCGAGTGTTGATACCGATGACCGCGAACAACTGACGGTCTTTCTCGCCGGGAGCTCGGCTGTAGAGGTAACCCTCCCACACGCCATAGCGCGTGACCCCCGGTTCGGTCGTCCCACAGGTGAGCTTGGCGCTCCATTGCAATGCCTCGTTGCCTTTGCGGATCGCGGGCGCCGAGAGGAAATCATCGGCTGCCGAAGCGGTCGTCGAGGCGACGAGCAGGATGCTAGCGAGCGCGGAAAGTAACCTTCCTTGGCGCCGTCCATGGGTTCGAATCCAGTGAGTCATGTTCATCCCTCCCGTCTTTTGCGATTTCTATTTTGATTCTGATTTGCAACAATAGTGGCGATCTAAGCCATCAGAGTATCGCCCATGTCTCAAATATGGTCTCCCGCTCACATGGCCACCTTTGCCAAGGTCGTCGATCTGAACGGTTTCTCAGCGGCCGCCCGGGCCTTCAAAGTACCCAAAGCTGCCGTCAGTCGGGCGGTGGCCGAGCTCGAGCGCGAGCTGGGTCTCAAGCTGATGACCCGCACCACGCGCCGCCTCGCCCTCACCCCGGCCGGTGAGCAATTGCTCCCCGCCTGTCGCGCCATTCTGGAGGCGGCCGAGCGTGTCCGCCAACAGTCTGCGAGCCTGACCGTGCAGCGGCAGGGGCCGCTGCGGGTGTTGGCCGACACCACCTATGGCCGGGTGCTGCTCGCTCCGCTCGTGCCGAGATTCCTGGAACGCTTTCCCCAGATCCCGCTCGAGGTGGATTTGGGTGAAGTCGGCGACACCCCCAGGGCCGACTACGACGTCGTCATTCGTGCCGGTACCGTCACGGCCGATCCAGCGGCGGCGGATTCGCCGGTCGCCCGGGTACTCGGTGCACCGCCAGCGATCCTGTGTGCGACCCCCGCCTATCTGCAACGGGTTGGCATTCCCGCGACGCCCGAGGAGCTCGACCGGCACGAGTTGCTGACGCCCGATTCGACTCATGGCCCGCTGTTCGTGATTCGTTTCGCCAACGGTAATCGACGCGCCGAGATCACCGTGCGCCCGAAGCTCGCGGTCAACGACCCCGCTCTGCTGCATGCGTCGGTGGCAGCGGGTCTCGGCATCGGGGTATTGCCGGAGTTCTTGTGTCGACAGGGGCTCGCCACCCAGAAGCTCAAACGGGTGTTGCCCGACTGGGTACTGCCCGAGCAGGCACCCTTGTGCGCGATCTACCCGGGCAGACTCGCCGAGGATGAGCGCGTGAAGTCGTTGGTCGAGTTCCTTGCGGCCAACATCGTTCCCGCCCTGGCGGGTTAGAATGAGTTCAATCCCCGTCGAAGTTGAAAGGATCGCCCGATGTACCGTGCGCCACTGAAAGATCTGCGTTTCAACATGCATGAGCTGATCGGTGAATCGGCCCTGCAGGCCTGTCCTGCGTATGCCGAGTTTTCACTCGATTTGGCTGATGCGGTTCTCGAGGAAGCGGGCAAATTTGCTGAGACGGTGCTCGATCCGCTCTACAAATCGGGTGATCGAGACGGCGCCCGTTGGACGCCGGATGGCGTCATCGGTGCGCCGGGTTTCAAGGCGGCTTACCAGCAGTTCGTCGAGGGTGGTTGGGCGAGTTTGCGCGCTTCGCCCGAACACGGTGGTCAGGGTGTTCCGTATGTGATCGGCACGGCAGTCGAAGAGCTTTGGGCGGCGTCGAATCTGTCGTTCAAGCTGTGCCCGATGCTGACCCAAGGCGCCGTCGAGGCCATCGAACAATACGGTACGGATCAACAAAAGCATCTGTATCTCGCGAAGATGGTGAGCGGCGAGTGGACCGGCACGATGAATCTCACTGAGCCGCAAGCGGGCTCAGACCTCGCTGCGATTCGAACCCGTGCCCAACCTGAAGGTGATTATTACCGTCTCTTCGGTCAGAAGATCTTCATCACGTATGGAGATCACGACTTCACGCCCAACACGATCCATCTCGTGCTGGCCCGCGTTGACGGAGCACCGGCGGGCGTCAAGGGCATTTCGATGTTCATCGTTCCGAAGTTTCTGGTGAACGCCGACGGATCTCTCGGCGAGCGCAACGATGTGCAGAGCATTTCGATCGAACACAAACTCGGTATCCATGCGAGCCCGACCTGCGTGATGGCCTATGGCCAGAAGCAGGGCGCAATCGGTTATCTGGTTGGCGAGGCCAATCGCGGTCTCGAATACATGTTCGTGATGATGAACGCTGCGCGTTTGTCTGTGGGTCTCGAAGGCTATGCCGTCGCCGATCGCGCCTATCAGCAGGCGGCGGAATGGGCGCGCACGCGTGTGCAGGGCAAGCCGCCTGTACCGGGTATCAATGCGCCGGCGCCGATCATTCATCACCCCGATGTGAAGCGTATGTTGCTGACGATGAAATCGCAGATCGAGGCATTGCGCGCTGTCGCGCTTTACGCCTCGTTCCAGCTCGATCTCGGTGCGCGTCATCCGGATGCTGCCATCAAGGCAGCCGCGCAGGCGCGCGGTGATTTGCTGATTCCGGTCGTCAAGGCTTGCAGCACCGAGGCGGGCATCGAACTCGCGTCGCTCGGTGTACAAGTGCACGGCGGCATGGGGTTCGTCGAGGAAACGGGAGCGGCACAGCCTTATCGTGACGTGCGTATCACCACGATTTACGAAGGCACGACAGCGATTCAATCGAACGACTTCATCGGTCGTAAATTGGCACGCGATCGTGGTGCCGCGATGAGTTCTTTGATTGCTGACATGCGCAGCGAACTCGCGACGATCGTTCCCACGGGCGCCGCAGATGTCATGGCGGCGGTGAACGAGAGCAAGACGGCAACCCTCGAAGCCATCGATGCATTGGAGTCGGCGGTCAAATCGGTGCTCGCGGCGTATGCGCAGGGGCCCGAGCGGGCGCTGGCGGTTTCGGTACCGGCGTTGCGTCTCGCGGGCTACGTCATCGGAGGCTGGTTGCTGACCAAGTCCGCTGCAATTGCGGCTCGCAAGCTCGGTGAGTCAGGGGCGGACGTCGATTTTCTGCGCGGTAAATTGGCTTCAGCGCGTTTTTACGCCGGGCACATCCTGCCGCAGGCTCATGCACTGGCGCGCGTGACCAGCGCCGGTGCCGCGAGCGTGCTGGAGGTTGACGCTGCCGTCGTTTGACGTCAGATCTCGTAGTCGACCGAGCGGCGCTCCGTCGTGAGCGCTTTCACCTTAGGCACAACCGCCTGATGTAGCGGATGTGCTTGGTAGGTTTTGAGAGCCTCGAGATCGGTGAACTCGCTGTAGAGAACGACATCCGCTGCATTTGCGTCGGGCACCACATTCACGCCCACCTCGATGTGCAACAGACCGGGGATCTGGCCGCGCAATCCCTCCAGCAATTCTTTGATTTGGGCGGCACTGGCGGCTTTGTCGTTATTGTCGTTGAGTCGCCACGCGACGATGTGCTTGATCATGAAGGATTCCTCAAGGTTTGCCATGCGGCGATGGCTGCTGCGCGAGATTCTTTCAAATCGACGATAGGAGAGGCGGGGTAGTTCTTGTCACCCCCGATCCAACGCTGAATGTATTCGCTCTGCGGATCGAACTTCTCGGCCTGGCTTTCAGGGTTGAATACTCGGAAGTAGGGCGCTGCGTCAGCGCCACAGCCCGCGGCCCATTGCCAGCCGAGGGTGTTGCTTGCGAGATCGGCATCAACCAGCGTATCCCAGAACCAGCGCGCACCCTCGAGCCAGTGTAGCCGCAGGTTTTTCACCAAAAACGAAGCGACGACCATGCGCACCCGATTGTGCATCCAACCGGTGTGCCAAAGCTCTCGCATGCCCGCATCGACGAGCGGAACACCGGTACGACCACGTTGCCACGCCTGCAACTGCCGGGCGTCGTCACGCCACGGGAACTTCTGGTATTCGAGTCGCAAGGGCTCGTTGGTGGTGCGCGGAAAATGGTAGAGCAGGTGATGCGCAAACTCTCGCCAACCGATCTCCGCCATGAATTGACTGCCGCGCCACTTCGCTGCCGTATGCCAGATCTGTCGCGGCGAAATTTCGCCAAAATGCAGATGGGGCGATAGTCGCGACGTGCCCGTTTGTGCGGGAAGGTTGCGGGTTTCACCGTAGTTGGCGACGCTGTCATCGAGAAATCGTTCGAGATGCTGCAGAGCACCGCGCTCGCCGGGTCGCCAGGCTTCCTGCATGCCGCCGTACCAGTGAATCTTCGGTAATAACTTCAACGCCTCGAGTGTTGTGCTCGCCGGCCACGTGGGTGGCGCCGGGATCCGAGCGGGCGTCGCGAGCGGCTTGGGTAGCTCGAGTGTGGCCGATACCTTGCGCCAGTACGGCGTGAACACCTGAAACGGCTTTCCCGAGTTGTTTTGAACATCCCAAGGTTCGACCAGTAGAGCGGCATTGAAACTGCGCGCTTCGACGCCGGCATCTCGTAAGTTCTGCTTGATGAGCTGATCACGCGCGATGATCAACGGCTCATAGCGGCGACTCCAATAGACGGCGCTCGCACCCGATTCTTTGATCAACTTGCGCAGTTCGGCGCCGCTATCTTTTGTGCGACGGATGATAAGTCGCGATCCTTTGTCGAGTAGCGCTCGCTCAAGCGAAGCCAAGGATTGGTGCAACCACCAACGCGACGCTGCGCCAGGTGCCCATTCGCCTTCTTCCTCGGGAGACCATAAGAATACGGGAATGATCGGAACGTCTTTGTCGACGGCCGCAGTCAACGCAGCATGGTCGGCAAGTCGTAAATCCTGGCGAAACCAAACAATGATCGGGGCTGTCATGCAAGTTGCTCCGCGATGACATCGGACACCATTTGGATGGCTGCTTGGCGAGCACTGCTCTTACGCCAAATCGCGCCGATGCGTCGCGACGGTTGTGGTTTTACGAAAGGTCGCAATACGAGTCCACGTGGGGCTGCGTGGCTGCCTCGTGTGGCGAGTTCCGGTAGCAGAGTGACGCCTGCGCCGGCCGCGACCATTTGCCGCAAGGTTTCGATGCTGGTTGCGCGAAAGTCCTGCTTCTCTTCTGCATCGATACGATTGCAAACATCGAGAGCCTGGTCTCGCAGGCAGTGACCGTCTTCGAGCAACAGCAGCGTGACACCGGAGAGATCCTCGACGCGTATCTGTTTGCGATCCGCTAACGGATGGTTCGAAGGCGCCGCGACGACGAAGGGTTCGTCGTACAGGGGTCGCGTTACCAGTCCATCAAGCTCTATCGGTAGCGCGAGAATGCCAAGATCGAGCTCGCCTGCTCGCAGTTTTTCGAGCATGGGTGCCGTTTGGTATTCGTAGAGCATGAGATCGAGTCGCGGGAGTGCCTTGCGCAGTTTGGGCACCACGATCGGCAACAAGTAGGGACCTATGGTTGGCAAGAATGCGACCCGCAATCGGCCTGCCAGCGGATCTTTGTGAGTACGCGCGATATCGACTACTTCATCACTGGCCTCGATGATCCGTCTTGCTCGCGCGACGATCTCGCTACCAGCAGGCGTCAGCAGAGCCCCTCGCGGCTGGCGCTCGATCAGCGGTACGCCGAGGTAATCCTCGAGCTTTTTCAGTTGTGCCGAGAGTGTCGGCTGGCTGACGAAGCAGCGCTCGGCCGCCTTACCGAAGTGTCCGGTATCCGCCACGGCGACGAGGTAACGAAGATCTTTGAGTTTGATGTCAGCCATCCTGGCAGCCCATCCGAGCGATTTACGGCGTCTATCGAAATCATCACATCTATCGATTGGCGTGTCGAGGGTGTCGCGACCAAACTTCTCCACACTGGATTTCGACGGTTGAGGAAGACTGGCGGGCTGCTATCCTGAACGCATCCCCCCTCCCCGCCACATCAGGAGTGGCCCGCCATGTCTTCCCGATACGAGAAAACCGCTTATATCGTGCTTTGTCGCGACGGTGCTTCCGGCGCCGCCGTGCGCTCAGCGCAGACCGCGTCACACATGGCTTACATCGAGAGCGTCATGGACGAACTCAACGTGGCAGGACCCTTGTACGACGAAAGCCGCGAACAGCCGATCGGTAGTTTGTATTGCCTACACACCCGCAGTCTTGCGCGGGCCAAAGAAATCATCGAGAACGATCCTTACTTTCGCCATGGCGTATTTGAATCGGTGGAGTACTTTCCACATCTGCCGGCAGCCGGTCGTTACATCGGCGGCAAGATATGGTGAAAGACGCGATTTTCGACGAGATGCACACCGAAGCTGGCGGTGTAAGACCCCATTACCAAGCTTATGCCGAGTGGCTCGCAGAGACGCCTCCTGACAGCATCGTCGAGAAGCGTAATGAAGCCGACACGTTGTTCCGTCGCGCTGGCATCACGTTCGCCGTCTATGGCGATGAGACCGGCACAGAGCGGCTGATCCCGTTCGACATCGTCCCGCGCATCATTCCATCACCCGAGTGGGAGCGATTGCAGCAGGGTTTGCGACAGCGAGTCACCGCGCTTAACGCTTTTCTGCACGACGTCTATCACGATCAGGAGATCCTGCGTGCCGGGCGTATTCCCGCCGAGCAGCTACTTTGCAACGTGCAATATCGACCCGAGATGCAAGGCATCGATCTGCCGATGGACGTGTACGCACACATCGCCGGCATCGACCTCGTGCGTGCCGGGAAAGGCGAGTACTACGTCCTTGAGGACAATTTGCGCGTACCGTCCGGCGTGTCTTACATGCTCGAAGATCGTAAAGCGATGATGCGATTATTTCCCGAGCTGTTCGCGCGCTACCCCGTATCACCGGTCGAGCACTATCCCGATTTGCTGCTCGAGACCCTGCGCAGCGTGGCGCCCGCTGGCGTGCGTGATCCGGTGGTGGTGTTGCTGACGCCGGGTGCACACAACAGCGCTTATTTCGAACACGCGTTTCTCGCTCAACAGATGGGCATCGAGCTCGTCGAAGGTCAGGACTTGTTCGTCGACGACGAGATCGTCTACATGCGTACGACGCAAGGCCCGCGCCGTGTCGATGTCATCTATCGGCGCGTGGATGACGATTTTCTGGATCCGCTGGCCTTTCGTCCCGATTCCATGCTCGGTGTGCCCGGATTGCTCACGGCTTATCGTGCCGGACGTGTCGCTATCTCCAACGCGATCGGTACCGGTATCGCCGATGACAAATCGACCTACCCTTACGTGCCGGAGATGGTTCGCTTTTATCTCGGCGAAGAGCCCATCCTGCAAAATGTGCCGACGTGGATTTTGCGTCGAGAGGAAGATCTCGCGCATGTGCTCGCGAATCTATCAGAGCTGGTCGTCAAAGAAGTGCACGGCGCAGGTGGCTACGGCATGTTGATCGGACCGCTGGCAACACAAGCGGAGATCGAGGCATTCCGTCTGCGGATTCTGGCGGATCCGGCGCGTTATATTGCACAACCCACACTGGCCTTATCGGCCTGTCCCACTTTCGTCGACGCCGGTTTGGCGCCTCGCCATGTGGACTTGCGACCATTCGTGCTATCTGGACGTGACGTGACTATGGTCCCGGGCGGCTTGACGCGGGTGGCGTTACGCGAAGGATCGCTAGTCGTGAATTCGTCGCAGGGCGGCGGTACCAAAGATACGTGGGTGCTCGAGCGCGCATCATGCTGAGCCGAACTGCAGACCATTTGTATTGGATGGCGAGGTACACCGAGCGAGCGGAGAATCTCGCGCGCATGTTAGATGTGAACTGCCGCATGACGCTGCTGCGACAAGAGGAAGACATCACTCGAAAGCGATGGGCTTCAACGCTCGCGACAGTCGGTCAGATCGACGCTTATCTCGCAGCGCGTGACACCATCACCCAGGATGCGGCGATCGAATGGATTACTTTTGAGCCCGCCAACCCAGGCAGCATCGAGCATTGCCTCGATCGGGCGCGCGAAAATGCACACGCCGTCCGCGGCACTCTGACTTCCGAGACTTGGGAAACATTGAACGCCACGTGGCTTGAGCTGAAGCGCTACAAACGAGTTGCCGCTCGGCGACAAAATACGGGCGACTTTTTCGAGTGGGTGAAGTTCAGATCGCATCTGGCCCGAGGTGTCATCCAAGGCACCATGTTGCATGACGAGGCGCTCGAGTTCACTTTGCTCGGTACGTATCTCGAACGTGCCGACAACACGGCACGCATCCTCGATGCTCGTTTCGAACTACTGATGCCGGCTGCAGCAGAACCTGATGTGGCGGTCGACTATTACGAGTGGAGCGCGTTGTTGCGATCCGTCTCGGCATTTGAGGTATATCGAAAAGTCTATCGTGATCTCATCACGCCACGGCGTGTCGCGGAGCTGTTGATATTTCACGAAGCCATGCCGCGCTCCTTGCGACATTGTACGAATCGAGTTCACCAGACGCTGGTGCGGGTCGCCAATGCCCGATCAGGGGAAACTACGCGCCGTTCAGGAGAGATTCAGGCGTCATTGCAATACGGGCGTATAGACGAAGTGCTCGATATGGGAGTGCGTGATTACCTAGCCGCCTTCTTATCGCGCACCAGCGATCTCGGTGCGCGTATCGCTCACGACTTTCTCGTGTCGGAGGCGACTGTCTAGCATGCTGCTGCACATCGAACATGAGACCATCTACCGCTACGATCGGCCAGTCAATCACAGTGTGCAAAGTCTACGATTGACTCCGCGCACCGAAGCGGGTCAACGAGTCTTGAATTGGAATCTACAAACGCCGGGGCAAAAATCCCAGCAAATCGATGCGCATGGCAACGTGATGCACTTGCTGACGATCGACGAGCCACATGTCGAGATTCGAATCCATGTGAGCGGGACCGTCGAAACGGAATCGGTTGCTGATGCGGCCCCATCCAATCGTGGGCAGTTATCGCCGCTCGTCTATTTGCCGGAGACATCACTCACGCGTGCCGATGAAAACCTGCAGCTTTTCGCTCGAAGCTTCGGTCAGTTGTCACGTGGGCGCGAGGGTGTGTTGGCTCTTGCTGCCGCGATTCGCAGCGAGATCGAATACGTGCCGGGGTCCACCGATGTGTCGGACCCAGCAGCGAGCGTTTTTTCGCTGCGTCGTGGCGTTTGTCAGGATCACGCGCACGTCATGCTCGCCTGTTGCCGCAGCCTTGGAGTGCCAGCGCGTTACGTGAGCGGATATCTGTTGACCGATCGCGACGATCACATTGCAAGCCATGCATGGGTCGATGTCTGGCTAGATGAGCCGCAACGCTGGTTCGCTGTCGACGTCACGAACGGAGTACCGGGCGGCCCGCATCATTGTCGTCTCGCTGTCGGGCGTGATTATCTCGATGCCTGTCCGGTGCGAGGTGTCCGACGTGGTGGCGGTACGGAAACCATGGCAGCCACGGTCGCCGTGTCGTCCGACGATTTGCCGCGTCGCAGCGCAGCACCGCGACCCCGGCTGCTGCAACAACGACAGGCACAGCAGTAACGCAGTAGAATCAGTCATGACTTATTGCGTCGCCACACTGCTCGATACGGGTCTCGTGTTCCTATCGGATTCACGTACCAACGCCGGTGTCGATCACGTCAATACCTTTCGCAAGATGCACGTCTTCGAACGCTCCGGCGATCGCGTGCTCGTGTTGATGACCTCCGGGAACCTGGCGGTCTCGCAAGCCGTCGTGCATGAATTGCACGAATGCATCGCCCAACACGATGCGCGTAGTCTCTATAGCGTCAAAAGCGGTTTCGATGCTGCCGCTTTAGTCGGCGAGGCTCTGCGCGCGGTGCATCATCGTGATGCTGCTTCATTGAAGGAGCATGGTATCGACTTCAATGCCGCCTTCATACTCGGCGGTCAGATTCGGGGTGAAGCACCAAGGCTGTTTCACGTTTACGCAGCCGGCAACTTCATCGAGGCGACCGAAGACACGCCGTATTTTCAGATCGGTGAGTCGAAGTACGGCAAGCCGATCCTCGATCGGGTTATCACGCGTTCCTCGAGTATTGCCGAAGCTACTAAGTGTGCTTTGATCTCAATGGATTCGACGATTCGATCCAACCTATCCGTCGGTCTACCGCTCGATCTGGTCTGCGTGCGGCGCGATGCACTTAAGGTTCAGTTACACCGCAGCATCACGGCCGAAGACGAATACTTCCGCATGATCCGCTCCGGCTGGAGCGACAGCCTGCGGCACGCCTTCCATACCTTGCCCAATCCGACCTTCTGAAATGCGTGCGACGCTCTCGCCGTTGGGCGCTTAGAGCTTAGCCGCACGCTCTTCGGTGGTTGCGCCGAGCAGACGATCGACCAGACGAGTCGTGTAATCGCTCGGCTTAGTGCGTTTGGCAACGAGCGAATACACAGCCGGTACGACGAAGAGCGTCAAGAAGACCGAGACGATCGTGCCGTAGAACACGACGATGCCGATCGGTAATCGTTGCTCGGCGCCGGCGCCCGTGGCGAACAAGAACGGAATGGCGCCGAAAGCCGTGCACAGACTCGTCATCAAGACAGGACGCAAGCGCGTTACTGATGCCTCGATGATGGCTTCGTGGAACTCCTTACCGCGATCGCGCAACTGGTTGGCGAACTCGACGATCAGCACACCATTCTTGGCGGCGATACCGATCAACATGACAACGGCAATCTGACTGAAGATGTTGATGCTCATGCCGTGAACTTTGAGACCAAACACGGCGCCGAGCATGGCGAGCGGCACGGTGACCATGATGATCGCCGGGTGCACGAAACTCTCGAATTGGGCGGCGAGAACGAGGAACACGATAACGACCGCAAAAAACAGCGTGATCCACAGCTGTCCACCACTACGGACGTAATCTGCAGACTCGCCGTCCCACATCAAGGTGGCACCCGCGGGCAGTTCCTTGCGCACGGTGTCTTCAAACCAATCGACCGCCTCACCCATGGTGTATTCCTCGGCGAGATCGGCGCGAATCTCGACGGCACGCAGGCGGTTGAATCGACTGAGTTCGGTGGCGCTCGCCGTCTCCGTCAATTTGACGATGCTCGACAACGGCAAAAGCTCACCGGTGCGATCCGAGCGAACCTGCAGGTTGGTGAGGTCCGTCGTCGTAGCGCGCTCATCCGGACGGCCCTGCAGCACGACGTTGTACTCGCGACCTCGATCGATGAAGGTCGTCACGATTCGCGATCCGAGCATGGTTTCGAGCGTACGTCCGACCGTTTGCAGTGAGACACCGAGATCCGCGGCGCGATCGCGATCGATAGCGACTTTGATCTGGGGCTTGCGAGGACGGTAGTTGCTCTCGACACCGGTGAGACCCGGGTTCTTTTCGGCGAGTGCGACGAGTTGATCCGACCACTTGGCGAGGCTTTCGTAATCCGGCCCGCCGATGACGGCTTGTACCGGTGAACCGAAACCGCCGCGCAGCGCACCCGGCAGGATGGCGGTGGCACGCACTCCGGCCAACGAACCGAGTTCCTTGCGCAACGCACCGGCGATGTCCTGCGCGGAGCGATCGCGCTCATTCCACGGTTTCAGCACCATGATGACTCGCGCGGTCGTCACTTCACCGCCGCCGCCCCAACCACCAGGCACGCGCAGCGTGACGCGTTGGATGTCACCGACCTCCATTTGTTTGTTGACGATCGCTTCGAGCTTGCGGCCGTATTCGGCGGTGTATTCGAAACTCGAGCCTTCAGGCGCCTGCAGCGTGATGAAGATGCGACCGACATCGGCACTCGGCGCAAACTCCTCGGGAATGGCGCGGAAGGTCAGTACTCCGAGCAGACTCAGACCCAGCACCGAGCTGACGATCAACAGCGGGCGACGGTTGAGTTGTCGCAGACGTCGCTCGTAGATCTCTGCCAGCTTTTTGAAGAAGCGCTCGACAGCTTGCGCGAATCGACCGTGCTTCATGTCGCGCTCGGGCGGAAGGCGCGAGGCGAGCATGGGCGTGAGGGTCAAAGCGACGAGCGCCGAGAACAAGACGGCTGCAGCGAGCGTGAGACCGAATTCGCGGAACAAACGGCCGACGTCACCGGGCAGGAACGAGATCGGCACGAACACGGCGACGAGCGTGAGCGTCGTGGCGATTACCGCGAAACCGATTTCACGACTGCCACGGATGGCTGCCACCATCTGTGGTTCGTCGAGTTCCGCGCGGCGATGGATATTCTCCAGCACCACGATCGAGTCATCGACCACGAGCCCGATGGCGAGCACGATGCCGAGCAAGGTCAGAACGTTAATGGAGTAGTCGAGCGCGTAAACCGCCATGAATCCGGCGATGACGGATACAGGAATGGTCACCGCGGGAATGATGGTCGTACGCAGTGTGCCGAGGAAGCCGTAGATCACGATCAGCACCGACACGAACGCGAAAATCACAGCGATCAAAACTTCGCGCAATGCCGCCTCGATCGCGACACCGTTGTCCACGTTCACGACGATCGCAGCGCCTTCGGGCAAGTCGGCCTGGATACGATCGACCTCGGCGCGTACGCCTTGAACGAGTTCGAGCACGTTGGCTTTCGACTGCGCCTCGATACCGATACCGACGCCAGCGCGACCGTTGGTACGGAACAGGGAGCGATCGTTCTCCGCTTCGAGACGAACTTGCGCGACTTCACCGAGACGGATGAGATGACCCTCTGGTCCTTTCCCGATGACCAGATTGCGGAAGTCATCTTCGTCGTCGAGTCCGACCTCCGTACGCAGCGAGAATTCGCGCTGGATCGACTCGATACGACCTGCAGGCAATTCGATGTTCTCGCGGCGTAATGCCGATTCGATGTCGCTGACGGTGAGCGAACGCGCGGCGAGCGACTGACGATCGATCCACACGCGCATGGCTGCGCGGCGCGCGCCATTGAGCGAGGCACGCGCGACACCCGGTACCGTGGACAAGCGATCGACGATGTATCGCTCGGCGTAATCGGTGACTTCGAGTTCGGTCATCTTCTCCGAGTTGAAACTCAGGAACATGACTGCTTCGGCAGTTGAATCGGATTTAGCGATCTGCGGTGGATCTGCCTCGGGCGGCAGCTGCTGCAGCACGCGCGAGATACGGTCGCGGATATCGTTGGCCGCCGCATCGATATCGCGCTCGACGTCGAATTCGATGCGGATGCTCGAGCGTTCGTCACGACTGTCCGATTCGATCTTCAGGACACCTTCGATGCCGGCGATACGATCTTCGATCACCTGGGTGATCTTGTTCTCGACCACGTTGGCTGACGCGCCGCGATAGGTCGTTTCGATCGAGACAACCGGGCGGTTGATGTCTGGATACTCACGCAACGGCAATCGGTCGAGCGCGACGAGTCCGAAGATGACGAGCAGCGCACTCAACACCGTCGCAAAGACGGGACGACGAACGCAAAACTCGGAAATATTCATGAGCGCGCCGTTGCCGTCACGCGAACGCCATCGCGGATGCGCTGCATGCCTTCGACGATGAGGGTTTCGTTACCTTCGAGACCACTTGTGACAGCGACACTGCCGGGTTCGCGTCCGCCGATGCTCACTTCACGGCGCTTCGCTTCGCCACCTTCGACTACGAAGACGTAGGTACGACCTTGTTCAGGTACCAATGCTTCTTCTGGGATCATCAAAGTCGGCTTTTCGGTACCGCGTACGCGCACTTTCATGAAGAGGCCGGGTTTGATATCGCCGTTAGCGTTCGGTAATTCAGCACGCACCGTGACCGAACGAGTCACCGGATCAACACGCGAGTCGATGGCGCTGATCTTGCCGGCGAACACACGCTCACCTAAACCTTCAGCTACGGCTTCGACGGCGAGTCCAGGCTTGAGATCGTTGAGATAAGTCTGCGACACAGAGAACTCGAGCTTGATGATCGAGGTATCGTCGAGCGTCGTGATGACACTGCCTGGGTTGACGAGACCGCCGAGCGAGACGCGACGAAAACCGGTACGTCCGGCGAAGGGCGCACGAATCACGGTATCTGCAAGTCGAGCTTTGGCAGCCGCGACGCGGGCCTCTCCCGTTTTGACGGCTGTTTCGAGTTGATCGAGTTGGGCTTTCGACAACGCTTGGGTCACCGACAGATCACGGCCGCGGTTGAACTGGTTGCGACTTTCGATCAAGTTGGCCTCGGCCTCAGCCAGCGCCGCCGCCGTTTGGGCGCGATCGAATTCGACGAGCACCGCACCGGCAGCAACCCGCTGCCCCTCGATGAAGCGAATGGCCGTGATGGTATTGGTCGATTTCGAGGTGACTTCGACCGATTCTTTGGCGAGCGCCGTGCCGACGGCTTCGATGACGACACCAAAGGAGCGTGTTTCCATCGAGCCCGTAATGACGGCCGGTGGGGCTCCGCCAGGACTGCCCGGACCGCCGAATCCGCCACCCGGCTGACCGCCACCCGGGGCGGGAGACTTGGAGCACGCAGTCAGCGCGAGAGTGACGGCGAGCAAAGTCAGTCGGAACCGGGTCACGGTAAGCATGATGAGAAGCCTGCTGATCAAAGAATGCCCGGCGAGTCGGGGGGCGGATTTTAGCCTATTCCCGACGCTCAGCGAGTCGGTAACCACCGCAGGGGTGTATTACCGAAACTTATGGCTGATGCTCAGACCACCCGGCCGCGCCGACCACCTTGGCGCCAGTCGACGATGTTGGCGGCGATTTCGTCGAGGCAGCGCTGCCGAGCTTCACGGGCTGCCCAAGCAGTATGTGGAGTCACGATGAGATTGGGCAGATCTTCGGCGAACAGCGGACTACCGGATACAGGCGGTTCTTCGGGAAGCACGTCGATCGCTGCGCCGCCTAGGCGACCGGCGCGCAGTGCCGCAGCGAGGGCATCGAGATCCACGAGCGCGCCACGGGCGGTATTGATCAGGATTGCATCGCGCTTCATGAGTGAGAGACGTCGGGCATCGAGTAGATGTCGGGTTTGCTCGGTCAAGGGGCAGTGCAGTGAGACGACATCCGCCTGCCGCAGCATGTCGTCGAGGTCGACTCGACCTGCTTGCGCAGCCTCACCCGGACGATTGGCGATCAGAACGTTCATGCCGAGGGCGCTTCGACAGGCATTGGCAAACGCCTGACCCAGCACGCCGTAACCCACGATGCCGAGCGTCAGGCCGTGCAGCTCACGAATGGGATGAGTCAGCAGCGTGAAATGCTGGCTGCGTGACCATGTACCGTCGATGGCCATTCGCGAGTACTCGCGCAAGCGATGTGTGAGCATCAGTAGTGTGCCGAGCGCGTGTTGCACGACTGATACGGTGCAATAGTCACGGATATTGCATACGGCGATACCCCGCTCAGCCGCAGCGACGAGATCGATATTGTTCGTTCCCGTGGCCGAGAGTGCGATCAGTCGCAACTTCGGTGATGCCGCCATCACCTCGGCGGTGATTTTGAGCTTGTTGAGTAACACGATTTCGCAATCTCGTATGGCGTCGATGACGCCAGATTGCGGGGTGTTGGCCAGAAATCTCAGGCTAGGTGCGCTGGCCTGCAAGGTCCTCGGATCGAGATCACCGTCGTCGACGGTCGCGTAATCAAGGAAAACAGCCGACATACTCAGCGCAGCCTCAAAAGAAAAGCCGCATCACGGTTTCGGCGATGCATGCAGGTTTGGTCTCGCCTTCGATCTCGACTTGGTATTGCTCGGTGATTTGCAACACCGTCGGTGACACCGGCTCGACGGCCACCAGCGTGAAGCGGCCGCGGATGCGCGAGTCGACGCGGACGGCATTCGGGAATCGTAGTTTATTGAGACCGTAATTGATCACGCTACGTACACCGGTTGCGTAGGGTTTGCTCTCATCGACGAGCCCACGCAATGGAACGAGTAGAGATAGCGTGAGATAGCCGTGCGCGATCGCCTTTCCATACGGCGATTCTTTGGCGGCGCGTTCGGCATCGACGTGGATCCACTGATGGTCATCCGTCGCTTTGGCGAACTGGTTGATGCGATCTTGGGTGATCGTCATCCAGTCGCTGACATGCACTTCCTGTCCCACCTTGGCTTGCAGCGCGGCGAGAGCCGCGCTGACGACGGCGTTGTCCGACATCGTTTAGCCGCCCGACTTCGTGGACATGCGTTTGCGGACGATTTCGCCCGCTTCCTGGTAAGTTGCCGGCAGCTTGTCCATGAAGGCATTTGGCTGGAACGTCGGCTGATATTGTTGGAAGACCGGCAACATGAGCGCCATCGGCAGCTCCTGCACACGCCGGGTCTTTCGGAAGTCCGCAATCGGGATTCGCGCGGTGATGATGTCTTCGTGATGATTGTCGGTCTTGGCGAGCACGGTGCCACGCGGATCGACGATGACAGTTCCTTCATCGCGAGTGCCGGAGGATTCCGGAAAGCCGATGTTGTTCGGCGAGACGGCATTGCCGACCCCGACCGTGTAGAGGCGATTCGCGCGAGCCGTCTGGATCGCCGATTCGGCGTTACTGCCGCCTGTCACGGACAACACCAGGACCTCGGCACCTTTTAAACCAAGGCAGGTGTAGAGCATGGGCTCTGCGCCGACGGCCGTGATGGCGATATTGCCGATATCGGTACGTGCGACGGGTAGTACGGCATCCCAGCCATACATTTCGACGTAACGATCGAGCACGTCATAGACGGTGGTGCCAATCAATGCGCCATCGCCGAAAAGCCCCAGGATGTTGCGAGCCTTCCATTGCTTGCTGACGATCTTGCCATCTGGGCCGACCAACACCGACATGTTGATCACGTGATCGGGCCAGTCCTTTTCTTTGGCATAGCAACCGAAAGAAATGTAGCAACCATAGCGCTTCGCGCGCTCGCCAATGGCTTCCGATTCAGGTCCCGGCAACTCGTAGGCAATCTGATTGAGTTCCTTGCGAGTCCAAGGCTGGAATCCCTGTATGGGGAACTCGTGCATGCAGATGAGATCGACCTTCGATCCCCAGCGGCGTTCGCCGTTCCATTCCTCGGGGGAGTTCTGGGCGAGATCGATCAAGCGCAGTACACGTTGCAGATTGCGCTTGTTGGTAGCCGCCTTATCGCGCAGATCGATGGAGTAGAGCTGGGACTGGATGGCAGCGACGTTGATGAAGTCCTGCTTCAGCGCCACTTTCTCGTAGGAGCCACGTTGCGCGACGGCGATCGATCCGTTGCCCGGGGTTTTGGTCGCGGCCGGTGGAGTTGGATCGTCTGCCTTCGCTGTGGCGGCGGCGACGCTGGCGGCGGCGACGCCGGTCAGCAGGGTGCGACGGTCGATCTTGGAGGAGGTTTTCTTGCTCATGGCTTTGTCGATCCTCTGGGGCCCAAATGACCGCTGGTTGGTCGATTAAGGGCACTTAATTGAGAATTAGTCTTATTAAAGCACGCTGCAGTGGTCCCATCCGTGTTCCAATTCGACCCCCGGTTGAACGGTGATGTCAGGGAAGGGGGAACGTCACCCGGTTTTCACAACCACAGCAGGGCACGTTTCGCATAGCGAAACCCAAAACACAAGTGCATGGATGTTGAGGAAGCTCGATCATGAAACAACCACGTTCACCCCACGGTCTTGTCGCGGCCCCGATGGTCGCCATGCTCGCTTTCGCTTCGGGCTCTCCAGCCCTGGCGCAGCAAACGGCTGAGGCCGAAGCCGACATCGCAGTGCTCGAAGAGGTCGTCGTCACGGCCCGCAAAACCAGCGAGCAACTCCTTGATGTTCCACTTGCGATTACGGCCTTCACCGCCGACGCGATCGAGTCCCGCGGTATCGCCAACCTAGATGATGTCGCCGCCTTCACGCCGGGCCTGACGTTCTCGAACGTGCTCGGTGAGTTTCTGCCTGCGCCGGTGATTCGCGGCGTGGCGCCGATCGATATTTTCGGCGAGTTGAATACCGCGATCTTCCTCGATGGCGTTTATGTGGCAGGTCGTGAAGGTATCAACTTCAATCAGCTCGACCTCGAGCGCATCGAGGTGGTCAAAGGTCCGCAGGCCGCGCTGTATGGACGCAACGCCTTCAGTGGCGCCATCAACTACGTGACAGCGCGTCCGAGCAATGAATTCTCCGGCAAAGCCACGGTCACGGTGGGTAATGACGGCAAGCGTCTCGCGGCGCTGACTTTGAGCGGACCGTTGACCGAGGCAGGTCTCTCCGGGCGCCTGTCGGTGACGCAGGACGAGTGGGATGGTTCGTACGAAAACCAGTACAGCGGTAGCGGTCGTCGTGAGGATATCGGTGGGTACCGTTACCGCACGCTCAATGGATCTTTGATTTGGGCGCCGAGCGACACCTTCGAGGCCCAGCTCGGGCTCTATATTTCGGACGACCGCATTGCAACTTCCGCTGCCAACACCGTAGCCGCCAATTGCGAAGATCGTCGTGTGCGCGATCTCAACTTGGGCGTCGCGTCACCACGGTCGAGTCGCTTGCTGAACTACTGTGGCGAACTGCCCTCGGTGGATCAGGACTCGCTACAGGTCGAGAGCGGTGCGACTGGTGAAAAGCGTCACGTGTCGCGCGGCAATCTCAAGTTGCACTGGGATATGGCCGATGGCGCGACGCTAGATGCCATCAGCGGTTTTTCGCGTGTGACGCAAGGTTTTGTGGTCGATGGCAATCGTAGCTCATCGCTGCCGTTGATCTACACGTATCAGCCGACCCCGACGCGCACGATTCCGGGATTGGGTCTCGTCACCGGACCGACCAAGCAGTTCACCTCCGGCTTGTTACAGATTGGCGGTGGTGTCGAGGTCGAAGAAATCAGCCAGGAGATTCGCTACGCCAGTGATCGAGAGGCTGCACTGCGTTACACGGTCGGTGCGTACTACTACGATCGCGAGTCGAGCGAGGGTGTGGATGGTGTACTCGCAACGGCTCGCTTGCCGGCCGATTTCTACTCTTTCTGTCTCGCCTGTACGGCGCTAGGGCCCACGACGGTTCGTGATTTTGCGCCGGGCGCGGGCAATGCGGCCTTCCTGCCGTACTTCACCGATCCGCAGGGCGGCGGTCGACTGGAGCCCGTTTTCTTTGAAAACGCCGATGCCCCGGCGGTGTTCGCCGCACTCGAGTATGACTTCACCGAAAAGCTCACGGGTTCGATCGATGCTCGCTACACGGAAGAAACGCGCGCGTTCCGTGACATCCGTACGAATGCTCAAGGCGAAGAGACTTGGGATTTGTTGAGTTGGCGCGGCACGCTGCGCTTCAAGCCGCTCGACAACGTAACCACATACGTCGCTGTCGCCCATTCCGAGAAGTCCGGTGATTTCGATCCGACGACGGTGCGTCTCTTGAGCGCGCCCACTGTCGATGTCACCTTGCCGGGCGCCTTCGACGCCGAGACTCTGATGAGCTACGAGTTCGGCGTGAAGTCCGAATACTTTGATCGTCGCCTGGGTCTTGAGCTCGATGTCTATCGTCTCGACTGGTCGGATATCGTGATTCCGCAGGTAGTTTCGAACATCGACGGTCAGGACATCGTCACGCCGACGGGTATCAACGTGAACGCGGGTGATGCGTCGGTCGATGGCATCGAGTTTTCGGTGATCGCGCGCCCGATGCGCGGTCTCGATTTGAACTTCGGTATTTCCTATGCCGACCCGAAATACGACACCGCTCGCGTCGACAGCTTTGTCGATTTCCCGACCTATGCACCCAAGGGCGATATCTCAGGCAATCAAATCCTGCGTACCTCAAAGGTGCAGGCGAACGCCGGTTTGCAGCTCTCGCGAGCGGTGGGTTCCGATCGTGACTGGTTCTTCCGGACGGATGTCTCGCATCGCGGCAAGCAGTTCGCCGATGCCTCGAATCAAACCATCGTGCCGAGTGCCACCCACGTCAACGCCAGCATGGGTTTGCGCGGTGAGACCTGGTCGGTGGAGTTGTGGGGACGCAACCTGACCGGTGAGGATGCGCCGACCGGCGCCTTCCGCGACGTTTTCTTCAGCAACACGCTGCCGAACGGGACGATCTCCGGTGGGACGTTCTTCCCATTCCGCTACACCGTTGCCCATCCGCGTTTGACGACTTACGGTTTGACGATGCGCTATAGCTTCTGAGCAGGCTATGCTCCTCGTCATGCACGAGGATGTCTCTGCGATTGTTTCCCAAGCGATTCCGCCACGGCCCGTGCCGTGGCGGAAACGTTTTTTCTGGTTTGTGATTTTGCGCATCGCTCGCTACCGCGCACTTCGTGATTGGGTTTCGAAGCGCTGGCTGCGACAGGGGTGAGTTCGATGAAAACCGTGTCCATGGTTTTGGCTTTGCTCGTGGGTGCTGGTCTTGTCGTACAGGTGGCATTCAACATGGCGGTTAGCCGAGCCCTCGGCAGTGCACCGCTCGCCGCTCTGGGCAACTTCATCGTCGGCACGTTGCTACTCGTCTTGTTGCTGACCGCCTTTCGGGTCGATTGGCCATCGCGTGAGCAGTTCTCTGCTGTGCCTTGGTGGGCGTGGCTCGGGGGAACGCTCGGCGCCGCCTATGTCGCGACGGCCACCTTCACCGGTCCGCGACTCGGCGCGCTATTGCTGCTGGCGTTGACGGTGGGCGGTCAGATGATCGCCTCGATCATCGTCGACCATTATGGTTTGCTCGGCTTCGCGCGTGAGCCTGTCGATGCCACGCGTCTGGTCGGCGTGGTTTTGCTGCTCGGCGGTATCTTCTTGATCGCCCGCTAGGATCGAATCGCTAGGACCCTGCAGTCTCGCAGTCGCTGCACAGCCCTTTGAGTTCCAGCGAGCTAGGCTCGATACGAAAACCGATTTCCCGGGAACGTTCGGTCAGCAGGGCGTTGATCGTAGGATCGTCGATTTCGGCGACGCGATGGCAGCGACGACAAACGATGAACTGGGCGATATGCGGTTGGGTGGGTTCGCCACAGCCGACGAACGCATTGAGCGAATCGATGCGATGCACGAGACCGGCATCGATCAAGAAGTCGAGCGCACGGTAGACGGTCGGCGGGGCCGCCTTGTCCCGTTCTTTGGCCAGTTCCGCCAAGATCTGGTACGCACCGATGGGTTCGTGTGATCGCCATACGATTTCGAGCACCCGTCTACGGATCGGAGTGAGGTTGAGTCCGCGTCGCTCGCAAAGATCGGCGGCCGTGTCGAGAGCGTGCGTGATACAGCTCTGGTGGTCGTGAGCAGAGACGTGTGATTCGCCTGTTTTGGCCATGCCGTACGTTATCATGCGTCACTATATGGCTACCACGGATCGGGTGCCCGTCACCGTCCTGACGGGATTTCTGGGGTCTGGAAAGACCACGTTGCTCAACCGCATTCTCTCCGAGAATCACGGCAAGCGTATTGCTGTCATCGAAAACGAATTCGGTGAGGTGGGTATCGATCATCAACTCGTCATTGGTGCCGAAGAAGAAATCTTCGAAACCAACAACGGATGCATCTGCTGCACCGTGCGCGGCGACTTGTTGCGCATTTTGGGGCAGCTCCTCAAGCGTCGCGATAAGTTCGACTACATCATCGTCGAAACGACCGGCATGGCGGATCCAGGTCCGGTCGCGCAGACGTTTTTCCTCGACGATGAGTTTAAGCAGCAGTTCCTGCTCGACGCGATCGTCACCGTCATTGATGCGCATCACATCGAGAAGCATCTCGATGAAATGAAGGAGCCCGGCGAGCAAGTTGCTTTCGCTGATGTGATCCTGCTCAACAAGGTCGATCTCGTGAGCGAAGCGGAGCTCGAACGTATCGAGCGACGTATTCGTGCGATCAATGGCACTGCGAAAATTTTCCGAACCCGCAATGCCGATGTCCCCATCGAGCGTGTGCTCGACGTCGGCGCTTTCGATCTCGATCGCGCGTTGGCGGTGGACTCGGCATTTCTGGAGCCACAGTATCCGTTCGAGTGGGCCGGGCTCTACGATCTGTCGGCGGGTCGTCACGAACTGCGAACGGGTGGCGATACCCATGAGCATCACCATCACGAACACCATCATGACGGTGAATGTGACCATGCCCATCACCCGCATGAGCATCATCACGAGCATAACCACGGGCATGATCACGACGATGGGCATCACGACCACGATCATCATGGTCACGATCATGCGCATGAAGGTGGTTTGGCAGTCGCATTGTTGAGCGCTGGAGCAGGTGAGTCTGCCGCAGCGCTCGCCGCTTGCATCGAGCCTGCCGTACGCGCGTTTGCCGAAGAAGGGCAGCAGGTCGCTTGCGGTGGCAGCCTGAAGCCTGCCGACGCACCCTATCGTATCGATGTCGGACACGACGGAAGCCACTTCCATATCGATATCGCAAGTGCGGGTCGCTATGTGATGGTTGTCGAGCACGCACCCATCGAATTTAGTCTGCGTATCGAGGGCGCGAAACCGATCGCCGAGAGACGCTTTGCGTCGCACCATCATGACGAGGAGATTTCATCGATTGGCTTGACCGATCCGCGTGCGGTCGATCCCAACAAGCTCAATGATTGGCTCTCTTATCTACTCAAAAGTCGTGGAGCCGACATTTTCCGAATGAAGGGTGTCGTCTCCATCAAGGGTGAGCCGCGTCGCTATGTGTTTCACGGAGTGCACATGATGTTCGACGGACAGTTGGAGCGTCCGTGGCCAGCAGGATCCGATCGTGTGAATACGCTGGTGTTCATTGGTCGAAAGCTGGATCGCCAGGAGCTTGAGGCAGGTTTCCATTCCTGCTTCGCGTGATGCCATGAAATCACCACCGGCATTACTCGAGCCCCGCGGCAAAATCGATATCGACGATTACATTGTCGATATCGCTTGGTCGATCGATGGTCGTGGTCTCGCCGTGGCAGGCGGCGAAGGCAAGGTATGCAGCATCGAGAATGGCGACGGCGCGCTAGCGGTTCGAGAAGTGGGTCACCACGGGCTCGGTGCGCTGGCCGTTGCTTGGCATCCCAAGAATGCCGTGTTTGTCAGCAGTGGGCAGGATGGTGAGGTCCGGCTCTACGACGCCGTGGCCGGAAACGTACTGGCGCGACAGAGACCATCGAAAGCGTGGACGACTCAATTGACGTTCTCGCCTGATGGATCGCAGCTCGCGACCGCGGCCGGTAAGCAGATCTCGCTTTGGAACGAGCGTCTGGAGTTGCGGCAGGCACTGCCGCCACTCGACGGGACGATCGCCGCACTGGCATTCGACAAGAGCGGTCGTGATCTGGCGGCAGCGATCAACGGGGGTGTCGTGGTGCACCGACTCGAAGCGCCGCGCTACCCGGTCCGCCACTATCGTTGGGATGCACCTTGTATCACGGCGAATTTCAGCGGCAACGGAAAATTCCTCGCTGCTGGCACGCAAGACGGGTCCGTCCACTTTTGGTACCTAGCTACCGGCCGTGATTCGCAAATGCGCGGCTATCCCGGCAAGGTCGATCAGCTTGGTTGGAGTGGTGATTCACGTTATCTCGCTACCGCCGCTGCAGATCGTGTCGTCGTGTGGGACTTCGGCGGCAAAGGTCCCGAAGGCTCCTCACCGTTGCAGTTGTCTGGTCATACCGATCGAATCGAATGTCTCGCCTATCAGCCCCGCGGAAATTTTCTCGCGACGGCAGGTCTCGATTGGCGGTTGTCGCTCTGGTTGCCGGGAAAATTTCCCACGGCGATCGATGCGCACCTGACCGATTCCGAGCCCTCGTGCCTGCGCTGGTCTCCGGATGGTCGCTTTCTGGCACTTGGCGAGAGAAAAGGTAAGCTGTCGATATTCGAACTCGTCCGGATCTGAGCGCTCGGGAGGCGCCCTTCCATGAAGCACATCGCAACTCGTTCCCTCCAGGTCTTGGGTTTTGTCGCTGCATCGTTGGTGCCCCTCTCGACACTGGCGGCAGCGGAGTCGATCAATGCCAAGGTCGACGCCGCACTGCAGAGCCTGCAGCCGAAGATCATCGAGTGGCGTCGCGATCTGCATCAAAACCCCGAGTTGTCGAATCGGGAGTTCCGTACGTCAAAAATAGTGGCCGAACATCTGCGCTCGCTTGGCCTCAAGGTTGAAACCGGTGTCGCGATCACCGGTGTCGTCGCCGTGCTCGAAGGCGGAAAGCCGGGTCCTACCATCGCGTTGCGAGCCGACATGGACGCCCTGCCTGTTGTGGAGCAGAACGATCTGCCTTTCCGATCCAAAGTCACGGCGACCTATCGGAACGAAACGGTCGGCGTCATGCACGCCTGCGGGCACGATGTACACACGTCGGTTCTGATGGGGGTTGCGCAGGCACTGGCATCCGTCAAGGAAGATCTGCCAGGCAAGATTGTCTTTCTGTTTCAGCCTGCCGAAGAGGGTGCGCCGGTCGGCGAGGAAGGCGGCGCGAGTCTCATGGTCAAAGAGGGCGTGCTAGAGCGTTACAAGCCAGAGGCAGTTTTTGGGTTGCACGTTTTTGCCAATATGCGCACTGGCATGATCGGATATCGCGGTGGCCCGTTGATGGCTGCGTCCGACTCCTATCGTATCGTCGTCAAGGGACGTCAGACTCACGGTGCGAGGCCTTGGGGTGGCGTCGATCCGATCGTCGTTTCATCACAGTTGGTCGGTGCGCTGCAAACCATCGTCTCTCGCCAAACCGACATCACTGCAAATCCCGCCATCGTCACGGTCGGCGCCATCAAGGGCGGCATCCGTCACAACATCATTCCTGACGAAGTGGAGATGGTCGGCACCATTCGTACCTTCGATGGTCTGCAACGCGCCGATATCTTGAAGAGCATGCAGCGCATGGTGGAAAACATCGCCGAGGCCAGCGGTACGACTGCGACGCTCGAGATCGACCCGGGTAGCAATCCGGTGGTGAACAACGACCCCGATTTGACTCGGAAAGTGATACCGACCTTGCAACGCGTTGCCGGTGAAGCGAACGTACGCACCGTACCGTTGGTGACGGGCGCCGAAGATTTCGCCTTCTTTGCGCAGAAAGTGCCGAGCTTCTTTTTCTTTGTCGGCGTGACACCTGCCGACAAGGTGGTCACGGCCGCTTCCAATCATTCACCGCTCTTCCTGGTGGATGAGTCGGCGATACCGACGGCCGCTCGCGCCATCGCGAACGTCGCCGTCGATTATCTGGCTGCCGGAGCGCCTTAAGCGTTTAGCGATTTACTGATCGGCAGACGGCGGATTCTTTCGCCGGTGGCTGCGAAGATCGCGTTGCAGACAGCGGGTGCGATCGGCGGCGTCCCCGGTTCGCCGATGCCACCAATCGGACCACCGCTCGTCACGATGTGTACGTCGATGGCTGGCGAGTCGACCAGACGCAGCACACGATAGCTATCGAAGTTGCCCTCGACGACACGGCCGTCCTCGATGTTGATTTCACCTTCGAGTGCTGCCGAGAGCCCATAGAGGATGCCGCTTTCCATCTGGGCGACGACCTGACTCGGATTGACTGCAAGCCCACAGTCGACCGCACAGGTGACGCGATGTACGCGTGCCTTGCCGTTGGTGACGGATACCTCCGCCACCTGGGCGACGATGCTGCCAAAGCTCTCTTGCAGCGCGATGCCGTGGAAGTGTCCTGCAGGCAAGGCTTGACCCCAGTTCGCTTCGGTGGCGGCACGCTCCAGCACCGCCAGATGACGTGGCTTTTCTTTGAGTAGCTCGCGTCGGTATTCGTAAGGATCTTTACCCGCGAGCGTGGCGAGTTCATCAATGACGCTATTGGTCACGAACCCCGTGATGGAATGCCCCACAGATCGCCACCATAGAATCGGCACAGCTTCGCGGGTGTTGTGTACCTCGACGCGAAGATTCGGGATCGCGTAGGGCATATCAGCCGACCCTTCGATGGTCGACGGATCCAGGCCCTCTTTAGTGACCGCCATCTTGCCCATCGCCGTGTTTGCGAGCACCGGCTTGCTGACGGTGACATGATGAATAGCCACGGGCATACCGTCGGCGCCGACAGCTGCTTTGATGCGATTGAAGCTCAGCGGGCGGTAGTAGCCGCCACGCATGTCATCTTCGCGAGTCCACACCACTTTGACCGGTTTGCCAACGCCTTGTGCGACGAGCGCCGCTTCGACAGCGAAGTCCGACACGGCGCTTGCCCGACGACCGAAACCGCCGCCCAAGAACATGGTGTGTATGCGTACCTTCGACGGCTCTATCCCTAACGCTTCCGCGACGAAGCGCGCATCTTGTGATTGCGACTGCGTACCAAGCCAAAGTTCACAGCCGTCGGCCGTCACTTCGGCCACGGCGTTCAGAGGCTCCATGCAAGCGTGCGCGAGATAGGGGAGCTCGTATTCGACGTCGATCGTGCGTGTTGCGGAACGGAAGGCCGCGGCGACATCGCCAACGTTTTTGCCGACCAATCCCGGTCGTTTGGCGAGCGCACGCCACTCCTGACGTAGTCCCTCGCTCGAGAGTGACTTGCTGCTACCGATATCCCAGTCGATCACGAGGGCATCTCGACCGCGCAGTGCCGCATGGGTATGTTGGGCGATGACGGCAATACCACTCGGCACAGCCTTGATGTCGACGACGCCGGCAACGGCTTTGGCTGCCGTAGCGTCGAATCCGCGCAAGCTGGCACCGAACGCAGGCGGCCTCGCGATAACGGCAGTCAACATACCGGGTCGCATGACGTCGATACCGAAGGTCGCGCTACCGGTCACCTTGATCGGGCTGTCGAGTCGACGCTGTGGCTTGCCGATATATTTGAAGGTCGAAGGATCTTTGAGCGTGACGGCGGTCGGATCAGGCAGCGGCAGTCGATTGGCGGCGTCGACCAGCGAGCCATAGCGCAAACGACGACCTCGCGAATCTCGCACCACGCCGCTATCGGTCGTCAGCGTGACGACATCAACATTCCATTGTTCTGCCGCCGCAGCGAGCAGGGCGGAGCGTGCTTGGGCACCAACCCGACGCAGCGCGTCGTAGGTTGTCATCACGCTCATGCTGCCGCCGGTGAATTGCGCCGGCAGGAACGGGTGATTGAATGCCGGGTCTACGCCCGCGATCTCCACTTGTACGGTTGTCGGATCTACGTCGAGCTCTTCGGCGAGGATCATCGGCAGACTGCCGTAGACGCCTTGCCCCATCTCGCTTTTGCCAATGATCACCGTGATGGTGTCATCGGAGCGGATCCGTACGAATGCGTGCGGTTGAAAGTCCGCAGGTGGTCGGTTGACGTCGGCAGCACCGACCAACCAGGGTCGCAAAGCCATACCAGCGGCTGTTCCGCCCGCGACGACACCGATGCCGATCAAAAACTGGCGTCGACCGTTGTCGGTTGCGCCGTTACCTTCTGCACTCATGCCGACTTGCCGCCTCGCTTGAGTTCAGCTGCACGTTTGATGGCTGCGCGAATGCGCGGATACGTACCACAACGGCAGATATTGCCGTTCATCGCAGCGTCGATATCGGCATCGCTCGGATTCGTATTCGTCTCGAGCAGGGCGACGGCCGACATGATCTGACCCGATTGGCAGTAACCGCATTGCACGACATCGAGTTCGATCCACGCTTGTTGGACGGGATGCAGCTCCTCACCCTTGGCAAGGCCCTCGATGGTGGTGATACGACCGCCGACGGCCGCCGACACCGGAATCGAGCAGGAACGGATGGGCTGACCATCGAGGTGTACGGTGCAGGCGCCGCATTGTGCGATGCCGCAACCGTACTTCGTGCCGGTGAGTTGCAGGATGTCACGCAGTGCCCACAGCAGGGGCATGTCCGCGTCAGCTTCGACTTCGCGTTGGACGCCGTTGATGTTCAAACTGATCACGAGTGCTCTCCGGTTCACATCTGCTCGATTGGAAGCACCACAATATACCCAAACACGCTGCTGATCGGGTGTCGGCGCGCAGAGTTCAGGAGAGCTTGCCCATGGAGATCGAGTTTTACGGCGCAGCCGGCGAAGTGACCGGCTCCTGCCATGTGCTGCGGCATGGCGGACGGAGTGTTCTCATCGATTGCGGCATGGTTCAGGGTGGTCACGGGACGACAGCCCGCAATCGCGAGGATTTCCCCTTTAACCCCCAGTCGCTCGGGGCGGTTTTCCTGACCCATGCCCATATCGATCATAGTGGGCGTTTGCCGTTGCTCGTGCAGCGCGGTTATCGAGGGCCGATCTACACCACAGCGGCTTGTCGAGATCTGCTGCCGATTTTGCTGAAAGACAGCGCCGACTTGGCATCACGGGAGATCGAGCGCATCAATCGGCACCGTGAACCGGGTGAGCCTGAGGTAAAGCCACTGTTTGACCTCGACGACGTGGAGGAATGTCTGAAGTTGTTGCGAGTCATTCGCTACGACACCGAATACGCTCCGTTTCCGGGTATGACCGCGCGCTTGCGTGAAGCCGGCCACATTCTCGGATCAGCGAGCCTCGAGTTCGAGTTGCGCGAACTCGAGACGGTCAGGCGAATCGTCTTCAGTGGCGATCTTGGCCAATACGATTCACCGATCTTGCGCGATCCTCACCCATTCAAGACGGCCGATCTCGTCGTAATGGAGAGCACTTACGGCGATCGTGATCACCGCGATCGCTCCGCCACCTTGGCGGAACTCGGTGAAATCATTGATCGTGCGGATCATGACCGCGGCAATATCGTCATCCCAGCGTTCGCCGTGGGCCGGAGCCAAGAATTGCTTTACCTGCTGGGGCAGCATGCCACGCAATGGAACTTGCAGCGATGGCAGGTCTATCTCGATAGCCCCATGGCGATCAAGGCGAGCGAGATTTATTGGCGGCATCCGGAGCGCTACGACGAGGAAGCCATTCGCTTGCGGGATAGTTTCGGCGCCATGCCGAATCTGCCGAACCTCGTACTGAGTCGAACCGCGGACGAGTCCCGAGCCATCAACTCACACCGTTCGCATGCCCTGATCATCGCCGGTAGTGGCATGTGCAACGGTGGACGCGTCCTGCACCACTTGATACACAATTTGCCGCGCGCCGAATGCCACGTCATCTTCACCGGATATCAAGCGCCCAATACGCTCGGTCGAGCCCTGGTGGACCGTGCGCGCCGGGTCAATATCTACGGTGTATCCGTACCGGTGCAGGCGACGATTCATACCGTCGGTGGTTTGTCGGCGCATGGCGGGCAGCACGACCTGTTGCGTTGGTATGACAGTTTCGAGGGTCACCCCCCGGTTTGCCTGGTTCACGGCGAGCCCGAGCCTGCACGACTATTGCAATCGGCTCTGCAGCAGCGCGGCGCACATATCTCTATCCCCCGTCGAGGGGATATCATCGACCTCGTCTCGATGCGATTGGGGAGAGTCGATCGATGAAATCCGGATTGCGCGGGCTAGTGCTCGCCTTGACGATTTCGCTTTGCGTACTGTCAACCGCTACCGTCGTCGTCGCTGCAGAGCCAGCGGGCGCGACCGCCCGAACGGTTCTCGTGATCGGTGCGACCGGCAGAACAGGGCGCGAAGTCGTCTTGAAATCTCTCGAAGCGGGCTACCGAGTTCGAGCACTCGTGCGCGACGAGCTTCGCGCCCGTGCATCACTCGGCAGCGAAGTGACGCTCATCGTTGGTGATGTGCGCACCGGTGAGGGAATTACGAAGGCGATCGATGGAGCCGATTTCATCGTCTCCGCCTTGGGCTCCAACGTTCGCAACGATCCTTCCAATACGCCGGAGCTCGTCGACTACGGCGGCGTTCGTCGCTTGGCGGAAAAAGCGGCTGAGTCAAAGATTCGTCACTTTGTGCTCGTATCCTCGATGGGAGCGACCCATCGCGATCATCCGCTCAATCGAATGTACTCGAACATTTTGACCTGGAAGCTCAAGGGTGAGGATACGCTGAGAGCTTCTGGCGTTCCCTACACGATCGTGCGACCGGGTGGACTGACCGAAGCACGTGGCGGAGAGTTCCTGCCAACGATGATGCAAGGTGATGACTTATCACGGCAAGGACGTATCGCACGGGCTGATGTCGCCGCGATCGCCGTCGCTGCACTCGACCGTCCCGAGGCGATGAACAAAACCTTTGAAGTCATCGCGAGCGATGCGACAGGCCAACCGGACTGGGCGACTCTCTTCGGGAGCTTGAACGCCGATGCAAAATGAAACGGCGCTGCAACGCCAGTTGTCGCGCTTCGCGAAGGTAGAGCCACGCGAAACAGCCGCGGTGGTCGCCGCGTTCTGTCTGTTTTTTTTCGTGCTGGGCAGCTATTTCGCTGTTCGCCCCGTTCGCGAGACTGTAGCGACTCTGCTTGGTCGTGATCGCGTCGCAGATCTGTGGCTATACACGGCGCTATTCGCGATCCTGATCGTGCCGCTGTATGGCTGGCTCATCGCTCGCTTCCGTCGCAGTATTTTGCTTCCGTGGGTTTACGGAACGGTCGCCGTCATTCTCGGTGTCATCGGTTTCAACATCCAGATGGACGAATCCAATCTGCGAGTTGGCACTTTCTTCTACGTCTGGATCAGCGTACTCAACTTGATGCTGGTCTCGGTTTTCTGGAGTTTCTTGCTCGAGATGTTTTCGGCCGAGCAGACCAAGCGCCTGTTCGGATTCATTGCTGCAGGCGGAACGTTTGGCGCCTTGGTCGGCCCCTTGATCGCGCGCCTGTTGGTCGACTCGATCGGTAACTCGGGCGTTCTATATGTGGGCTCGGTCGGATTCTTAGGTGCTATCGTCTGTCAGCGCATTTTGATCGGTATCTGGAATCGAGAGCGCAGCGAGCGCATGGCTGGTACGCCAGATGGATCCGCCGTCGCTGCCGACGCGGGGCTTGGCGGCAATCCTTTCGCCGGCATTTTCATCGTACTCCGATCTCCCTATCTTTTAGGTATCGCCTCTTTCGTCGTGTTGTTGTCGGCAGTCAACACATTCCTCTACTTCGAACAGCTACGCATCGTCACTGAGACCTTCGAAGATACGACTCGTCGAACTGAGGTCTTCGCCACCATCGACTTCATCGTGCAGTCGCTGACGATTTTTTCGCAGTTGTTTCTCACAGGCCGTATCGCATCAAAGCTCGGTGTTCGAACTTTGCTCACCTTTGTGCCCGTGTTGATGGCGATCGGATTCCTCTTGCTCTCGATCTTCAATGTATTTGGCATGATCGCGGCGCTTCTGATACTGCGACGCTGGGGTGAGTACGCGTTCATTCGACCGGGCCGCGAGATGCTTTGGGGTTCGCTCGATACCGAGTCCAAATACAAAGCCAAGAGTTTCATCGACGTACCCGTATACCGCGCCGCCGATTATGTGGGCGCTCAGGCCAAGACCGCGTTGGATGCGGTGGGTACCTCGCCGAGCAGTGCCGCGCTGATCGGGGCCGTCTTAGGCGTGCTTTGGGTGGGAAACGGTTGGTTACTGGGTCGTAAACACGACGATGCATCAGAGGAGAACAATAAAATATGAGCCGCTGGTCAGAATGGTTCCGACTCGACGAACGTGAAGAGGCCGCGAGTGCCGACAGTCCGCACGCCCCTTTGAGCGACGAGCAGCGACGCGATGCCTTGCCGTTGCTGACACTGGCTTTTGGTTGGGGATTTTTGGTTACCGGTTTGTTGGTCGGTAGCTCACTCGGTGCCGGGCTGTATTTTCCGGATTTGATTCGTAACGCCTTGTGGGGCAATACGATCAATTTCATGGTCGGTGCCCTAGTCGGTTACATGGGCTACAAGACGGCCTGCAATAGCGGTCTGCTCTATCGACTCACCTACGGTAACGTTGGTGCTTACCTGCCGGTGTTGTTTTTGGCAGCACTGACGATCGGATGGCAGGG
>JACCDG011926920.1_pt1 | contig 33150 bp, 19 predicted proteins | sample 7442471 | NCBI WGS metagenome assembly JACCDG01 (sample SAMN15323444, study PRJNA562643) | freshwater metagenome | isolation source: river surface water | place: USA:Blue River Watershed | collected 2017-08-17 | reverse complement strand
GTCGTCGGCAGTGACGATCTCGCTGCTGATCTCGCTGACGACCACGCCGATGATGTGCGCATGGCTGCTGCGCAGGCAAGGCGAGCCGTCGAACAAGGATGAGCCGGCCGCGCTGCAGTCTGGCGCTCATGCACAGCCGACGCGCGGTGCGCGCCTCTCGCGTGCCGTCAAGGGATCGCTGGCACGCGGATATGCGCACATCGAATCTGCTTATGCCGCCAGCCTCGATGCCGCCCTCGCCCATCGCTGGCTGGTGCTGCTGTCGCTGGCGGCGGTGGTGGCGCTGAACGTCTGGCTGTTCACGGTCATTCCGAAAGGCTTTTTCCCGCAGCAGGACAGCGGGCTGCTGTCAGTCGGCCTGCGCGCCGACCAGAGCATTTCCTTTCAGGCCATGCGCGGCAAGCTGCAGCAGCTGGTCGACATCATCCGCAAGGACCCGGCCGTCGATACCGTGGTCGGTTTTACCGGCGGCAGCCGTCCCGGCGGCGGCTACATGTTCATCACGCTCAAACCCTGGGGCGTGCGCACGGAAAAGGGACAGGACGTGGTCAACCGGCTGCGGCCGAAAATTTCGCGCGTGACCGGCGTCGGCGTATTCCTGTCGCCGGTACAGGATTTGCGCATGGGAACGCGGCGCGATGCGAACACGCTGCAATACACGCTCAAGAGCGACAACCTCGCTGACCTGAAAAACTGGAGCGACAAGCTCGCGCAGGCGCTGCGCGGCCGGCCAGAACTGGTCGACATCGACAATGACTTGCAGGAGAACGGCGTCGAGACCTTCGTGCGGGTCGACCGCGATGCGGCCGCAAGACTGGGCGTGAGCATGCGCGACGTGAACAATGCGCTGTACAACGCCTTTGGTCAGCGGCAGGTCGCGACCCTGTACGGCGACCTGAACCAGTACCACGTGATCATGGGCGTCAGCCCCGAGTTCTCACAAAGCCCGCAGGCGCTGGCCGACATCTATGTGCCCGCGCGCGCCGGCGCGGCGCTGGTGGCCAGCAGCAGCGTGGTGGGCGGCGCATCGTCGGGCAGCGGCACCGTGCCCTCGCCCAACCCGGGCGCGCGCGACCCGGCCAGCGGGCAAGTGATCAGCACCACGCCAACCACGATGGTGCCGCTATCGGCCATCGCCGGCTTCAGCGAGCGCGCCACTGCGGCCACGGTCAGCCATCAGGATGCGGAGCTGGCTGCGACCGTGTCCTTCGCACTGGCCAAGGGCCGCTCGATGAGCGATGCGCAGCTGGCCGTCCGTGAAGCCGAAGCCGAGATTGCGATGCCGGCCAATGTGCGCGGCAGCTTCCAGGGCACTGCACGCGCCTATCAGGAATCGCAGGGCCAGCAGCCGCTGCTGATCGTAGCCGCGCTGCTGGTGATCTATCTCGTGCTCGGCATCCTGTACGAAAGCCTGGTGCATCCGCTGACGGTGCTGTCGACGATACCGTCGGCCGGCGTCGGCGCGGTGATTGCGCTGATGTTGTTCGACATGGAGTTTTCGATCATTGCGCTGATCGGCGTCTTCCTGTTGCTGGGCATCGTGAAGAAGAATGCGATCCTGATCATCGACGTCGCGCTCGAACTCGAGCGCTCGCGCGGGCTGTCGCCGCTGGCGGCGGTGCGCGAGGCCAGCCTGCAGCGCCTGCGCCCCATCCTGATGACGACCGCCGCTGCAGCGCTGGGTGCGTTGCCGCTGGCGATAGGCTTTGGCGAAAGCTCGGAACTGCGCCAGCCGCTGGGCGTGGCCATCATCGGCGGGCTGATTGCGAGCCAGTTGCTGACCTTGCTGACGACCCCGGTCGTCTATGTGGCGCTCGACCGCTGGCGTCGCCGCGGTCCCGACGAAACCGCGCTGGCACGCCAGCCTGAACACGACCAGCGTTACGATAATGCCGACCGGGGGTCCCATGCCGCCGGCGCTCTGCAGCCAACGCTGCCAGCGCAGACTACGCCGCAACCCCTGCCACCGGCACCGCCCGCGCCACAGACACCATGAAAAACAACCATCACCGACCCAAGCCCACCAGACCTGCCATTGCTGCGCTCGTAGTGGCAGCCGCCTGCGCAAGCCTGCTGGGCGCCTGCAGTATCGGCCCGCAGTACGCGCGCCCTGCGGCCACTGCCATACCGATACCGGAGCATTTCAAGGAAGCCCAAGGCTGGGCTGCCGCACAGCCCGCTGACGCGCTGCAGCGCGATGCATGGTGGCAGGCCTTCGGTGACCCGGCGCTCGACCAGCTCGCCGCCAGCGTCGCCGTGTCGAACCAGAATATCGCCGCTGCCGTCGCCCGCTATACGCAGGCACGCGCCGTGGTGGGACAACAGCGCGCGGCGCTGTTCCCTTCGGTGTCGTTGTCGGGACAGGTCAATCGCAGCAACGGCAAGACAACCCAGCGCGACGTGCAGTTCAGCCTCGGCGGCAGCTGGGAGCCTGATGTCTGGGGCCGGCTGCAGCGCGCCGTCGACAGCGCAGCGGCGACGGCCGAGGCCAGCGCCGGCGACCTCGCCACTGCGACGCTGTCGGCGCAGGGCGAGCTGGTGACGAATTACCTGCTGCTGCGGCAGACGGATGAGCAGCGCCGCCTGCTCGGCAATGCGATCCGCGACTACCAGCGCGTGCTGGAGATCACGACCAACCGCTACAACGCCGGCGTTGCGCCGAAGACCGACGTGCTGCAGGCGCAGACTCAGCTGGCGAATGCGCAATCCGAAGCCGAAGGCCTGCAACGCACGCGCGCGCAACTCGAGCATGCGATCGCGGTGCTGGTCGGCGAGCAGCCGGCCAACTTTGCGCTGACCGTCGCGAACTGGAACGCGACCGTGCCGCGCGTGCCGCTGCTGGTGCCGTCCGAATTGCTGCAGCGCCGGCCTGACATTGCCGCCGCCGAGCGCCGGGTGAAGGCTGCGAACGAACAGATTGGCATCCAGCGCTCGGCCTATTTCCCGACGATTACCCTGGGCGCCAGCGAGGGCGTGGCCGCCACCAGCATCGCCGCGCTGTCGTCGAACCCGGTCACACTGTGGTCGATCGGCGTGGCGATGACGCAATCGATCTTCAATGCCGGGCTGGTGAAGAACCGCATCGCCGGCGCCGAGGCGGCGTACGAGGCGACGGTCGCGCAATACCGGCAGACCGTACTGTCCGCCTTCCAGTCGGTCGAGGACCAGCTGGCCGCAACCCGCGTGCTGGCCCAGCAGGAGAGCTTCCTCGCGCAGGCATCGCGCGCGGCCGACGCGGCCGAACAGCAGCTGCTGAACCGCTATCGCGCCGGACAGGTGAGCTTCCTTGAAGTGGTGACGGCGCAGACCACGGCACTCAATGCGCGGCGCGCGCTGGTGCAGCAGCAAGGCGACCGGCAAGTGGCCAGTGTGGCGCTGGTACAGGCGATGGGTGGCGGCTGGGACGGGATCAAGCCGGCGCAGTGAAACTCCGGCGGGCTTTATTGACAGCCGAGACGGCTGGTACAGGTCCAGAAGCCGCACTCGGTGCCGAGGTCTTGCGGCTTCCTGCCTTCAGGGGCGCAGCGCTGCTGCTGTTGCTTCCACGCCTTGCCGGAAAAATCGAAGGCGCTGTAGGTGTAGCTGACACTGCCATCGGGCTGCGGCTTGCCCGCCGCGCAGCCGGTCAGCATGACCAGCACTGCGCAGCATGGGGCTAGCCTTTTCATCAGCCCGAGTGTGGACTCATGCGCCGTAGCGGCGCTTGACCATCAGCAAGGCAACCACGCTGACCACCGACATCAGCGACAGGTAGAGGCCGACATACTCCAGACCGTAGTTGGTCGCCAGCCAGGTGGCCGCATACGGCGCCAGCGAAGCGCCGAGGATGCCGCCCATATTGAAGGCCAGCGAAGAACCGGTGTAGCGCACCTCGGCCGGGAACAGGCTCGATGCCAGACCGCCCAGCGGACCGAAGCACACGCCCATCAGCGCCATGCCGAGTGACAGCGCCAGCACCACGATGGCAGGGCTGCCCGAGCCCAGCATCGAACCCAGGAAGAAACCGTAGATCACGATGCCGATCGAGCCCAGCAACAGGCCCGCGGTGCGGCCGTGCTTGTCCGACAGGATGGCCGACACCGGGATGAACGCGGCGAAGAACAGTACCGAGATCAGCTGCAGCTTCAGGAAGTCCGGGCGCGTATAGCCGAGCTTGGAGGTGGCCCAGCCCAGCGTGAAGACCGTGATCAGGTAGAACAGCACGAACTGGCCCATCGACGACAGCGTGCCGAGGATCAGCGGCTGCGGATGCTTGAACACCACGTCGATCATGGGCGCCTTCACGCGCTCATGTTTTTCGAGCACGTGCTGGAATTCCGGCGTCTCGGTGATGTTCAGTCGCACGTACAAGCCGACGAACACCAGCAGCGCGCTCGACACGAACGGAATGCGCCAGCCCCAGTCGAGGAAGTCGGCTTCGGGCAGCTGCGTGGTCAGGTACAGGAAGACACTGCCGGACAGGAAGAAGCCAATCGGGCCGCCCAGCTGCGGGAACATGCCATACCAAGTCCGTTTGCCCGGCGGTGCATTCTCGGTCGCCAGCAGCACGGCACCGCCCCACTCGCCGCCCAGGCCCAGGCCCTGGCCGAAGCGCAGGAAGGCCAGCAGGATGGGCGCGGCAATGCCGATCGATGCGTACGACGGCAGCAAGCCGATGAAGACCGTCGACAGGCCCATGGTCAGCAGCGACGCCACCAGCGTGGCCTTGCGGCCGATGCGGTCGCCGAAGTGGCCGAACAGGGCCGAGCCCACCGGGCGCGCGACGAAGGCCAGACCAAAGGTCGCCAGTGACTGCAGCACGGCGATGGTCGGATCGGCTTCAGCAAAGAAGAGCTTAGGGAAAACCAATACCGCCGCCGTACCGAAAATGTAAAAATCGAAGTACTCGATCGTGGTACCGATCAGGCTGGCAAACAGAACCTTCAGGGCCGAGTTGCCCGATGGTCTGGCAGCATCGCCGACCTGGACCTCGTGGGCCGCGCCGGCTTGAGTGACCTTGTCTTGCATGTGTCTCGCTCGCTTGTTGTAGATTTATTCCAGGTCGCCGCAAGCGCCCGCGGGTAAGCATGGCGCTGACAAGCGCGTGCCATCTTGCCAGCGGCACCCATGCGGGTCAACGGAAGGATTTTCATCTGACGCGGCCGGGTGCAGGACTGGCGGCGCCATCGGGGCCGCGATCAACGATAATTCGTGACTGAAATCACAGGCAGACAGCGCACATAGAGAGTACGAGCGGGCACCGGCAGGCAGAACCGGCAACGCAGTGGCTGAACGCCGACTTTGCGAATTCCATAGGCCCGGCCACCCGCCGGGCTGACAAGAACTCACGGATCCCATACCAATAAAGGAGAAAACACCATGTCCTTCTTCCCCGGCTTCACGCAAAAAAACATCCGCACCAGCGGCGGCGTCACCATCAACACCGTCATGAAGGGTGAAGGCGAACCGGTGCTGCTGCTGCATGGCTATCCGCAGACCATGGTCTGCTGGCACGACATCGCACCGAAACTGGCGAAGCACTACACCGTGGTCGTCGCCGACCTGCGCGGCTATGGCGATTCATCCAAGCCGAAAGGCCTGCCGGACCATTCAAACTATTCGAAGCGCGCCATGGCGCAGGACATGGTCGACGTGATGACGAAGCTGGGCTTCGACAAATTCCACCTGGTCGGCCATGACCGCGGCGGCCGTGTCGCGCATCGCCTCGCCAAGGACCATGGCGATCGCGTGCAGACCCTGACCGTGCTCGACATCTCGCCGACGCTGAAAATGTTCGAAAGCACCAACCTGCAATTTGCGACCGCGTACTACCACTGGTTCCAGATGCTGCAGCCGGCACCGCTGCCGGAGAAGATGCTGCAGGGGGTCGTGCCCTTCAACATTCTCGGCCGTGTCGGTCGCGACGAACTCGACCTGTCGGCCTTCGACCCGAAAGCCGTCAAGGAATACGTACGCGCGTTCAAGGACCCGAAGGCCATCCATGCCAGTTGCGAAGACTATCGCGCCGCCGGCACCATCGACCTCGTGCATGATCGCGCAGATCGCCGCCGCAAGATCAAGATGCCGATGCTGACGCTGTGGGGAAAACAAGGCGTGGTCAACCGCCTGTTCGACTGCCTCAACGACTGGAAGGAAGTCGCGTCCAACGTGCGCGGCAAGGCGCTGAACTGCGGCCACTTTGTCCCGGAAGAAAAGCCGGCCGAGACGCTGAAGGAAATCCGCGCCTTCATCGCGGAGCACCCGATCAAGGTCAGAAAGGCCAAATAAGAAGCAAGGCAGCGTGGCGCTGCCCTGTCGTATCAACCAACCCGCAACAAGGAAACACCGATGAAACCGAACGCCGTCAAACGCCTGGGCATGGTTCGCCGCCGCGAGGACATGACCTACGAAGCATTCACCCACCACTGGCTCAATGTGCACGCTGAGTTGTGCAAGAAGCTGCCGAACATGCGCCGCTACGCGGTGAACCTGCTGCCGCCGGAATCGGCCAAGCTGCTGGGCTTCGATGGCTTCTCGGAACTGTGGTTCGACGACGAAGAAGCGCTGAAGGCCTCGCTGGCCAGCCCGGAAGGCGTGACCCTGCTGGCTGACCTGCCGAACTTCACCTCGGCGATCCAGCCCATCCTGTCGCACGAGTACCTGATGCTGGGCAAGTGATCGCCTGACATCGAAAAAAACGCCGGACTTTGCGTGAGCAGTCCGGCGTTTTTTTGGCAGCCGCTTCAAAATCAAAGACACTGGATCCCGGCTTGCGCCGGGATGACATACCGAAGGACGACTGACTTTCTGGCGTCATCCCGGCGCAGGCCGGGATCCGGTGACTGACAAGCCAGCCATCAAGCCGCGTTCGGCACCTGCGGCTGGCCGCTGACGTAACGCTGCATGGCCTTGTCGACGTTCGCGCGGTAACGCTCCACCGCCGCTTCCTTCACATGGCCGAAGCCGCGCACTTCCATCGGCATCGCGGCGATCTCGGTCGCCAGGGCCAGCTTGTCGGCATCCAGCGTCGCCAGCAGCGATTTCACCAGCGCACGATAGTCAACGATCAGCTGGCGCTCCATCTTGCGCTCGGCGGTATAGCCGAACGGATCGAGACTGGTACCGCGCAAGCCCTTGAACTTCGCCAGCACGGCGAAGGCCTTGAACATCCACGAACCGTACTCGGCCTTGACCAGATGGCCCTTGCCATCCTTCTTCGACAGCAGCGGCGGCGCAAGGTTGAACTTCAGCGTCAACTTGCCTTCGAACTGCTGCTCAAGCTTCTCGGTGAACTTGCGGTCGTTGTACAGGCGAGCGACTTCATACTCATCCTTGTAGGCCATCAGCTTGAACAGCGCATTGGCGACCGCCTTGGACAGCTTGTCGGTCTTGCCCAGCGTCGCTTCCGCTGCCTTCACCTCATCCACTAAAGCGGCGTATTGCGCTGCATATGCTGCGTTCTGGTAGCCGGTCAGGAATTCGACGCGGCGCTTGACGATGGTTGCCAGCGATTCCGGCATCCGGATCGTGACGGCCTGCACCGGCGATGCGGCGCGCTCGACAGCCTTCAGGTCCACGGCAGCACGGCGGCCCCAGCGGAATGCACGCTGGTTGGCGTCGATCGCGACACCGTTGAGTTCAATCGCGCGCAGGATGGACGCTTCCGACAGCGGCAGCAAGCCCTTCTGGTACGCATAGCCCAGCATGAACAGGTTGGCTGCAATGGAATCGCCCATCAGCGCCGTCGCCAGACGGGTCGCATCCAGATAGTCAACGTTGCCGCCAACGGATTCGGCGATCAGCGCTTCCACGTCTTCGACCGGATATTCCCAGTCGCGCTGCTGCGCGAAGTGGCCGGTCGGCTGCTCATGGGTGTTGATCACCGCGTGCGTACGGCCCGGACGCATCTTGCCGATCGCATCCTGCGCGCCGGCGGTCAGCATATCGCAGCCGAGCACGAGGTCGGCTTCGCCGGTGGCGATGCGCTGCGCGCGGATGGCTTCCGGCGTCGGCGCGATGCGTACGTGCGAAGTCACCGATCCGTTCTTCTGCGACATGCCGGTCATGTCCAGCACCGACACGCCCTTGCCCTCCAGATGGCCGGCCATGCCCAGCAACGCACCGATGGTGATGACGCCGGTGCCGCCAATACCGTTGATGAGAATGTTGTACGGATGCTCGCAGCTCGCGTGCCGGGGTTCCGGCAGCGCGGCGAAGCTGTCGTCCGTCGCTTTCGCCACTTTCGCCTTGCGCGGCGTGCCGCCGGTGACGGTGACGAAGCTCGGGCAGAAGCCCTTCACGCACGAATAATCCTTGTTGCAGGTAGACTGGTCGATCACGCGCTTGCGGCCGAATTCAGTTTCCAGCGGCAGGATGGACGTGCAGTTGGATTGCGTGCCGCAATCGCCGCAGCCTTCGCAGACGGCATCGTTGATGAACATGCGCTGCGGCGGATCCGGGAATTCCTTCTTCTTGCGGCGGCGGCGCTTCTCGGCCGCGCAGACCTGGTCATAGATCAGCACCGAGATGCCCTTGACCTCGCGCAGCTCGCGCTGCACGGCATCCATGTCCTTGCGGTCATTGATGGTGACGATCTCGGGCAGGCCGGAACGATCGTCATAGCGCGACAGGTCTTCGGTCACCAGCGCGATGCGCTTCACGCCTTCGGCCGCCATCTGCTGCGCAATCTGGCGCACGGTCAGGGTGCCGTCGACCGGCTGGCCGCCCGTCATCGCCACCGCATCGTTGTACAGGATCTTGTAGGTGATATTGACATTGGCGGCGGCGGCGGCGCGGATCGCCAGGTAACCGGAGTGGAAGTAGGTGCCGTCCCCGAGGTTCTGGAACACGTGCGGCACTTGCGAGAACGCCGCCTGGCCGATCCACGGCGCACCCTCGCCGCCCATGTGGGTGGTCAGGCGGTTGTGCTCGGGGTAGATCGCGGTCGCCATCACGTGGCAGCCGATGCCGGCCAGCGCGAGGCTGCCCTCGGGTACCTTGGTCGAGGTGTTGTGCGGGCAGCCCGAGCAATACCAGGCCGGACGCGGCGGCGTGCTGACGGCGCGGTTGAGCACCTGCTCTTTCGCTTCGAGGAAGGTCAGGCGTGCCTTGATCAGGTCGCTGGTATGGAAGCGCGCGATGCGCGATGCGATCACGCGCGCGATCTGCGCCACCGAGAAATCGGCCTTGGCCGACAGCAGCCAGTCGCCGCGCGGATGGCCGGCCCACTCGCCCTTTTCGTCGAACTTGCCGATCACGCGCGGACGAACGTCCTCGCGCCAGTTGTACAGCTGTTCCTTCAACTGGTACTCAACGATCTGGCGTTTCTCTTCGACGACCAGGATCTCGTCCAGGCCCTGCGCGAATTCGCGCACGCCTTCGGGTTCCAGCGGCCACACCATCGCGACCTTGTACAGGCGGATGCCGATATCGGCCGCCATCGCTTCATCGATGCCCAGTTCTTCCAGCGCTTCCAGCACGTCCAGATACGACTTGCCGGACGCGATGATGCCGAGCTTGGCCTTCGGGCTGTCAATGGTGGTGTGGTTGAGCTTGTTGGCGCGGGCATAGGCCATCGCCGCATAAATCTTGTAGTCCTGCATCAGCGCTTCCTGCTTGCGCGCCTGCACGCCCAGCGTGTCGGTCGACAGCCGGGTGTTGAGCCCGCCTTCGGGCATCACGAAATCTTCCGGATAGCTGATCTTCAGGCGGAACGGGTCGGCATCGACCGATGCGGTCGATTCGACGGTATCGGCCAGCGCCTTGAAGCCGACCGCACAACCGGAGTAGCACGACATGGCCCACGCATGCAGGCCGAGGTCAAGGTATTCCTGCACATTGCACGGATAGAGCACCGGGATCATGCAAGCCGAGAACAGGTGGTCGGACTGATGCGGCAGCGTCGACGAATACGCGCCGTGGTCGTCGCCGGCCACCAGCAGCACGCCGCCGTGCTTGGCCGTGCCGGCGTGGTTCATGTGCTTGAACACGTCGCCGCAACGATCGACGCCCGGGCCTTTGCCGTACCACAGCGAGAACACGCCATCGTATTTGGCCGGGCCGACGAGGTCCACGGTCTGCGTGCCCCAGACGGCGGTGGCCGCGAGGTCTTCGTTCACGCCGGGGACGAACTTCACATGGTGGCGATCCAGATGCTTTTCCGCTTTCCACAGCGCCTCGTCCAGCATGCCCAGCGGCGAGCCGCGGTAACCGGAGATGAAGCCCGCCGTGTTCAGGCCAGCCGCCGCGTCGCGCAAGTGCTGCAGCATCGGCAGACGCACCAGTGCCTGAATGCCGGACAGATAAATCTTGCCTTGTGTGGCGGTGTATTTGTCGTCGAGCGTGACTTCAGGTCGGACGATGCCGGTGGCAGTGGTGGCTGGCTGGTTGCTCGCGCCGGCTGTAACGGAAGCATCGGAAGCAGCGGAGGTGGCGGAAGCTGCAGTGGTCGCAGCGTTGCTTGCAGCGGCGTCGGTGGTACCGGCGGCCATAGGCGCGGCATCCGCCGGGCGGGTTTCGGTGTGCATCTTGTCTCTCCCAAAGGGTATTCAGTGAGTGCTTTTGCGTCGGACGTGCCCGGTAAGGCAGGCTTCAGCGATCAGTCGCCATGCCGCGGTAGCGGCTTTGTACTTCTTTTTGTGATGTTCTTCTTGTTGATGAACCTCTGCAGAATTCGGTTGGACCTGGGTGCTTCTTTTTTCTGTACTCGTTGATGCTTACTTTCCGTTGCCCAACATCACTTCCTGATGGCCGGCACCGGCCGGGATCATCGGGAAGCAATTTTCCTCCGCCTTCACATGCACGTCCAGAAAATACGGCCCCTCGCTGGCCAGGCATTCGGCGATCGCTTCCTCGAGTTCTTCGCGGCGCTCGACGGTGCGCGCCTGCCAGCCGAAGCCGCGCGCAACGGCCACGAAGTCCGGCAGTGCTTCGGTATAGCTGTGGCTGTAGCGGCCACCGTGGATCAGCTCCTGCCACTGGCGCACCATGCCCATGAAGCCGTTGTTGGACAGGATGACTTTCACCGGCGTGCGGTGCTGCATCGCGGTCGACAGCTCCTGGAGGTTCATCTGGATCGATGCATCGCCGCTGACGCAGACCACGGTCTTGTCCGGGTGCGCGATTTGCGCGCCGATCGCGGCCGGCAGGCCATAGCCCATGGTGCCGGCGCCACCCGAAGTCAGCCAGCGCATCGGCTCGTCGAAATCGATGTACTGCGCGGCCCACATCTGGTGCTGGCCGACGTCGGTCGACACGATCGCGTCCTTGTCTTTCAGATGCGCATTCAGGCAGCTGACCAGCGCCTGCGGCACGATCGCATCCGTCGTGTCGTTGAAAGCCAGCGACTGTCGCGCGCGCCAGCCTTCGATTTGCTGCCACCAGTCGGACAGACGGGTCGCGTCCGGCCCCTGTTGTTGTCTCTGCTGCACCCCGGCCAGCAGGCCCTTGAGCATCTCGGCGCAGTCGCCGAGCAGCGGGTAATCGGCCTTGACGATCTTGTGGATCGAGCGCGGGTCGATATCGACGTGCAGGAATCTGGCGTTGGGGCAGAAGTCGGACAGACGGCTGGTGACGCGATCGTCAAAGCGCGCACCGATGCAGACCACGAGGTCGGCGTTGTGCATCGCGAGGTTGGCTTCCAGCGTGCCGTGCATGCCCAGCATGCCCAGCCATTGATCGCTGGAGGCCGGGAAGGCACCGAGGCCCATCAGGGTCAGGGTGCAAGGCGCGCCGCTGGCTTCGACCAGCTGGCGGAACAGGTCGCAGGCTGCGCGGCCCGAGTTGATCAGGCCTCCGCCGCCGTAGAACACCGGACGGCTGGCCGTGCAGATGGCGTTCACCGCTGCGGCCATCGCTGCAGCATCGCTCGCGGCGGCAACGCGTGCGGCTTGCGCCGCATGGGCCGCCTCGACCACCGCCAGCTCCGCGCCTTGCGGCTGGTAAGGCTGGCTGCCGGTGACCGGGGTCAGTTGTATGTCTTTCGGGAAGTCGATCAGCACCGGGCCGGGACGTCCGCCGATGGCGGTTGCGTAGGCGAGGCGCACGGTGGCTGCGACGGCCTCTGCGTCGCGCAGCTGGGTATTCCATTTGGTGATGGTGCGCGAGATGCCGAGCGCATCGCATTCCTGGAAAGCGTCGGTGCCGATGACGGCGGTCGACACTTGCCCGCTGACGCACAGCACGGGCACGGAGTCGCACATCGCATCCAGCAAGCCGGTGGTGGTGTTGCTCATGCCGGGTCCCGAGGTCACGAAGACCACGCCCACCTTGCCGGTGGTGCGCGCATAGCCTTGCGCCGCATGCACGGCCGCCTGCTCATGCCGGACCAGCACATGGCGCAGCCGCGGCTCGCCGTGCAGCGCGTCATACAGCGGCAGCACGGCGCCGCCGGGGTAGCCGAACACGGTGTCCACGCCGAGATCCAGCAGGGTGCGGATCAGCACCGTCGCGCCATTCGGCGCAGCACCGGTGGCGGAGCTCAGTTCAGGAGCCCCGGACGGGGACAGCGGCAGGTCGGCAACGGAATTCATGCCAAGAATGTACTGTTTTCGCCGCAGAAAAGGCTTCCGAATTTTCGCCAAAAAGCCGAGAATTCAGAAAATCCATCCAAAAACCAACGTTTTCACGAAATGGAACTCGACAAATTCGACCTGGCCATCCTCGAAGCCCTGCAAAAGGATGCCCGCATCAGCCTGCAGGAACTGGGCAAGCAGGTAGGCCTCACCTCCTCCCCCTGCTGGAACCGGATCCGGCGCATGGAAGAAGCCGGCGTCATCGAAGGCTATTCGGTGCGCATCAACCCGGAGAAGATCGGCCTCACCGAGACCGTGATCCTGCACGTGACCATCGACAGCCACTCCGACGAGGCGCTGTTCGAATTCGGGCAGGCGCTGGAGGGGATACCGGAAGTGCTCGAGGCCTTCCTGGTGTCGGGCGACTACGACTACTACATCCGGGTCGCCGTCGAAGGCACGCGCGGCTACGAGCGCTTTTTGCGCGAGAGGCTGTACAAGATACCGGGCATCCGCAACAGCAAATCCAGCTTCGTGCTGCGGCGGCTCAAGCAGAGCCAGTTGCCTTTGAAGCGGCCGGTGAAGGACGAATGATCAGCCGCGCCATCGTTTGCGCGGCATGCTGCGTCAGCCGATGCGATACAACTCGTGTGCGCGCGTCAGGTGGTCGCGCACGGCTTTCTCGACGCCGTCCGGATCGTGGCGCGCGATGCACTCGAACAGGCGGGTGTGCTCTTCGAACGTGACCTTCTCCGTCCCGCTGGGTGCGCGCACCGCGTCTTCGTAGAAATTCTGCAGCCATTGCAGCAGCGCCTGCGACACGGCCACGTAGACCGGATTGCCGGAGACGCTGGCGATCGCGCGATGGAAAGCGAGGTCAGTCTCGATGAAGCGCGTCGTGTCGCCAAGGCTGGCGTGGTGCTCATCCAATACGCCGCGCAGCATCGCAATGTCATCATCCGTCGCCCGCAAGGCGGCGGTGCGGCACATGGCGACTTCGAATGCGAGGCGCGCTTCCTTCAAATGCTCGAGCAATTCGCTGTTGCCGGCCAACAGATGCACGGCGGTTTCCGAAATTTGCGAGATCACCGACTCGGCCGACAAGGGCTTCACGCGCGCGCCTTCACCGTGGACGATGGCGATCAGTCCCATGCGCTCCAGCGCTTGCAAGCCTTCACGCACGGCCGGACGGCCGACGCCGAGTTGCGCCATGAGTTCACGCTCGGACGGCAGCAACGTACCCACCGGATAGGTACCGGCACGAATGTCAGCCAGCAAGCGTTCCTGCACCTCCTGGCCTAGCTTGCGCCGGACAATAGGTACGACGGGACGTACAGCTTCCATAGACGTTTCTCGTTGACTGCTCATTAGACCGCTGGCATGATTCGCGCACAGCCGGTCATCATACCAGTAGCGCACTGCGCGCGCCAAAACGGGCGCTGGACTGAGGGCAGCAGACGACCGCACATCCGTGGCCGCTTCGCCTTGTCCTCAGATGAGCTTGCTTACCGAGACAAGCACACAACAACGAGAACCCATGAGCACTCCTGCACAGACCGCACAAGCGGCAAGCTTCCTCCTCGACCTCTGGACCCGCCGCGCACGCTGCGCCGCCATCCCCGCCGAGGCACGTCCCACCACCCGCACCGAAGGCTATGCCGTACAAACGGCGATGGCCGCTTTGCAGCCGCATGCCGTCTTCGGCTGGAAGATCGCGGCGACCAGTGCCGCCGGCCAGGCCCACATCGGCGTCGACGGTCCGCTCGCCGGCCGCCTGTTCGCCGACCGCGTGATGCAGAACGGCGCCGAGGTCACGCTGGACAGGAACCTGATGCTGGTCGCCGAGATCGAATTTGCTTTCCGCTTCGCGCGCCCGCTGCGGCCGCGCGCGACACCGTACAGCGTGGACGAAGTACTGGACGCCGTCGCCTGCGTGCATCCGTCGATCGAAGTGCCGGATTCACGTTACGACGATTTCGTCACCGCCGGTGCGCCGCAACTGATCGCCGACAACGCCTGCGCGAACCTGTTCGTGCTCGGTCCGCGTGCGAATGACTGGCGCGGCTTCGATTACATCAATGAAGAGATCAAAGTCTCGCTGAATGGTCAGCCGGTCGACTCCGGCTTCGGCCGCAATGTGCTCGGCGACCCGCGCGTCGGCCTGACCTGGCTCGTGAATGAGCTGTCGGCCATCGGCATCACCTGCGAGCAAGACCAGATCGTGACCACCGGCACCTGCCGCGTGCCGGTGACGGTCAAAACTGGCGATCAGGTCGAAGCCGATTTCGGCGTGCTGGGCAAAGTCGGCTGCCGATTCATCTGACCCTTGGCCGGCAACGCCCGGCCTCGCTCGTCCCTGCCTTGCGATGCCTGCTGATCGTTGATCTTGCTCAAAATCACTAGACCGTTCGATCAGCAGATAGCGCACTGATCCAACTTACCATTGGGGCAATGATTACAACGATCATCCCCATGGTTCGCGCGTGAACACGAAGCTCAAGGCATGCTTGCTGAGCACGCCGCTGTTGGTCGCAGCCGGGCTCATCCTCTTTTACCTTCTTTTCGGCTGGCTGGCCGTCGATCCGCTGGCTCGGCGCCTGCTGCCGTGGATCGCCGAGCGACAGCTGGACAGCCGCATGGCCGTCCGGCAGGTGCGCTTCGACCCGTTGCGGCTGCAGCTGACCGTCGACGGCCTGCAACTCGGCACGCCGGAGGGCGGCCAGCTCGCTGGCTTCGAGCGCCTGTTCGTCGACCTTGAGTCGGACAGCCTGTTCCGCTTTGCGTGGCACCTGCGCGCCATCGAACTGGCCCGGCCCTATGGAGCGGTCGAGATCCGGGCCGACGGCACGCTCAACTGGTCGGCCCTGCTCGCCAAACTGAACGAAGACAACCAGCCTTCGACGACCTTGCCGCGTGTCGTCATCGACCATCTGAAGATCACCGATGGCAAACTGGTCTATGCGGAAAAGAACCGCAGCGACCCGACCGAGATCGAGATGACACCGCTGGCGCTGGAACTCGGGCAGTTCTCGACCCTGCCCGAAGACAGGGGCGACTACCTGATCGCGGCCCGCTTCGACGGCACCGACGGCGAAGGAGGTACAGGGGGCACAGGGGGCACCCTGCGCTGGAAAGGCAACTTCGGCGTCAATCCGCTGGCCTCGACCGGCAGCATCGCCATCGAAGGCCTGCAGCTGCCCAAGCTGTATGAACTGCTGCACAAACCGGCCGCGCCCTTGGAGATCAGCGACGGCAAGCTCGGTGTGCATGCTCGCTACGACATGGCCATGGTGCGCGACAAGGGACAGACCTTCCCTCACCTGCGCCTGAACGACGCGACGGTCGCGCTCGACCAGCTGGCTGCGTCACCCGCAGCCGGCATGCAGCTGGCGCTACAGCATCTGGAGACAACCCTGCCCCGCATTGACGCGTACCTGCAGCCCAATGGCCAGATCCGCGTGCAGCCTTTCGACCTGCAGGCGCGCGAACTTCGATTACGGGTAGAGGACAAACTGCAATTCGGCATCGAACGCATCGATGCCACCGGCATCGCGCCCGACCTGCAGGCAATGCGCATCGATGTCGGCAGCATCGCCGTGGCCGGTGGCGAGCTGCGCTCGACGGCCGCCGATGGCCCGCGGGCAAGGCTTGAACAAGCCAGTCTGACCGAGATCCGCACCCATCTGGAAGGACATCGCCTCGCCGCACATACGCTGGCCTTGTCAGGCATGCAGACCGATGTCATCGTGAATGCCGACAAAACGATCAACTGGCTAGCGCTGCTGCAGACGATCGGCAGCAAACCGGCAGTCGATGCTGACAAGCCAGTAGCACCGGCCACGCCATCCAAGTCCGGCAGCAAGACGAAACATTCGACGAAGGGCAAGCGCACCACTGCACCAGAGGCTTGGCCAGCCACACCGGCAAAAGCCACGACCTCTACGTCTAATGCACCCAGCGGCCAACCGTCTTGGGCAGCAGCGCTCGAACAGCTGCGCATCGACAGGATCAACCTGCATGTCGAAGACCGGGGAACGACAAAGCCCGTGGTGCTCGACGTGCAGGATGGTGAGATCGCGATCGACAAGGCCTCGCTCGACCTGTCGCAGCCGTTGCCATTGAAATTGAAGCTGCCGTTGCGGCAAGGCGGCTTGCTGGAAGCCAGCGGCCAGCTGTCGCCGCAGCCGGCACGGGGCGAGTTGCAGCTGCGACTGGGCGGCCTGCAGCTCAAGACCTTCGCCCCTTACCTGTCGCAAGTCGCGACGCTGACGCTCAAGGGCGGTCAGGTCGGGGCGCAGGGGAAACTGTCGTTCGACGCATCGCAGACCTTCAGCGCCAAATTTGCCGGCGGCTTCAGCGTGGACAAGCTCGATATTGACAAGGAAGCCGAACGCGAACACTTCCTCAGCTGGGACAAGGTCGCCAGTGACAGCCTGCGCGTCTCGCTGGCACCCAACCGACTGCAAATGAACGAGCTGCGCATCGCCGGCATCAAAGGCCAGCTGATTATCCATGAGGATAAATCGCTGAACGTGCAGCAATTGATGCGCAGCCCGACCGGTAAAGCATCAACCAAACCCGGCGACGCCAACAAGCCGGCGCAGACAGACGCCGATGCCTTCCCGGTCTCCATCGAGCGCGTCAGCCTGCGCGGTGGTGACCTCGACTTCGCCGATCTGTCACTGCTGCCGCAATTCGGTACCCGTGTGCATGACCTCGAAGGCGTGATCAATGGCTTGTCGTCCGATCCGGCCGGTACCGCACAGGTCGAGCTCGACGGCAAGGTCGATGATTTCGGTTCGGCGCGCCTGCGCGGCTCGGTGCAGCCGTTCCGTGCCACCGAATTCACCGACCTCAAGGCCAGCTTCCGCAACCTCGAGATGAATCGGCTGACGCCCTACTCCGGCAAGTTCGCCGGCCGCAAGATCGAATCCGGCAAGCTGTCACTCGACCTTGAGTACAAGGTCAAGAACCGCCAACTGGTGGGCGAGAACAAGGTCGTGATCAACACGCTGAAGCTGGGCGAGCGCGTCGACAGCAAGGAAGCGATGAACCTGCCGCTCGACCTGGCGATCGCGGTGCTGGAGGATAGCGATGGCGTCATCGACCTCGACCTGCCGATCACGGGCAGCCTGGACGACCCGCAGTTCAGCTACGGGAAGATCGTTTGGAAAGCGATCGTCAACGTGGTCCAGAAAATCGTCACCGCGCCGTTCCGTGCGCTGGGCAAGCTGCTGGGCATCAGCGCCGAGCAGCTGGAAGCCGTCGCCTTCGATCCCGGCTCGGCCCGGCTCGCGCCGCCGGAACAGGAAAAGCTGAAAGCGGTGGCCGGCGCGCTGGGCAAGCGCGCCGCACTGTCGCTGAAAGTCGTGCCGGCTGCGGATGCCGCACGCGACAGCGCAGAACTGCAGGAATTGCGCACGCGCCGCGACGTACTGGCCGAGGCTGGCGTGAAGCTCGCCGACAATGAACAAGCAGGCCCGCTCGACCTCGCCAACGTGAAGATACAGACCGCGATCGAAAATTTGCTGAAAGATCGCAGCGGCGGCAAGCGTGGCCTGAAGATGGTCGACAATGTGAAAGACTACTTCCGCAAGTCCAAACCCGAAGACTTGCCGAAATACGCGGCGCTGCTGGAGCAATTGAAGGCGACCGTGCCCGTGCCCGACGCACAGTTGAATGAACTGGCAGCGGCGCGCGCCAAAGCCATACGCGATTACCTGGTCGAGGCTGGTCTCGATGCGGGGCGGGTGCAGGTAGCCGACACTGCGAGAGTCAAAGGGGATGGCAAGTCGGTACCGGTGGCGATGACGCTGGACACTGCCAGACGTCCCTAGGTGCGGGAGGCCAGGCGTCGGGGGTGCCGGATCTATCGAGTGCGCCCACCCGGCATCGGCCGCCCGGCGGTGCCGGACGGCTCGCCATCGTCGATGGCGGCCGAATGTCCGCCGGCGAGCAAGGGGCGGCACACATGCGCAGCATCCGGATTGCGTGCACCGTTACGCATCGCGCCAAAAAGCGAGCCCCTGCGCGACAGATCGGTAAAATCCTCGCTTTGCCTGAGCTGAACCATCCAGTCACACGCCCCATGGCCATCAAATCCGTCATTTACAAGGCGACGCTGCAAGTCGCCGACATGGACCGGCACTATTATGCCGATCACTCGCTGAACATCGCCTGCCATCCATCCGAAACCCTGCAACGGATGATGGTGCGCATTCTGGTGTTTGCATTGAACGCGCATGAGCAACTGGAATTCGGCAAAGGGATTTCAGAGGTCGACGAACCCGACATCTGGCAAAAAGACCTGACTGGCGCCATCGACAAATGGATCGAGGTCGGCCAGCCGGACGAGCGCCGCATCATGAAGGCCTGCGGCCGCGCATCTGAGGTGATGGTCTACGCATATGGTAGCAGCACCGACATCTGGTGGAAGCAGATCGCGAGCAAGCTGAGCCGTGCGAAAAACCTGTCGGTCTTGAAGATCACCCCGGAAACGGCAGAGGCGCTTGAACGCTTATGCGAGCGGACCATGCAACTGCAAGTGACGATACAGGACGGCGAAGTGTGGATGCGGACGGCCGGCGATGCTGTCGAGGCCAGGTTCGAGACCCTGATGCCTATGCCTTGAAGCGCGTACTTAAACGACATTTCCGTCGCCGACAGGCGCAGTCGTTTGATGGAGCACAATTGGCCACGAGCCGGATCTAGCCGTCCCCATGAAGAATGCGGAGTTCTGAATCCGAGGTGCCAACGATTTGCACCGCGAGATGGCCTTCGACAGCGGCCCGCCATTCCGGGGATTGACGATCCAGCAAATAATCCGGGACGCCGAGTTGGAAGCCATCAAAACGCAAATGGATGGCCGGATCCAGTGCCCATTCGTTGAACTCGGCCAGGGTCTGGCCCAGCGCATAGCTGTTGAGCGCGCCAGCCGTTTCAGGGATAACGCGAATCGACATAAAACTGGCGTCGCGCAACAAGGCCCCTACCGTATCGAAGAAATCCTCCGGCAGGCTTTCCAGCGTGACCGTGCCGGCGACCGTCTGCTCTGTCGACAATGCCATGTCGGATTCCAGCAGTGCGACCGTCGCCTGTGTGTCCAGCACGACGGGACTGGCGAAGCTGAGGGAGTCTACGCCGGCCGCTTCCAGCAAGTGCAGCCATTCCGCCGAATTCTGCAAAAACGCGCTGACGTCAGCGTCACCTATCCGTACCGAGTGCAGAGAATCCGCGCCCTGGGTGCTGAGTTGATAGCCCTGCCTGATCAAGTCCTGGCAGCGCAAGATACCCAATTCCTGCAGGCTGTCGACCACCACGGTTGCGTGGTTGACGTCCGTGCCCGTTTTTTGCTCAACCAGGGCCCGGATGTCTTCGGGATTGTGCAGTTGAATAATCAGGTCGACAGCCGAATCAATTGCTATGCCAGCCGCATCAAGCAGCTTCCATTCGGGCAGGCTGAGGTGCATCGCGCCACTGGCGCCGGGCGCCAGCGATAGCTTGTCAATCCCCAATTGCGACATTTTCACGACCTCGAATGGATTCGACACCAAACGATCCAGCTGCTTCTCGCTTTGCAAGCGCAGCGTCAGCCCTTCGCTGCCATCGGAAATCTTGATGTCAAGGCGATCACCATAAGTCTTCAATACGGCCAGGCTCGCGGTCGTCAGGTAGGCCAGTCCGGTGTCGGGCAGCCGAAGCTGATAGTGATGCGTATCGCTTTGAGTCAGCATGAACCTGAGGCCGAGCAGCGCGGCATCGAGGCTGTCATCTACATCGATCGCCACCAGCGACTCGGCCTTGATCGCCACCGTGCCGGCAAGCGTTTGCAGCAACGACAACGCCTCCTGGCCTATGCTGTCGGAGGCCGTCAGCTTGACGGAAAAACCGGCAGTCGATTCGGTCGGCGCTGCGATCTTGCCGGCCTGCGCCATGCGCGCCAGCTGGGCCGCGGTCAGCACGATGTCTGCACTCGCCCCCGGCTGAAATTCAATCGCCGGCAAGTCGGAGGCCATCGATTCCAGCAAGTCTAGATCGTCATCCAGTCGACTCGGATCAACCCTGATTTCAATGCGGGCAATGTTCGACAACTCGTCTAGGGTCAGCGCCTGCAGGCTGGACAGCTGGTTGTCGTCAACCACGATTGAGGCCGGTACCATGGCGTTGGCCAGCAAGCCGGGCTCATCCGACCGCATCGCCAGTAGCGTCTGGATATCCAGCCTTGCAGAGGCATTGTCGTCACGCACCGAATCCCGGAACAAGGACTTGTCGGCAGCGGACGCATGGTTGTACACATTCGCCGCCAGCTCCCAGGCAACGAATGCCGTGACCGGGTATAGCAGCAGATCGGACACGCCGCGCACCCAGAACAACAGTCCGGAGGCATTGGACGGCAGCGCGCCTGAAGCGGATGCAACAAACACCTGCCGTCCCGGCAGCCGCGATGGTGTCGTCAGGTAGTTGAATGAAGTCGTCATACCGACATCGTCCTGGATAACCCGCCCTTGCGCTATTCGCGCAAAGCCTTGTCAAAAAACTTCTTGACGGGCCGCACAAGGTAGGCGAAGAACGTCCTGCGCTCCAGCGTCAACAATACCTGTGCCGGCATGCCGACTTCGGCACTGACCAGACCCGATTTGGCCAACTGATCGGCGTCCATGCTGACCCTGACCGTATAAAAGGCAGCGCCTGACTTTTCATCGTCGACTTTGTCCGCCGCGACGGTATCAATCTTTCCCTCGAGCGTCACTTCCTTTGAGCGGCCCGAAATGCGGATGCGAGCCGGCAGCCCGGGAACGACGCCGTCAATTTTGTGGGATGGAACGCGCGCAACAATTAGGCGTTGTTCATGGTCGGGCACGATATTCATCAGCACCTGCCCTGGCGTCAGCACGGCGCCCGGGGCGTGAACGATGACGCCAAAGACGCGCCCGTCGGCGGGGCTGCGCAACTTCAGGCGCTCTTCCTTGTCGTCAGCCGCAAAACGCTTTTCTGCCGACAGATTAAGCTCGAGATTGACTTCGGCCAGCTTCTCTGAGGCCGCTGCCCGCCGCTCGTCATCAAGCTGTATCGCCCGGCTTTGCGTCTCGTGCAGCGAGCGCTCCGCCCGCGCAATATTGACCTCTTCCTCTTGTACCTGGGCTTCCACTTCCGCCACTTTGACTTCGTACTCGACATATCCGGCTTCGGACACAAATCCCGAGTTCAGCAGAGTCTTGCGCCGCGCAAGATCGGCCTCAAGAAATTTCAACTGGCGCCGGCGTGAGTCCAGTGTGCCACGCGTGGCGGCGAGTTCATGCTTGAGCCGCTGCAGCGTCCCCTGCAGTGCTTCCTGGTCGGATAAATATTTTTTCAGCCTGTATTCGAAATTTTGCTGTTCGACGGTGATGATGCGCTGGAATTCGTCATTGGCCCGGGCCTTGGCAAGGAGGGCATCCGGCAGTTTCCACTGGGTCGCGCCGGCCAGCTCGGCCATCACGCGCGAGCGGGTCACGCCGAGTCCGAATTCACGCAAGCCCGACATCACAAGCTCGGCCGATGTGTCCGCCGAAACCAGTTCGGCCAACACCTGTCCTTGCTTGACGATCTCACCTTCATGCACCAGCACCCGTGACAAGACGCCGCCCGACGGATGCTGTACCGGCTTCTTCTGGAATTCCACGGCAATCTGACCATCGGCCGCCACGCCGCCATCGATCGGAACCACGAGTCCGATGATGACCAGCACGAGGCACACCATCCCGAGGAAGAACATCCCCCAGCGCACAGCACCTTTGTACTCGACCGGCGGTGGCTGCAGGTCATTCGCTGGCACCGCCATCAGTGAGGGCATGTTGGCCGGCGAGATGCTGGCGGGCCTTTTCAAAGGGATCGTCATACGCGACCTTCGTCGGAGACGCCGGGCGCCGCACCGCGAGCATTCGCCGCCTGAGGGAACGCCGCAACCTTGCGCGCCAGGTTGCCCAGAACCTCGGCCGTCGGGCCGAATGCGATTTGCTTGCCGTTATTGAGCAACAACACTTTGGTCGAGATTTTCAAGATGGCTGGCCGATGCGTAACGATCACAACGGTAACGCCGTTGTCGCGCAAGGTGTGCACGCATCGCTCCAGCGCCTTTTCGCCTTCCTCGTCCAGATTACTGTTAGGCTCATCCAGCACGACGATTTTCGCCTCGCCATAAATCGCCCGCGCCAGGCCCAGACGTTGTCTTTGTCCGGGTGACAATGGCAGGCCGCCATGCATGCCGATCTTGGTTCCGTAACCTTCGGGCAGGCGCACCACCAGATCATGGACGCCGGACAACTGGCAAGCGCGGATGACCTCGGCATCGTTGACCTCGCCCATACGGGCGATATTTTCGGCGACGCTGCCATCCAGAATTTCTACCGCTTGCGGCAGGTAACCGACATGGCGTGCCAGTGCCTTGCGACCGTATTGGCTCAGCTCGGCGCCATCGAGGCGGATTGCACCGCCCAGTAACGGCCATACGCCAACCAAGCCACGGCACAAGCAACTCTTGCCGCTGCCGGATGGCCCAATGACGGCAAGTACATCCCCTCTTTCCAGCGACAAAGCGATACCGGCCAGGACAGGCGGAGCCTGCCTGGAAGGTGCAATGACGGCCTGCTCCACCGACAACTGCCCGGTCGGCGTCGGCAGGTCCAAAGTCGGCTGTTCGACCGCTTCGTCATTGTTCAACAGGTTTTGCAGCCGTTCCCATGCGATGCGGGACGAACCGAAATTTTTCCAGCCCCCGATCAGCGCCTCGATCGGGGCCAGTGCACGTCCCATCAGCACGGAGCCGGCAATGATCATGCCGGAGGAGATTTCGCCATGAATCGCCAGATATGCGCCAAGACCCAGTATCAGTGATTGCGTCGACATGCGAACGAACTTGGTCACGGCAGTCAGGTCAGCCGCCCTGTCGCTGGCCCGGGTCTGCCAGTTCAACATATCGAACTGGTACTTCATCCAGCGATCACGAATGCCATCGAACATCCCCAGCGCTTCAATCACCTCGGCATTCTGGGTCTGTTGTCCCGCGATTTGCAGAGCGCGCGCAGAAGACTGATTCGACAGCTGCAGGTCACGCTTGGTCAGCCGTTCATTCGCAATGGTCAGGCCGAACAAGACCATCCCGCCGAGGATGCTGTACCACCCGACCATAGGATGAAAAAAGAACATCAGCAGCAGGTAGAACGGCGTCCAGGGCGCATCGAGAAAACCGAGCAAGCCGCCGCCCGTTGCAAATTGCCGCACATTGCCGAAATCGCTCAGGGCCTGCCCCACCGTATAGCCGCCCGGATAGATGCGCTCGATGCGAAACGCCAGCTGGTAGATGCGCGGCGAATGCTGCATGTCCATCTGGTTGCCAGCCCGGACCAGAATCCGGCTGCGCGTCCACTCGAGTGCAGAGCCCAAACCATAGACCAGAAGGATCACACTGGTCAGCACGGCCAGTGTCTCGGTACTGAAGCTGGACATGACCCGGTCATACACCTGAAGCATGTAAACCGTGGGCGCGAGCGCCAGCACATTGATCATCGCAGTAATCAATATGACCTGTGGCATAGCCTGTCTGAGCGGCGCGAACACATCCGTTCCGCGGGAAATCGCCTGTAACAGGGACTCGGCGGTTCCCGGCGCCGCCTGCCTGCGTCTGCTCATGGGTGATTCACAATCGGTGCTTTGAAAAAAAAGACCGACCTGAATAGGTCGGTCTGTCGTGCATTGGCTACATCAAACCAGGAAGCCCTTGAGTGTTTCCACGGTCGTACTTGTCGTGATGTCCGTGCCCGTCAGCTGCACCTGGAAGTGCGCCTTGGTCACGGTTTCGCCGCGAGTCTGGTTCCAACCAACGTAATAATAGTCGACAACTTCCGCATCCACGTCTTTGGTCGCGTACAGGTTATTGGTGGACAGGTCGAATGTGGCACCATTGGACGCCGCAGTGTACGCATCAAGTGCAGCCGATTCGTCGTCGACCATCGCCAACTTGGATTTGTCGATTTTCAGCAGCGTGGTGAGATCCAGCTTGTCGCCCTTACCAAAATTCGTCAGGACATAGTCGGCGACCTCAGCATCGTCGACCACCCAATTACTCAAGGACTGCAGATTGCGTAGCGGAGCCACCAGCGTTTCTGCGCTGTCGGATTCAAACGCAATTTCCATGTCGCCAACCACGCCTACCCCGAGTGCTTTGAGCTGGTTCAATTCACTCACAGTCGCCGAGAAGGTTGCGCCGGTTTCGTTATAAATCGTAGTGAAGCCGGCTTTTGCATAGTCCAGCGGTGCATATTGCAATGCTTCGTCGGCATGCAAATAAAGGGCCGAATTTGTTGACAGCCCTTCTTCAACCATCATGTCTGCCAGCTCGGTATTGAACGAGTGAGCCAGCGACTTGTTGGACAGTGTGAAGACTTTGGCGGCAGCCAATTCGTCGGCGATCCCTGCTGATGAGTCGTCAGTGCTGCTGTCCGTGCCGTGCAGGCCCGATTCCAGTCCTTCAAGGTTATTGATGGTCGCCAGCTGACGCAGCGTCGACACTTTGATGACGGCATCGTTGGCGTCGATGCGGCCATCACCGGTGGCATCTTCCAGCGTATCGTGCACAACGGAAGCGGTGTAAATACGTTCCGCACCCGTGGTGAACGTGCCCTTCAGTACGCCTGCACCCGCCGTGTAATCGTCATTGATTGCGAGATCAAATCCCGTCGAGAAGGTATCCGCCGAATTATACAAACCACGATTGAGCTGGAACGTCGTGCCCGACAACACAAGGTTGATGATGTCCGAAGCCTTGTACGTGATGCTCTCGCCGCCGATTTCGAACGTGTACTCGGAGGCGCTGATCACGATCTTGCCCACGCCCACCGGCAGCTTGTCCACTGCATCCTTCAATTGGTTGGCGACCGGGTCCATATATTGAACCTTCAGATTGCCGGCGGCGGCAAATTGCCTGAACAACGAGTTATCCACAAACATGAACGAGCCGGCATAGGCCCCTCGCGTCGGCGACAATGTGACCTGCAGGTTCTGGCTGTCATCAATCACGGACACGGAGGACAGGCCAATCGTGTGGGCGCCAAAGGCGCCATCAATTTCCTGAGTCGACGTGGAATAGGCAACTTCAGGCGCTTTGTTGTAAGCCACGGCCGACACGGTCGCATTCACGTTGCCACCGGCACCATCTTTCGACGATTGCTGCACGCTGAGGGTACCCGCTTCGGACACCGTTTCAACATTGATCGAATACGCCCTGTTTGACAACGTGACCAATACAGCATCTTTGGCTGTCGTCAGGACAAGGTTATTCTTGGCCAGCGCTGTCGTTGACGTGTTCGCAAATTTCAAGTCAGCAGTGACGCCCGCCTTCATCGCCGCTGCCAGTAGCGCCACCGGATCGCTGTTCGCAGCAATCAGGGCGGACGTGATTTCAGCGAAGAACACCGCCTCATCGCCGCTGGCATTGGCAATCGTGAATTTCAACTTGTCGCCCGCATTCAGCTTGCCGGCAGACGACAAGCCAAAATAATGCTTGGCGCCGGTCGCCGCGTACAAATCAGAAGCGACGACGTCGACGCCATCCTGATCCGCGCCCTCGCCGTTAGTCATCCCGACTTCAGAAAATACCAGGGTATCTTTGGCCATATCGCCCGGCGTCACGAAGTCAGCCACCAGCCTGCCATTGTCACCGCTGAAGTGCACGAACTGGCGCAGGGCATCCAGCGTTGCATATTCGTCCGCATCGATGCCATGGACCTTGTAGGCCCACTCATCCTGCTCGTAAGTGCTCACCGGACCCCAAGGTGCGCCGGACAAGGTATGAGCAATGTCATTCACGGCACTGTACTGGTCGGAGGACCAGGAAGTCGCGTGCAAAGTCACATCGCGTTCATCATCGGCATTCACCACACCATCGGCATTCAGGTCAAGGCCTTTGACATGAAGTTTGAGCTCGCGCTGAGTGATATTGACGACTGGCTGCCAGTCCGCATCCCAGGTCACCGTTCCGCCATTTTCGTTGGCGTAGTTCCAGGGATCACCACCAAAAGTGTCGGACGTGACACTCAGCGTTTCGCCACGGCGCCACCAATCCGTCCCATTCACGGCACTGGAGAACGAGAACACCGTGCGCTCGGTGCGCCCACCTTCGAAGGAAATATTGACCAGCGGGTTGCCTTGGTCGTCGAGGCCATCGGCGCCATAGTTGGGCGTCACCACCAGTGCGCCGGCCTTCAGCTGGGCGCCAGTCAGGTGAACCACGTACTCATTGCCATCCGAAATATTTTGGGTCACATCATCCAGCGTCACCGTCACCAACTCGGACGATGCCACCGACTTGGTCGTCAGCGTTGCCCTGCTGATGAAAGTATTCAGCCAGTTCCACGATTGCTGGAAGCTATCTGCATCCGAGTAACCTTGCGGCTGCGAGATACCGAACCAGCTGACCGCTTCTTCGAATGCAGCATCATCCATCACGCGTAGCACGACAAAATCGCCCAGGTCGCCGCCGTCGCCATCGTCGGTGGAATCATACGGGGTCTCGTCGGTGATGCCGTCAGCGCCCCATGACTGGTTGAGAAAATCCATGCGGCCGCGATCGACTTCGACGTCGAATTTGTATTCAACGCCGTTATCGTCGACCAGACGGAAAGTCAAGGGTTCACCATTGGCAGTGGCAACCAGCTGCTTGATGTTGTCCGTGTACTTGAACGCGAAGCGCGGCAGATTAGGGTCGTTGCCACCCCAGTCGCGGCTCCAGTCGCGCTCGAACGGCCAGGCATTCTGCCCATACATCTGGTAAGCATCCGGAACGCCATCAGACTGTCCGCCCCACCATGGGTTGGTATCTTCGCCGGAGGGCAAAACTTTCGGGAAGAACAGGTCTTGTTCAGCTGCCAGCGAGACTTCGCCGCCGGCACCCGAAGCCACATCGCCGATCTTGATCCGTACAGTGAACGAATCGTTATCTCCCACCAGACTCAGGTCCGTCAGCTTGACATCGGTCTTGCCATCGGTGGACCGCTGGCTGAGGAAATCCTCCGCCTTGAACACGATGTCACGCCCCACAGCCAGCTTGACAGTCGGCGCAGCCACAGTATTGCCTGCGGAGCCATCGACACCAAAGGTCTTGACCACCGCTTGCTCGAACTTGGCGCCCAGTGCTTCCAGCGAGGCCTTGGAAGCCGGCAGGAAGGTCAGCTCGGAATCATTTTCATAGGTGACGATGATGCCGGTCAGCGGCTTTTTGGGATCCACAGCGCCGGCGGCACTGCTCACCTTGACCAGACCGCCAGGGTTGGTTTCGGTGCTGAGCATCGGCATGGCATCCGTCAGCATTTTTGCGGTCATCTTCAGACCATTGGTCGTGCCGCTGATGCGATCCAGCCCGACGGACGCCAGTTGATCAAGGATGGAACCCAGGTCACCGTCGCCCCCCTGCAATGCCTTCAGCAGGTAGTCGTCCGAGATCTTCGCGCGCAGGACGTCACCGGCATCGACAATGATGTCAGCACGCATCAGCGCCCGGATCTGTCGGTCGGTCAGGGTAATTTCCTTGTTGTCCGAGGCATCGATCGCGTTCAGGCCCATGCTACCAAGCGCCGAGATCTGCGCCGCCGACAATGCGCCAATGTTTGCAGCCGTATCGGCCAGAACCACATAAGAGCCCGTGGCGAAGTTCAGGCCCGCCACCGCTATCGCCTTGGCCTGGTCGGCCGTCAACACCAGTTTTTTCTGGTCTGCCACGCTCACCGACGACACGCCAGCCTGCGCCAGCGCTGTGGCATCGGTGATGGTGATGGTTTTGAGCGAATTCAGCAGGTCGCCTGCCGTGGCCGACAAGGTGATCAAGCCAACGCCATCTGCATTGGTCAGCGCAATGCCCTTCTTGGACAGCGCGGTGATGTCGGCGTACGACAGCGCGATCGGCGAGTCCGAATCCACCGAAATCTTGGCCGCCTGCCCATCCTGGCGCGTGAATGCGAGCTTGGTGGACTTCAGGAAGTTGACAACGGCCTTGAGCGTGTATTGCTCACCGTTATTGTCCGCCGGATCGAGATCGATCACGATATCGGACGCCGACACGACACTATCGACACCCGATGCCTGCAGCGAGCGCAGGAACGCAAAGCTGACCGTTTGTCCGGAGCCATCGCCGCTGGGCAGGTCCGCCAGGCCATCGCCATCGAGATCGGCAAAACCAACGTTCACCCCGTTGGTGAAATCTTCATTTGAAACGGAACCATCCAGCCAACCCTGAACGGTGGCACCCCAGAAATTATGCTCGGGATTCGTGCCCTTGTAGCCAAACATCCAGTCAATCTTGTTGACCCAGGTCCCGGTCGACGGCACGAACACTTGTTCGCCCGCGTCATCAAAACCATTGGCATCGATATCGCCAGCGTTGCCCCAGTTACGATAGCGCAGACCCAGTGCCTTCAGGTCGCTCAGGTCGTCGACATGACCGTCCTTGCCGGCATTGGCAAAGTCGACCTGACCACCGGATCGCCAGTCGTAACTCTCGAAGGTCGACACGAGGTCAGACTTGCTCGCATCCTGCTGGTTGGCCGACAGGTTGACCGAGACGTTATCGCTTGCAGCAAAACGGAAGCCCATATCGAGCGCCGCTTGTACCAGGTCAGAGGTGACGACCAGATTGCCGTCCGAGCCCTTGAGTTCCACCTTGCCCATCTGGGCGAGGGCTGCCGCGTAGGCCTCATCGGGATTCTTGGCAGGCTGGCTCTCGCTGGCGCCGTACCACCAGCCGCCATTGCGAGCATTCTCGTAAGCCTGGTTGAACATTTCGCCCAGGACACCACCGAACCGGTGGATAACCGTGCCATCGCTGGTCTGATCAGGCTGACCGCCGTTCTGCCAGTCCGGGAAGACACTGTTTTCATCAATCCGCAGCAGCTTGGAATTGATGTTCAGCGTTCCGTCTTGTTCATCCTGGGTGAAGGTCGCGCCGCCGTTATCCGACACCAGTGTCAGGCCGTCGGCAAAGGTATTGATCGCACGCGTGACGTTGTAGTCGCCGATCGTGACGTTGTAGGCGTTACCCTGACCGATGCTCCAGGTCGCTTGGTAAACGTCACTCGGCGTCTGCAGCGAAACCAAACGATCAAGCGAGGCTTCGACACGGATATCGATGCTGTCCTTGAGCAGGCCGATCTCGGGCTGCATATCCCAGAAAACGCCGGTCGACACCAGCTTCATCAGCACGCCTGGGTCCACGGCCAGCGACTTGCCGGAGAATGCCGTAATGAATTCGCCCAGTTGCTGGGTGCGCGCCATTTGCTGGTCTTCGGTGCCCGATGCCAGCGGGCCATTACCCGATACCAGACCGGAACCTAGGCGCACGTTCAGGGTGCCAAAGCTGCTCAGATCCGTGTTGTTCGCGACCAGTGACGCAAGGCCGGCCGAATCTTCAACTGCCAAGTTGACTTTGATACCAACGTCGGTGAAGCCCTTGACGATGTCGTTGCTGATTTTTTTGTCGGTAATCAGCTTCGCAATTTGCTCGGGCGTCACATTGATCGCGACATTGCCCAGTGCCTTCAAGTCCACCGGCTTGGCCGCCAGCAGGCTGGTCATTGCTGTCAGGCCATCTTCCACAGACAGGGTCACATTGGCGATCTTTGCGCCGGCCTTCGAGATTTTGGTGAGCTGATCAACTGACACGGTCAGCCGATCCAGGCCGGCCGGATCGGGAGAATCGACGTTTACCGTGATTTCAGAGATCTTCAGACCGCTGGGCGTTTTTAATCCACCCAACGTCGTCGCAAAGAAGTCAGCATTAGCGCCCAGCAGGTCGTTCGAGCTGACATACAGCACATATTTGTCGGTCGTACGACTGGGGAGACCGGACACCGGCATCGTTGAAAAATCCTGAGTCCAGGAATATCGCTCCACGCGCGTATTCGCCCAGTCGATTCCGCCGTCGGAACGAAGGCCCACACCACCTATTCCTTGCAAGAACGCCTTGATCGTGTCTTCATTGGTTCCACCCGACGGGTCGAAGGTGTCGTAAATACGAACCTTACCGCCATCGACCCGTGCATAGACGGTCGGAACGCTGGTTTTACCGATCAGCGAGTCTTGGGTGAATATGAAAGTAGACATAGGAGGCCTTTCAAGGCTGGAAGGGGGTATATCGAACGTACTAACAAGTTTCTTACTTGTAAGTAACATCGTCAAGAACTGTATTAAGACTCATACCGAATAAATCCCCCCCCTTACTCCCCGCTTAAGTAAGGCTTTGCAGGTGGATTTGCACGCAAAATGCGACTTTCTGTGTTTAATTGATTGATTTAAAAGAAAAATCGGTGATTTTCCTCATCAACATCAACACTTTCAGAATCAGCAAGCATGCATATCCGATGGGACGATTACGAGAATGTAATGTTCTGCTCTCTTTCCGGACAGGCGGTTGCCCCATCCGACAAAACGCTTGCACCGGTGTTGAACTCGACTTTTATTATTGATTGAGCAATTGAGGATTAGCGCCGTCAGGAAACCATTTCCGAGTTCGGCCATGCACTGGACGCACCGAGGGGCCAAGGCTTGTTGAAGGGCGCCTCGTGGATGGCAAAAGGCCTTCAGTGCGAACACCTGTCGCCGGCAGATGATCTCCATCTGCCCTAAAATTTGCACCTATCTACCGGACTGCAAAATGCTCAAATACCTTGTGCTGGCATCGACTCTTTTCGCCTCCTCGTTCGCGCTGGCTGGTTTGCCCGAGCCCGGCGACATTCAAAAGGATGGCGATTGTCCCGCGAATTACGTTGCCAAAGGCAATCAATGCCAACCCACCGCACAGGCCAGGTTCGCATTCGTCAAACATGAAAACTGCCCCGATGCCTATGAAGTTCAAGGCAACTACTGCGTCGCCACCGCACAGGCAAAGCTCGCCATTCGCAGGGCCGCAATGAGCTGCCCTTCCGGCTTCGAAGCGATCGGGAATTACTGCGTTTCCGAAAAATGACCAGCGCCCGGCCCAATGGCGGTTAGTGCAGGCAAGTCCCCGGATCCCCCTTGCAGGGCGCGCCTCAGCTTGCACGCCGAGGCCGTTTCGCTGGCGGATCGCAGACGATCCGGAACCCCAGCGTCGCCATGCGCCGGGATGGTGTATCGAGGCCGATAGCCTTTGGCATGTCATCCCGGCGCAAGCCGGGACCCCGTGGCTACACCCCAAGCATGTCCGGATCGTCGTCCCGCGGCACGCCCCGATGCGGAATCGGGATTTGTGGCACGTCGTCGTAGCTGAAGTCGGAGCGCTGGTAGCGCAAGTCATTACCGATGAAGTAATGAATGCGGACCACGTCGCGCGCCATGGTCCAGCAGCCCCAGTAGGTAATGGTGTCGCGCGGCCCGTTCGGGTCGAGCAGCCGGGTCAGGTAGGCGATCCTCTCGCCGCCCGGGCAGCCCTCGTGCCGCTCTGCAGTCAGTACCACTTTCCCGCGCAAGCCCTGGTCTGCCACCATGGCCGGGTCTGCCACCGCAGCCATCGAAAACGTCATTGCGCCAATTGCCAGCAAATGCCTCATGTCACGCTCCTGAAGGGTAGTGAAATTTGCTGCTGTCAGGACTGTGGCCCATCCGGCGCCAACCCTTTTCACCATTAAAGCAAAAAAACGCCAACGATGCCGGCGCATCCTCATTGAAAAATCCGATCGGAGAAAAACCTTTTAAATTCATGTGGTTACAGGAATGCATTGCGTGACATTCACGCCCTCTCGCCGCTTCATGCACGGCTTTCCTGCGCAAGCATTAAGGATGGATCGTTACATTACCGCCAGCAACTTGATCATTGTCATGACGCATTAATTGCAAGTATGTTAATTTTTAAGACAGGTAACTGTTTTGACTAGTTTCTTCGCCCGGGCAAGACAAATCACTTTCACAGGATTTTCGGAGGTTATTTCCATGAAGGAATACGCGAAGTGCCGGAACACCGAAAATATGCGCAGCGCATTAGCGCCTCTGGCGATCTTGTTCACGATGCTTCTGGCCGGTTGCACGATGGAACTCCTCAATGCCCGCCCCGCAAAAGAGATCAACCCGCCACCGGCACAGGGCAATCTATACGCTGGATGGCGCGTATTTCAGGGCAAGTGTGCAAGCTGCCATGGAATGACTGCCATGGGCAGCGAGCGCGCCCCCGACTTGCTTCCAATCGTTCGAAACATGAACGCTCGTCAATTCGCCGAAGTGGTACTCCAGCGCTATGACCTGGGCAACGGCATAGGTTCGAGGTCGTCGGCTCGCTCGACGATCGACACACGGATTGAAGAAATTTTGCGCCTGAATGAAGCGCCTATCGAAATGCCGGCCATGCAGGGAGAACCCGCTGTAAGCGCCCATATTCTGGATCTTTACGCCTATGTCTTGGCGCGATCTGAAGGAACACTGGGCCTCGGGGCTCCGCCGCGCTAGCGGAGGTTTTAAGGCGAAAAGGGATGTGAGACGGATTTCAGCAGTGAATGGCAATCGGGTCAGCCAATTTATTGCTGCCCAGGCCAGTCTCTTAACGTACGGAATACTCGGCGTATTTCCACAGCCTCAGACTTGATCTTGGCGCTCACAGGCATGTCACTGGCTCCGCCAAAAAGAAAAGCCCGCAACGCGGGCTTTTCACTAACTGGCGGAGACCGAG
>JACCDG012080114.1_pt1 | contig 33165 bp, 30 predicted proteins | sample 7442471 | NCBI WGS metagenome assembly JACCDG01 (sample SAMN15323444, study PRJNA562643) | freshwater metagenome | isolation source: river surface water | place: USA:Blue River Watershed | collected 2017-08-17 | reverse complement strand
TTTTGTTCCTCAAGAAAGTTACCCACAAGGGTATCGATTGACTTTTTATAGAAATATTTCAAATATATATTGAAATCAGTCATTGTGCTTTCTTATGACTTAAAAAAAGAAAATTCAAATATATTTTTTCTCATTCGTATATGTATTTATGCCTCTTCAGAAGATTCCTCAATGGTCTTCATCGTACTGCAGTGTTGCTTGTAAAGTTGACGCTTCTCATCAACCTTGGTCTTGATTTCCTCAAAGATAGAATCACAAGCTTGCTCATCCTTGAGAATCCACTTCATGATGTTTACAACATGCTCTGGGTTAAGAGTTCTGACATCAGTGATATCTTGAACAATGATTTGAGCAATGTTGGAAATTCTCTTAATAAAGCAGATAATGAGATTAGAAAGGTACTTTCTTACACCCTTCGTGATTCTGGTTGGAGCATACTTCTCATTGCTCTTAACCTTGATGATTGCATTGTTAACATAAGTTACAAAGTTATTGTTGTTTACATTAGCATCGTCAACCTCGGTCTCAGAATCTTCAGTAGTGGTTACACCTTCAGTAGTGGTCTCAACCTTTGGTTCCTCAGTAGTGGTCTTTGGCTTGTCAAGCTTTGCCTTTTCAGCAAGGAAGACAGAAAGGTTTCTGATAAGAGGATAACTCTTGATGTTCTCAACACCAGCCTCAACAAGGTGATATGGTTGTACCTGCTTCTTCTTGTTAGAAAGAACATGTTCAAGACCAAAGGTTACAATGTCTTCAACCATGAAATCACAAACAGTTGCTACAACAACAGATACTTCGCTGCTAAGACGAATGATCTTCTTGTTGAGCTCGTTGATTCTAAGAGTAGTGTCAACTACCGTCTTAAGTTCAGCGTTGGTTTGAAGGGTGTTCATGAGTCCATTAATTTGAGCTTGAATCTTTACCTTTTCTGCAACGTTCTTGGTATCGCGTTGCTTTCTAGTAAGATCCTTAATTTGACTGTTGATTTTTGCTACTTCAACGACCTTAGTGTTATCCTTAAGAGTCTCTCTAAGAGAGTTAATCTCTTGGGTTACGGTAGCATCGCTAAGATTTTGCTTGAGGTGACGATGGCATCTTGCTTGACTAATGTTAATATCAAGAACAGAGGTAAGATGACGACGAGTCTTTGACTCACTTGCAACGCTAATAGTTGATTCAGATCTCTTGATCTGCTCGACTGGAGCTGCTACTGGCTTTGGAGCAACTTCAACTGGCACAGTCTTAACAACGACTGGCTTTGGGGTTACGGTTTTAAGTGCGCTTCTGCTAGACATGTTTACTTTCTGATATGTTGTAGATATGTGAACAGTTGTTATATACCCTTAGAGTGACAAGTCTTTAATTAGATGTTTTTTAGTATTTATTTACGGGATTTATTTTGTAATCACTATGTTGAAGATACACTAATATTGTACACTACACAAACGCGAAAAAAACAATACGTAGTGAGAACATTTTTAAATCGATGACAATAGCTCATCAACATCATTATTTAAATTAGTATGATCATCAGGTTGGCCTGTTAGTAGCTCATCAATTTTTAGTTCTTGATCAGTTTGATTATGACTATTAGTTCTATCATCAATTATATTGTCAATTACAACGTCAACTATTTCATCTTTAACATCTTGAGCATCTTTAACAACTTGAGCATCAACTATTGAATTAGTATTAATTTGATCATCAACTACTAAATTGTCTGGACTATTTGGCAGTTGATTATCAAGAAGACTATCATCTTCAATGATTTCTACTCGATTGCGCATTTGTTCTTCATAAAGTTGCTGCTCTCTCATTTGCTGTTGATGTAATTGATATTCATATTGCTGACGCTGCTGATGTTCATATGCAAGTCTTTGTTGTTCTAAGTACCGTTGATGTTCTTGTTCATCAACCTGTGTTTGTTCGAATTGAATAGATGATTGCTCAACAACTGGTTCAACAACTGGTTCAACAACTGGCTCAACAACTGATTTGGTAATTGGTACTTGTTCAGCTACTGGTTCAGTGGCCTGAATTGACACTTGTTTCTTTTGATTCTTTCTCTTTTGGGCAGCTTCTCTTGCTTTCTTAAGTTCTTCGAGATCAATCTGTTCTTTACTGATAGGTTTATTAGGTATATCAACTAGTGTAGGTGTGGTACTAGGAGCTGTAGTAAATTTATTTTTTACATATTGATATATCACATAAACAAGTAATAATACACTAACAACAATACAAACAAGAAAGAAAATTCGCACACCTGTCATAACCGGACTAACACCTACTGGTTCTGATTTCTGTACAACTTCCTCCAATTCCTGAATGTTATCTTCAGGTTTAAGTGTGGTATCTATAATATTTGGAACTACTGCATAATCCGCCATTTTATTATTTAATATATAGTATTTATTATATTATCTTTAAAATGGACGAGCTTTATGAAAATATTATTACTCTTAATAAAAATATTTCTGTAGATACCTTCAGTATTACAAACCCAAAGACCAGTTCTAGTGATTTAAGCACAATAATCTCCTTTATTGACAGCTTATCTAAAAATTTAGATACCCTAGTTATGCACATAAAAACTGAAAATGATATATTGTTGGTAAAGTCTATAAGTGACAAATTAGATGACTTCATTTCTAAATCACAAACATATTCGCGAAATGATCTTCAACAAGTAATACAACCAAATCTACATGAACACTGTTATTTGTTTATTATGAACTGTGCACAAAATTTAAAATTTTATGAAAAAATGGCATTAAAAAAACTTGTTAACAATGCGATTTTTGATGTAAATGATTCAATAAACAACAAACTTCATCCATTTCAAAATATGATAACATATAAACCATTGTCAATTAATAATGATGACGAATCATTGTTAACTAGTAAGAATTCAATGATATATGATGTTAGTGTTAAAAATAAAAAATTCAATGAGTCTGAAACATTTATGATTGAATACAATATGGGTCCTCTAATCAATTTTAGAGAAGTTGAAAAATATGGTCCAATAACAAAATGGAATAATGGTATTTCTACTGATATCATTAAGCGCTATAAAAATATTGCGGTTAATAGTATTAGTAATGAATGGGATAATAAATTGAAATCTGCTCCGGCTAAATCTGATCAATGTGTATCTAAACTCTTCTTTGTTAAACAAAATGGTTCTATTCGTAAATATAATACACAAGGTAAAGACACTAAACCATTTGAAGGATTAAGTAATGTAACATCTAATTATTGTGATTCAATATGTGATCTAACGTTAAACTCTAATGGCGTAGTATCTTACAATTTAGAATTAGAATTGCCTGAAGGTGAAGGAGAGCATGCAATTGGAAAAGGATCATATTTGAATATTATTGATGAAGTATCATCTATAATAAGAAAACGTATTACTGAAACTATACCTCTAACATTCGAAGATTTTATGACTGTATGTACTGATAGATTATTGATTTTTCCAAAGATTCATAGTATATTCTATAATTTCTATAGTAACTATTTAGGTAAATCAGCAGATAAATACCAAACCGAACTTACTCTTTGTGTTTTTGAATCAAGTAATAAACTGACCAATTCAATGATTAAAAAAACATTTGCAAGTATTCAACCTTATATTTCTGCAAATATATTCTTAGAAGGTCCTTCTCAACGTATAGAATCATTAATGTATGCATATGATATAGGAATGAATTCTGTACTTAAGGATCATAAGGAGACTATCCATGAAAATTTAATTTTGTTAAAAAAATTATACATCTGAAGAAAAAAAATAATAAATAATAGAAATAATTGAAAAACATTTGAACAATGGCAGACAATGAAGCACCAAAGAGAAGAGGTCCTGGACGTCCTTCAAGCAAGCCTCCAGTGCCTGTTTTAAAAGTATCAGGTATCGTTGCTGAGCCATTAAACCCGGATCATTCAATTGAATTTGTATTTTCAGATCCTTTAGTATTCAAGACACTATTCATTTATTTCAAAAATCTAAAATCAAGAGATATTCATATTCGTTTTAGACCAACTGATATTACCTTCTTCACTAGAGATCATACTAAAATGTCTAAAATCATTAGTCATATCGATTGTAAAAAAGTAAACTGGTATTTCTGTAGACAAGAATATTGGATTGGACTTAACCGTGAACATGCTGAAAAGATGTTTACTAATATTGATAAGACATTTTTCAAGATTACGATGGTATTTAGAGATGATGAACCAGAACATTTATCATTTATTTTCAAAGATTCCGAGCTATCAAAGGAATGTAGATATAAAATTGATGTTGCTATCATTGAACAAGATGAAGAACTATTCAATGCTGAGAATGATATTCCTGGACCAGATAACTCTTTAGAATTATATCCAGTTCAGTTTACTTTGAATTCTAAGCAATTTAAGAAGACAATTAGTGATGCAAGTAGTTATAGTGAAATAATCAATATTGAAAAATCAAATACTGTACCACTTCAAATTACTTATGACAAAGTAAACATTAGATATAGAGAAGTATATATGGATTCAGAAAAAATTAAACTCAAAAGTGGTCTAAGAGATGGTTGTGCATTCAAATGTATGATTAGACTTAGTAATATCAAAAGTCTTGCTAGTTCAATGGTAACCGATAATGTTACCATCATGGCAAGTGATAAACAAGATATCCTTTTACGATCAGTCATTGATGATAAGGTTCTGGCTGAAAACAAGATTCTTATCATTTACACATTTGTAACTAATACTGTATGATTAAAATATATTGCATAACCTTTTTTTTTTCTATATATAATAATGTATACTGAAGGTTCAGTTTTAGCTACTTATCTAGTTAGACGCATTAATGGAGGTGGACATAATAAACCAGCTCCTAATCCATTGAAGGATCTTGATTTGAACACTACTGAGTGTATTATAGATGATAATAATGATGGTGTCTGTGCTCCTGAAGAAATAATCGCCGATATTCAAACCTTTGCTCAGAAAATAAATAAAAACATTAGTAATATTACAGATGCATTAGTCACAACACAAAAGAAATTAGGATGTGATGGTTCCGAAGCGTGTATTTATACAAAAAAAGAATTCAAAGATCATGTCGATAATAGTAATACTATTATTGATAGTAAATATTTAACAAATGTTGTAAAACAATATTTCAAACCTAGAGGTCCACGCAACTCACTTGATTGGCTCGATAATATTGGTATTGATAATACACTTGCTATTTGGGCAAGAACTGATTTCAATGATTTCTATCCATATAGTATGAATATGATGGATTTTGAAGGTCCTAGGTATTACAATAAGGACGAAGCTACAATGAATCCAAGCCAAAAAGCCAAATATTATAAAGGTTCATTAGCAACAGTTAATATTTTAGATATTATGAATGGTAAAGTAGATGTCCCACAAGGTCCAGGATTTACATCTATCAAACGACCATGTAAACGAATGGCATGTGTTTTAAACACTGACACATCAAATGGATCAGGAGAACACTGGGTATGTATTTTCATCGATCTTACTTCGCCATTGTGGACATTAGAGTACTTTAATTCATCTGGAAGACCACCACCACCTCCAATTACTAGATTTTTACATCATACAAAAGATATTCTTCAAGGACATATACAACAAAATGGTTTATCAAACACATTAGAAGTTATTGATCATGTTGCTACTATACAACATCAATTTTCATCATCTGAATGCGGACTTTATGCAATGTTCTATATTAGAAAACGTTTAGAAGGTACTCCATATACATACTTTCAAGATAACCATATCAAAGATGAGTATATGACTGAATTCAGAAAATATGTTTTTAGAAATTAAATTAAATATGTTGTCACAAGATGTAGAAAATGTTCACAGAAATAATAGATAGGATAAACAAAGGAAGAAGAGTTCTTATTAGTTGCAATACTGAGAAATCTGAAATTAACAAACTAAAATCATATGATGATACGCTTTTATGTGAAGAAAATTATTATTTTGCATATAATCGTCAAGATATTGGTATAGAAATATTTAATTTCCTAAGTGACAAAAAAGTATTGGCTAAATGGATTTATTCACGTGACCTATCATATGGAGATACTGCATCATATAAACATTATATATTTGATGACAATGGTATTTTCTATTATTTGAACTATATTGACTATTTCGGTCAAAATCAATTTGATATCATGGCATATGATAAAATAACAAGTACAAAACAATATGAAAAAATAAGAAATGATATCAAAGAACACAGAAGAATGAAGGAACTTTATGACGTATACTAATAAGAAATTTTATGGACAGTTTCAAAGTCAGGCAATACGTCCTGTTTTTATGAATTTGTTAGCCACCGCAAGTACCGTAGGAGTTGCTTTTGAAGCTATATAGCGTGTAAGATAGGCTAATCGCGGATTTGATTTCAAAAATGTTTGATTTTTTTTCATAAACCTCCAAAATAATGCATCCCAAACAGTACACCACTTTGGATCCTTTTTATAATTTGACATTCTTAATATGTAAGCACTACTTGAAAAATAAGGTTTTGTTGTTGCAAATGGACCACATGCAAATTGACTCATTACTAGTACATTGGACACCATCACCCAATCATATGCATCAATTGATAATTCTGTAAACCATTTCATAACTTGTAATGGATGTACTTCACATAACATAAATAAATTACCAATAATCATTAAACGTTCTATATGATGAACATAACCATATTCTCTAAATCTTTTGATTGAATTGTCTAATGGAATTATACCTGTAGTTCCAGTATAAAATGACTTTGGTATAGCATTTTTATGCTTAAAGAAATTAGATTTCATTAACTTTGTATAATGAACTTGATATAAACCACACATGAACTCTCTCCAACCGATTATTTGCCGAATAAACCCTTCTAATGACTGAATAGGAGCATCGCAATTGAATACTTCTTTAAGAATGTCTCTAGGTGTTATGATTCCAATGTTTAATGGAGCAGATAATGCAGAATGAAACATTACTAAATGTCTTGAATCTACATAATCTTGATATTTACCAAAGAATTTGATCTTTTTCTTAATAAAATTCTTAAGTACAGCTAATGCTGTTGAACGGTCTTCAGCAAATAAGGGCGTTTCCTTGAGTTTAGAAGATAATTCCGCGGACATAGGTTGTCTATTTTCTGTATCAAATGTCCATTTATCACCAACAGGAGTTCCATTTTTTTTTAAGAGTATTTTATAATGTTTACGCTGTTCTATGTAAAAACTAGTAAATAACAATTTGTTCTTAGATAATAGTGATAGATTTCTCTCTTTTGAATTTAAGAACATTGGATTATTAAATTCTGTTATTTTACATATTTTTTTAATTTTGTTATGTATTGTGTAATCATTTAATGTATAACATTTGATCTCCTTTATTTTTTTTTGAATAAGAAATTGTTTTAGTTTTGCATATGTTGTTATGATATCAAACTTACATTTTAGTGTTTTTGTATAATTTGTAACACATGAATCCATATAACCAGTTTTTACTTTTGTAAATTCCTTTTTGTAGAATTCTGGGGCCTTAAAAATGATTAAATGTTGGTTTATTGTTGGATTATTTATTAATTGATTACTAAGAATAAAATTAACATCCATCTTATACTATTGTTTACATATTTGAATAGGAACTCTTTTTTTTGTTCATTTAATTATAGATGCCCACTGCTAAAAAGTTATTTGCAATTTTTGTTCTTGTAGTTATTGGGAGTATTGTTGGAATTGTACTTTCTACTTCTTCCAGTGATACTACAGAATCTATACCAATAACAATTGTCGTACCATCACAAATAACATCACAGGATCCATCACAATTACCATCACAAATAACACCACAAGTACCATCGCAAGTACTATCACAAATACCATCATGCAAAGATACGATCACAACTGTATGTTTAAATGATTTATGGACTCAAGATCCAAATAAATGCTCTGAGGATATTACAAAATATTATGCTTATATTAATTGGTTATCAAATAACATCCCATATGATAGAATAGTGTCCGATATACAGTTTTTGAAAACATCTTCTGATGAAGAAAGTACAGAAGCATGTCATGGATATATAAGCCCAAATCATCCTCCTAATCCCAAATTTGAAACTGAAAATATTCCCACTCTTGATCGACGCGAATATTTGAGTAGTGAGCTTACTAAACCATAAAAAAATAAAAAAAAATAATTTTATATATATAAAATGCCACTAAAACAAGGAGATATTACAATTGGAATTTGTGTTCTTATATTTTTATATATTACATATAAGCTTATTATGTTATGTTGTAATTGCAATGAATTGGGTCCTAATAGTATGTTATCCTCTGATTATTCATTTATTGATCATTTCATTCCCTCAAATGTTAGTGGTCAACAGTTAAGGACATCAGATGGTAATTTCTCTTTAATTATGCAAAATGATGGGAATCTTGTTTTATATAATAATGTTGTCATTGGACCATATACTGCAGCAAACACGGTCATATGGCAGTCAAATAGCGTACCAGAGAACACTCAGTCTCCTTATAGACTTTTAATGAAAACTAATGGAGAATTAGTAATAAAGGATAAACAGGATACCGTTATTTGGACAACAGGTGTTCCACCAGGTACGATATCAAGACCCATATGTCAAATTAACGTAACAAGTACTAATGTCGCATATGTTAGTATTGTGGATCTTGGAAATTCTAGTAAAGTGTTATGGGTATCAGACTGCACTCAATTAACAAAAGGTCCATTTACAAGTAATTGCGTTCAAAAATGGTGGAAAGATGATCTTATTATTAATAATAACACTATAAGTAATAGTGGCTGTACAGTGGATCTTACTGCAAACAACAATACATTATTGAATACATATATGTCTTCGACGGATGACGTAAGTATTATGAAAGATAAAATGAATATGTATAAACGCCCTACTACGAATGAAGCAAATACTCAGATATGTCATGGTAAATCGATTTTTGATAAATATAATATGACCACTTTAACTAGTAGTCAGCAATTATCTTCAACAATACCAAAACAATATATTCCACAGAATTATGCAATTCCTGCTGGTACTGCTGAATCAACTACACTAACATCTCCCACAAAGGATACTCTTACAAATTGTATGTATATGTGTAATAATGATCCAACATGTACAGGTTTTGTGAGACCTAAAAGCGATCTTGGACTTGGATCAGAGAATTGCTGGTTTAAGACTGCAAATACATCTTCAAATGTCGTTACTAATGATACAGCTAATCAAACCTGGCAAAAATTTTAAACATGTTATTGATAGTGTCGCTCCTAAACTTATTTTTTTTCTATAATATATAATGTTCGTATTAGGACTATTGTTTGTTCTAGTTCTTGTTGTTATTACATATTTTTGCCCACAAAAAATATATGTTAATGAAATTCATGGAGGTATATTACATAAAAACGACTGCTTAGTAACGCCAGAATCAATAGTTGTACGTGATAGTCTGATTGAATCATTTTTAACGCCAGCAGGAATAACTGGTCAGCAATTGGTATCAGCTAATGGTAAGTTTAACTTAATAATGAAAAGTGACGGTAATCTTACTGTATATAATGATTCTGGTACAAGTATATGGCAATCAAATGCTTCTGGATCAGGTACTACGCCTTATAGAGCGATAATGGAATCCACAGGTAATTTTGTAGTATATGATTCAAAAAATGCAAAAATATGGGAAACAGGTACATCTACTGCTAATAGCTCACTTTTATTAGATTCAACTGGAATGTTTAAAATATTAAATTCTTCCAGTAAAGTATTATGGGTATCAGATTGCACTAAAGTAACACAAGGCCCATTTACTTCAGAATGTTTAAAGAAATGGTGGGCGGATAAAGGTTGTACAGCTGATATTACAAAAACTACAAACTATTCTACTTGGTTGGCTAATACAGGCACATCGACAGCAATGCAAACATCTTTTAATACTCTTGCTACAACTAAAGATAACGTATCTTGTTTCTTATGTTATGGGGTATCTGCATTTCAAAAATATAAAATGTCAAAGCTAGAAAGTGGAGTAAGCTTAAGTTCAGTTTCATCTGTATATACTAATGGAGATCGACTATGGTCTCCAGATGAAACCAGTTATTATTTGACATTTACATCTGATGGTGATTTAGTAGTTAAAAATAGCTCGGGTACTACAACATGGAGTGCTGGGGCTTCTGATGGCTCATCTCCTTATAGTCTTAAAATAGTAAATGGAAATTTGTTACTTAATAATACTTATGGAAGTACGTATTGGTCTATTATGGAGGGTACAGCTATTTATCTTACAATTGATAATAATGGTGTTCTTAGATTATATAATTCTAGTAGTGTAGTTTGGATATCAGATTGTTCAAAGTTAACAAATGGTCCATTCACTGAAAACTGTATGAAACAATGGTGGATGGATAAAGGATGTACTACAGATACTACAAAATACACAAATTACTATAGTTGGAAAAGTGATACAGGTACAGGTACTGCAATGCAAAATAAAATAAATACACTTGCAACTACACAAGATGAATCATCAAGTCAAGCATGTTATGGATTAGCTCTATTTGACAAATATAAGTTATCATCATTACAAAAAGAACAAAAATTATCATCAAGCGTATCATCAGGAGCATATTGGAATCCAAATGGACAGCGTTTATGGTCTCCAGATGGTAGCAGTTATTATATGGCTATGCAGAAAGATGGCAATTTAGTGGTATATAAGAAAAATGGTGCGGCGTTAAACTATAAAAGTAATGAAGGTACTACTTTTTGGCAGTCAAATACTGCAAGTAAAGGAATCGCACCTTACAAGGCACAGTTAGATGCGGATGGTGATTTTGTTATATATGATTCAGCTAATACAAAAATATGGAGAACATATACAAATCTAACAAATACTGTTCCTATTCTTTCATTGGATAATACTGGAGGACTTACATTAATTTCACAAAATCGTAGTAATGCAATACAATGGATGTCAAAATTTGATAGTAATAAGTTATCAAAGTTAGCAAGTGGAGAAGTTTTAATGTCTGGTCAAAGTCTTTGGTCTCCAGATGGAACAAGTTATAAACTTAGTTTATTAACTGATGGCAATCTTGTATTGTATGATAGTAGTAGTAATATAACATGGCAAACAAATACAGCAACTACGGGAACAGTTGTTTATAAATTAAAATTGGCAACTAATGGTATTCTAACTTTATGGGATAATGCAAATAGTGGTAAATGGAGTCCTGCTGGTGTTGTATCAGTACCAGGAGGAACGAATGTTAGTTTAACTCTTGATAATAATGGTCAATTAAAGTTAAGTGACCCAAATAACAATGTTAAATGGGTATCTGACTGTACTAAACTTACAACTGGACCATTTTCGCCAGGATGTCTTCAAACTTGGTGGGGCAATAAAAAATGTAATACTTATGTAACTAAACAAACTGATTATTCAACATGGTTAGCTAATACAGGTTCATCAACAGATATGCAAACTAGATTTAACACTATTGCAACTACACAGGATGAAACATCCAGTCAATCATGCTATGGAATATCAGTATACGAAAAATATAAATTATCTACTCTTACATCTGGAGCGGCAATATCATCGACATCAACTAATTCAAATAAATTATGGTCATCAAATGGATCATCTTATAATTTAAAACCACAAAATGATGGTAACTTAGTATTGTATAACTCATCAGGAACAAGCATATGGAGCTCTGGTACTTCTGGTACTAATCCTCCTTATACATTAACAATGAGAGTTGATGGTAATCTTATATTTACAGATAGTACTGGAGTTGCAAAATGGTCAACAGGAACTAGTGGAACAGGAGTTACTTTGACAGTTTCTGACACTGGTCAGTTAAAGTTAAGTGATCCAAGTAATAACGTAAAATGGGTATCTGACTGTACTAAACTTACAACTGGACCATTTTCGCCGGGATGTTTAAGTAATTGGTGGTCAAATAAAGGATGCACAACAGATATTACAGCAAATACTAGTTATTCAACTTGGTTATCTAATACTGGTACATTAACAGACATGCAGTCATCATTTAACACGCTTGCAACTACACAAGATGAAACATCGAGTCAAGCATGTTATGGAATATCAATGTATGAAAAATATAAATTTTCAACATTATCATCTGGTGCAGTAATATCATCAACGTCAACTAATTCAAATAAATTATGGTCGCCAGATGGGTCATCTTATAATTTAAAACCACAAAATGATGGCAACTTAGTATTGTATAACTCATCAGGAACAAACATATGGAGTTCTGGTACTTCTGGTACTAATCCTCCTTATAAATTATCTATGCAAACAGATGGTAATTTAGTATTATATGATAAATCCAATACTGCAAAATGGAGTACTGGAACAAGCGGGTCAGGAGTTAAATTAGTATTAACTAATGATGGAATATTCTACTTGGTTGATTCAAGTAATAAATTAAAATGGATATCAAAGGAACGTCGTCTTAGTTCAGTTAAAAATTCTGGATATTCTATAGATAATAATGGTAATACTATAAACAATGGTAATGCAATTACATTATGGGAAAATAATGATTCTACAGCACAAAAATGGGTATATAATCCAGACAAGACTATAAGAAATAAAACAAATACAGACTATTGTATTGATATTCCAGGTGGTACACTTCCTGCAGCAAATACCTCCGGAACGGCGGTTAATCTATGGCAATGTAATGGTTCTACAGCACAAAAGTTTGAATATGATATTGTTAATAAAACCTTTGCCGTAGATAAAGATAAAAATTTCTGTTTGGATATAAATGGTGGTACTATAAGCAATGGTAGTAAAATTCAAATCTACACATGTAATAGTTCAAATGCACAGCAGTTCAATCTTATTTAAAAAAATAAACATCTCATCACGTATTTAAGTTTATTCATTCAACTTAATCTTGTTAATAATTGAATCAACATCTGATTCATTCTTCAAAATAGTAAGTAGTTGCTTTGATCTTTCATAATTAGGATTGACTTCTAATGATTTCTCTGCATATGTAATCGCTGATTCTTTAAGTCCAATATCCTTGTAACATACACCAATGTTAAAATAGATTACATCTAATGAACTAATATTGGTTTTAGCACTGCATTGATAAAATTCAATAGCTTTGTTATAATCCTTAGTCTTATAGAAAATTCTACCAAGCTCAAAAGGAAGATCACGGTCCTTGTTCATTGGATAATAATTATCCCAAAGCTTAATAAGACTTCTGAATAGATCTTGTTTCATTAGTGGATGCATTGTAGCTACTTTTTCAGCAATGATTTCTCTAAAATTGAAGTAAGTATCAGTATCATGATACGATAGTTTCAATAGAGCAATAATTGTATCAACATCAACTTGTTTAGCTGATTCAACTAATTTTTTTGATGTCTCTTCAAATGATACTCCATTATATGCTTCTTTAAGAACATTTGCAGCTGATTCAAGTGGTACTGAAATCTGAATACTGTTACTAATAAGTTTATGAAGTGTATAGAAATCAGTCGGACCAAATTCAAGTACATATTCATTAAAAGCCGAACTAAACTCTGACCATTCTGACTTTTGTTGATTATTATACTTTGTAATATCACTATTGATAACAGAATCCTTAGAAGTACCATCTTCTGTAGAAATAAAGCATGAAATTCTAATACCACCATCATGCTGTGGATTATGATAATGAACCCCACCGTGTTGAGAAAACCATAATCCTGCTGCATGATAATTTGCCATCATACTGATTGACCCATGAACAGCAATATAAGGATCACCAGTGCTCATAAATGTATTTGGATCACTAGTTCCCTTGTCAGCAGATAACAAAAGCATTTTGTAATTCGACCACTTTGCAAGACGATCAAGACAGTTTAGCATAGTTACTGGGAATAAAACATGAGATGCTGCTTTAGAATCTTTTACCAAATAATAATCCTTATACCATCTAAGAATATCATCATAGATAATGGACTTATCATGTTCTGCAGAACCATCATTAAGATTAAGATAGAAATCAATAGGAGTGTCTGCATATTGATAGACATTAACCATTCGGTTAAAAATATCTGGATTTTCAATATCTACCTCATTCTGCTTAGATCTCAATGACATACTTCCTTCAAAGACCTTACCGTTTTGAAATCTAAATAGATCAACTGCCATTGTATCAAACATGTAATTTGCTACAATACAAAGTGGATTCTTTAATGACCCCTCTTTAAGTACAAATCCATTGCTTAGAGTAATAGAATCATGTACATAATTATTAAATACAGAAAATTCTAGCATTCCAGACTTTACAAACTTTGTAAGACCAGGATTACCTTTCCAAAAATTAACATTGTTCTCAGTAAAATCTGTCATTACATAACAAAGATGCTTCAGTAATGGATTTTCTGGAAGCATGTTCTTAACAGCTTGAAGGAAATGAAAACTGAATTTCCCAGAACCAGTTCCAAGTTCTACAACATATACCTTTTGATTCGTATCCAGTTGTCCCTTATTATTCAGATCAATGAGAAAACTAGAAAACATATTTGCATAACACTTGCCAATATAACTGTTACAAGTAATGAAATATGGAACTTTGTATGTTGACCATGAGTCTGGTCCCATACGATCAAAATAATTTGACATTAGCTTCCAAATTCTACTCTTGGAGAGTCTAGTAAAAGTTTCAATTTCAAATGCAGGTGGACTTGGTGTTTCCCCACGATCCATTTGTTGCTTGATGTTAAGAAGTGTTTGTTTATTTGTATCAAGATACGCTGTTTGTTGCTCTGGGGACATCTTTTCAAAGATCTCCCAGTTATCACCCTTAAGCTGGGTCTTAAGTACTTCAATAAGTTGCTCTTGATCAGCCATTTCTTATCTTTGTAGAATAATTACTAATAATAACAATACTATATCTATTTAATTGAAGATTGATAATTTGATAACGCCTATAATATGGGCGGTTTGATTATTGATATCTAAAAAAATTGTTTGAATACGACCAAGTTACTATATCTAAAGATATTTTTTATATATGAGAGCAATAATAAGACTAAAACAGAGAATAATAAGAGTTTTTCTTTTTTGACGTTTCTTTCTTATAAGTAATTCTAAGAATTCTTTATGAGATGTTAGAAACTCAAATTGATTATATGGTTCAAGTTTACAGAATTTAACCCATTGTTCATGATCAAGTTCGCTTTTAAGCTGATTTAGCAACTCTTGAGTAGAATATGAATCCATTATGTATAATACTAATTTATTTAAAACTAAAATATATTTGAATATTTGCTTATTAGATATATATAAGATGACTTACGATAGACAAACATGTGGTGTTCTATATAAGAAACTCTTGTCCTCTTTGAACAAGCATGACGATATCAAGGAACTGATTACAAAGCTTCAAGAATCAAGAAATTGTGATTCAGTAATATTGTCTGCTCAATTCCAGTTCGTAAGAGATGACTACATTCATGATGTGGTATCAAAGTATGATATCGCAAGTAGTAGTAGATCAATATTAGAGTCGCATTTCAAACGATGGTTACCATATATTAGGAACGGTTTGTTTATTGATTACCGAAAAAATGCAATTCTAGCTGCCATACAATCTTAAAATATTAATATCTCACAGCCTGTCCACAATAACCACAATTAGAACTACCCGAGTACTGATGCCATTCTTTAATACATTCAACATGAACATATCCCTCACAATGTCCACATTTTTTTATTGATCTATTAGAATCAGGATCTTCTTTGCAAATATAACATACATTATCATCATTAACGGTAGCCTCTGTATCTACTAAAGGGGCTGCCTCTGCGCTAAATAACAGTTGATTGTTGGTAGGATTATGTAAGTTTTGGAATCTTGCATCTATTTCTTGGAGTCTCCTTTGTAAATTTAGTCTAATTCGTTCATACTCTTGATCAATTTGTTCTCGTTCTTGTTTTCTTCTTAATTCATATTGAATTTTCCTTTCTCGTTGTTGTATTTCATAATCCCTTAATTCTTGTCTCCATATTTGTCTTCTTCTATTGTGTTGTTCCGCTCGTGAACCCACATTTTCAGTTATAGCTGATACAGTTTCATATGTTAGATGTTCATCCATTATTGATAATACTATTGTTTACTTTAATTTCGACATACTATTCTTGAAAAAAAATATAACCATTTCTAAATTACCCCCCCCTCTGAAATTTTACAGAAAAATCATACTTTTTCATAGCATAATTCATACTATAATTTTTTGTTACTATGAAAAAATATTTTTTATTTGTTAATGTAATTGTAATCTAGGTTTTGCTCAATGTTGAACTAATCTATTCTTGCACCAAATTGTCAACTTCGTATTTCTCATTCAGGATATCTTGAACCATTGTTATAAAGCGATCTTCTGTCATACCATTATTTTGTCTTATTGTTATCAAGTTATTCTTGTAATCAATAGATGGGGATCGTCTATATTCGCGAATCAATCTATTTTTTTCGCGCCTGGTTAAATCCTCGCGATCATTAATCTCATCTTCATCTATCCTATGAATCTCATTAATCTCCTCTTTAAGTCTATTATATGCATCAATTGGATTTGGTTCCAATCTCTGATGTATGATGATAGCTGTTTTATCTGGTAATCCATCAATAAACCTGCTTACACGAGATCTCTGTCCTCTCATCACACTAAATCTAATAGTCCCATCATTTTGATCATCCAGTTTAGTTAGAAGGAATTCGTGACCAAGTACTGGATTTTCAGGTCTGACATTACGATCCTCGACAATTAGATCAACAGTATGCTGTATGGTCTCATTTTGGTCTCTAACTTCTCTTAATTCAACTCTAACACCAGAAATTTCATCAAGTAGATCTTGCACATCATCTCTAAGTCCAGCATTTTCTTCCCGGGTTAGTTGAGTTTCTTGTCTGGCGCCTCTTGCTTCTTCTCTTGCTCCTCTTGCTTCTTCTCTTGCTCCTCTTGTAACTTCAGTTAGTTCATTCATCATTCGCTCAAGTCTCTCAATTTGATCATTTTTGAAATTCATCATTCTTTCATTATACATATCCAGATATTTTTGTTGAAATCCAATGACTTTCTCTAACATAAGATAATAATTAGCAAACTCTCTGCTATTCTTAGCTCTCATTAAGCAAAGCTTAAATGCATCCTGGGTTAGCATATATGTCTTTTTGTTCGATCCTCCTCTACCTGTTTGCTGCTGAACGTTCAGCAGCAAAACCCAATCCTCATTTTCTATTAATCCATATTGTTTCAGACATGCTAAAACATTATTTGATCGATTATCGTTAATGACTCCATATTCTCTAAGCTTTCCATGTGGTACACAGAAGAGTAAACGTTGAGTTGTTAATAACAAGAAGTATGACATGAAGTTAAATTTGATATGAGGAAAACATGTTCTACGGGCTTCAATGAAATACTTCATATAAGGTAACTTTTCAGATCGTGCTAACGAACGGTCATTGTATTCGTTCATACGAACCACGAATGGATTAATTCTTGGTGATTCTTCGGTATTAGGGGCGGCCGCAGCCATAGGTAAATTCGTAGTGTTCATAATCGATATATATTCAGAATAGTCCTAAAATTCAAATTGAAAAATATTAATCAGTCACTTGTTATATTAGGATTTGCTCAACATTGAGCAGTCGGTAATCTATCAGATCTTATAAAAAAATTGTAACCATTTCCAAATTACCCCCCCCCCTCTGAAATTTTACAGAAAAATCATACTTTTTCATAGCATAATTCATACTATAATTTTTGTATAATACAAATGTATAGGTATAATTTTAAAAGATTTGATATTTATGATCTCTGAATACATGTTTTCTGAATTGTATCATCGCATCAGAAGGTGCAATATTTTTTCTGAAAAACTGATAAGGTACACCTTCTAGTCTACATTTGATATAAAACAGACTATGTAAAGCACATTCATAGCTATTACCTTGTGTAACAATATTAGAAACAACAATAGATTTAACATTATCATTACCATATTTATCTTGTCTATATATTTTTAGGAGGTTTGCAGCCTTAGTCATCCATTGCGCGATGTATTTTTCGGGGGTAGTTCCATGCGAATTATAAAATTCAATAGTCCATGCACCACCATCTTCTGGATGTTCTGTGATATCTATAAATAATACAACTGCATGACCCATTTCAATGTTATCAATTTGATTATTAAGTACAAATCCATATCGTTTGAATTGTGGATGGAGTTCAATACTTTTAATAAGGTTAAATGAACCCATCATCTCCTTTGTAGGTAGATCTCTGATATCAACAATAATATTTACATTTTGTAATATAGGGATAATAGGACAGAAATCCTTAAACAGTGTAGACCAATGCTTTAATACATGAGCAATTGATGTACTAGAAGAACCAGTTTGTGGATTATTCGATGTATCACCAGGTGGCTTAAAGAATTTGTCAAGCACTTCTTTGATATCTTTAACACTTACCATATTTTCATTTGTAACTAAGGATAGGAATTCTCTATTTGTGAGAACACATGATTCGGTATCACATTTTAGAATCTTCTTAGCGGATTCAAGGTTTTTTTCCGCGCTACCTTTGCCTTCATGGTATTTAGCTTTTAATTTTGGATTTTGTTCTGTTTTCTTTTTAACAAAGTATGATACAATACTAAGCATTTCAGAAGGACTACATGTTCCATCACCATTCAGACATTCTGATTTACCAGATGTCTTAGCATATTTCAAAATAGAATGGTCTTTCTTTCTTCCATCAACTTTAGGAAGTGTAACGTCTATTACACTAATAGACTCTTTTCCTACGTTTTCATTTACAGTTCTAGATTTCATTTCTGGTATATTATAACCTCCTCCGGATATGCGACCAAGACCACCAGTAATGATAGGTCCATTGATAACACAGCCAAAGTCGTAACCAAGATAATTAAGTAATAAATTTACCATGTTCTATATAAACTTAATTAAAAAAAAGACAAGTAATGATTATAGAATAAATATTAGAAATATGTCTGAAGATCAACCTTTAACCGCGACAGTTGAAAATGTACAATATGTAGTTGGTGGCTGGGCAGATTATGAACTTACACGACGTGATACGATCAAAGACTATGTTTATGGCGATCGTACATATATTACAAATAAAGAATTTATAGAAGACATTCTAAATTCAACGAAACGGTATACATTAGTACCAGTAATAAAAGCAGGACGTAATCTTTCTAGGAAACTAAGACAATTAGAATCATCGAAAGAAGTTGATCGTAAACTGCCTAATCTAACAAGTGATGATGTGGATGAGTTTTGTAACTTTCTAAAAGAAGATGATTGGATTAATTATATGAAACATATTGTGAAATTTTCAAAGAATCTTGATTCTATTGATGATAAATATATAGAATCATTTCCTGATGTATCCAAATTAACGGTCAAGTATTTTGATATCAAAGGAGGAAACATTGAAGAAATTAAAAATGCTACTCGTAATAACATTAATGAATTTGAAAAGGTATTAAAATTTCTAGCAGAAAAAATGGATTTTATTTCTAATAATATTTAAGCTGACAGTGGTTGATTTAATAGTTCCAGTCTGTTTTTAACTATACTATAAATATGCCAAATTGTTTCTTTTTTACACAAATCCAAGTTAATAGAAATTTCTTTTGTACCAGACATTTCCATAATAACGTTTGAATCATTAACCATCACTAAACGTAGTATATCAAGCTTAGTTTTATGATTTAATACATTTTTAGAATTGTCAATAATAAAGCTTTTTTGCTTCGAAATAGAAGGATGGGTACTCATACTTTATTATCTAAATAAATATTTATTTAATTAATGAAATTACTACTAGATTATTTAAATTATTTTTGAAATGATTGAAGTAGCTTCCATATATTTCTATGACTCATCATTGTGTCTTTCGAACTAAACTTCTCAGCAAGGTCTCTAATTGTTTTAACAACCATCATAGTATTAATAAGATCTGCAATTACTACATGAGGCGGTTGTTCAATAATAACTGCATCTGCAGGTGGTTCATCGGTTCTGACAACCAATGGCGATGATCTATATAGTTCAAGTGGTCTATACCAATAGCCTGACATATCAATTTCTGTAGATGATTCACTTGCATCTTTAATGGTTTCTAATAGATTAACCGTGTTATTCACTTTGCGAATTAATGACGGTCCTTTCCAGTTTTCACTATCCTTAGTTTTTATAGTTTGTGTGTCCTTTGTTGTATGCTTAAAGGAATACAATAATAGTTCAAAGAATATGAATGACTGATCATTGTTATCTTGACTAGCTGATCTAAGTTCCAGTTCTTTTTTAATGAAATTCACTCTATACATTAGTTCATTTGCATATGATTTTGGTAATGAACCAGATGTCTTGTAAACAACATATGATGTATCGCAGTGTAATAGTTGTCCAGAAACAGTAATTGATTTTTTGAATGGATCATATGATGATTTTTCTACTTTGATTGGTATGTATTGTCCTTGTTGTATAAGTTGATGAGAATCATGTTGAATTAATCCCGCAATGATTGATTTATCATCTAATGCACATGTTATTCTTGGTTTAGTTACATATACTTTAAGATTTGCAATATAAGGATCTACCATTTGTATTAAGGCAATAAAATGAACATATATGCGTCCATTTACATTGAGATTACTAGGTATAATTGAGCATGATGATGTTTTAACTATTTTCTTAATCTCAACGATATGATATCCATTGAAATTACGATTAAGAAATTTCTTATTAAGATGATTCAGACAATTCGTATTCTTATTTAGAGCAAATTGAATTGGATCCTCAACTTCGATTGTATCGTATAGGTCGACAGTAAACAACATGATATAGATATTAGTATAGATATATATATTCAAATAGATTTTTCGTTGAAGAGATAAAGCCAAACCAATTTATGATCCTTTGACCTGGATTCCTCTTCTAATGTAAGCAAAATGAGTTTTATTTTCTTACAAAGTTCATTAGTACGTAATTTTTCCATCACATAATTCTTTGATAACCATTTTTTACATTGTTTACAATGTGATTCTAGTTTATTAACAATTTTAACAAGATCACCTTTTACTCTGGTTAAGCAATCCGCGCCACGAGGAACCATACGCTTATCATTGTAGTTTTTAATTGGTGGTCTTATAAGAAATTGTGTTTTCAATGTCGTTGAACTAGTAAATCCAATGATAATATCATTTTCTTGTCTTCCACTTACTTCAAAATATGATATTGGTAGATCAATAAATGTGGATCCATTATATAATTTTACTGAAACATCTGTTATGTATGCAATCGGAAGTTTATCATCTTTTTGAGATAAATTCTTTAACTCATCCTCACTTACAATTTTTGAAATATTCGGTACTTTCAATACTTGTTTGATAGTTAAAATAATCTTAAATCTTAAGTATACATCTAATGCTGTAGTCTTTTCATATGATAAATTACATTTTTTGATTATATTTTCAATTAAATTGTAGTGAGTTAACGCATCAAATGATAACAGTGTTAATTCAGGATACATATTTGTATTGAATTCTTCTTCAATTTTTGTTGTATCAACCGTTCTTACATTGTTGTCAATGCTTTGAATTGCTAGATCAGTTCTATTAGATGCATTTTTATTGGTGAATAGCATTCTAAAATGTATTTCTGGAACTACTAATGGTATACCAAATTTGTTCAATGGACATAATATGTAATATGGATCACAAAATACAATAGTAAATACAGTATTCATTCCTAATGTATTTGTTTTCTTTGATAAATAATGTAACGCAAGATTATATGATTCCTTTGTAAATGATTTTGGATTATAACCAAAATGAGAGATATTACCAAGTATATTAGCACGTTCTCCGATAACTGCTTGATATAAATCATCATATGTCCAGACTGGTTGAATAGACATAATTACCCAAATGATATCCATTATAATAAATACTTCTTTCTCTGAATATCCATATGCATTATATGTTACTAACTTTGTATTTTGTATAGAATTATCACTCGATTCGACTTCAGGAGTATAAGGCAGTGCATCCAAAGTTGCACTACTTTTAATTTCTGGAAATGCAGTTGTTAATGCCTCATAACTTAGAAATGAATCAATACTGTACTTTCTAATAGAACGTTCAATTTCTTGAATAACAACAAATTCTTGAATTTTCTTCTTGTATCGACATAACTCAGATTCCTCAATTTTACCTCCCGAATTAGTTGATACTAATATATGAATTTTTACATTTCTGGATTCAATTGGTAAACTAATATGTGAATTACGTCTAACTACACGACCAAATACCTGTAATAAAGTAGGTATATCATTTGGTAATGTCGTTATAAATTGATGTCTTACTGCTTTGAAATTATATCCTTCTCTAATAATCTTTGAACCAATTAAAAGACGATAACGTGTACCTTCCAAGTTTTCTAAACTATTAAACTTATCAATACTATTCATAATTTGATTACGTTCAATATTACTATGAATGGTAATAAAACGTATTGGTATAAATTCATGATCACTTTCTGATGCATGTTCTCTTTTAGTTAGTGTACATACATTACAAATAGTATCATTTGTTGGGTTAGTTGTATCATCAATGAATCCATTCATTTTGAGGATTTCCTGAATAAATAATACACCTGTAGAATGAACCATATGGTGGTATACTAATATTTTACCACTGTCTTTTGATTTTATAACATCAAGGATCATATCAATAAGAGTCGCATACTTAGCACTCAACAGTTTTAACGAATCCTTCTGTAGTATTGGTCCGCTTACAATAATATCTGGTCCATCATATAATAATTGAATACCTTTTTGTTCTTTCCAAGTTTCTGATGCATTGCTATATTTACTTTTAAAATCCTGACTATTGGTTATGTATGAACCTTCTTCGTCTGGATCAGGAAATGCAAAATCATATAGAAAATTTGAAGATACACTGCATGACTCACTTGATATTGTCATTTGTTGAGCATTTGGCATTACACATGATGTAAATTTTAGATATGGAATATCAGATATGTTTTCACCTTCAAATATTCTTTTAGGATATGATGACTTACCTAAATCTAATAGAAAACTCGTACGTCCTGCTGATAAAAGACCTAATGTTTCTATCGTTCCTGTTTTAGGAATACTAACAGCTTGTGTCATATCAAAATAATCGGACTTCAATAAATGTTTACCATTTGGTAAATACTCCTTTCTAATTAATAAGTTTAAAAGATCAATCGCTTCAGTTGCTGATCCAGTCATAGGTGTTGCTGATAACAAAACAGTATAAGGACCATCTTTTGATAATGTGTCTAAAATATATTGAATAGCAACACCATAATTGTTTTCTGTTTCCATATTATAAAGATTATGAATCTCATCAGCAATTAATAAGGAATGTCTCATTGAATTCATGAGATCTTCGTTAATTACAATATTCCCGGCATCTATTTGAATCTGTAATTCTTCTAAGAATCTATCCCGTTTAATAATAGATGTCTTAAATAATGTTTTTATATCAAAATTATTAATATAAGCTTTAGGTGTTGGTAAAAATAGTTTATTACTAAGTTCTTTGTATCCATAAAACTTGAAGTATCCAACCTCAGTTAATCTTCTTTTTAACTGAGTAATGTAATCAGTCAGTTTCTTATTTTCATTGGATTTAATACTTGTTTGATCGGCATTTTGTTTCAGTTGCTTAAGTGTTTGTAACTCTTCTTTAGAAATGAATCCAAATTCTGGATGACTAAGTAATTCATTAATGAATAGTTGTTTTGTAAAACCAACAATGAATATCTTTTTTTGTTTGGTTTTATTAACAAACTCTCTAGCAATGCTTAATGCGGCTATTGTCTTACCTGTACCAGTTTGCCAATTGATAAATAATCTTTTGTATGGAGTATTATTATTTGTAAAGTTTTTAACAAATATTTGAGGTCCATGTAATTGTAAAAATTGAGATGCATATGTCTGTACATCTGTATTTTCGCCATAACTAAGTTGATTAAATTCTTTTCTACTACGAATATCATTCAAAAATGTTAAAACATCTTCTTTAGTTATTCCTTTGGACGCGTTTGGTACATCAATATAAGACATTGTATTATAACAATACCTAAAAAAAGTATTAATACATTGTAATTACTAAAAATTATTAATTTCCGTAATCAAATAATCTATTCTTTTTTCATGTTCAGATATTGATTCAGTTTTACATTTTTTATTCTCAATTTTGTTATTAACCTTTTTTGTTCCCTTATGAGTCTTCTTCCAGAAAAAGCCCATACAAATAATACAGATAGTAATAATAATACCTAATACAATCAATGTGGAATACATCTTAGGAATATAATAATATAGATAATTTACATAAGTATTTATTTTTTATATCTAATAAATGCAATTAAAAACTTCTTATCTAGAAACGAGTTTGTCAAAACTTACAGCAAAATTGTCTTTACGGTTAGCAATTGCATTTTCTTCATTATATTGAGCAAGATCTTTCATGTAATTAACAAGTTGTTCCTCTGTTAATCCCTTGGTATCCTCGTCATTTACACCACATGGACTGAGATTCCAGTTCTTTGCAATTGTAGGGTAATCAGTTGCAAAACCCTCCTTACGTCTACTCATCATGGCAGTTTCAGCTGCAATGTCCTTTCTATAGTTAACAAGTTCTTCTTCAGTCATTCCAGAAAGATCATCTTCATCAACTACACCGCATGGGGTAAGACTCCAGTTCTTTGCAATAGTAGCATAATCAGTTGCAAATCCTTCCTTACGTCTACTCATCATGGCAGTTTCAGCTGCAATGTCCTTTCTGTAGTTAACAAGTTCTTCTTCAGTCATTCCAGAAAGATCATCTTCATCAACGACACCGCATGGACTAAGGCTCCAGTTCTTAGCAACAGTTGCATAATCAGTTGCAAAAGCCTCTCTGGATTTTTCATCTTCTTGTTTATATTGTGCAGCTTGTTGAGCGGCAGTGGTAGTTAAATCACTAGTATCTACAGCTGCCCCGCATGAAGAAAGGTTCCATCTTCTTGCTACTTCATCATAACTATTTCCAAAACCTTCGTAGTGGAAATTAAATGATTTGGTAAGTCTAAATAGAATAACCATGATTGCAAATAATAATGATCCTAGAAGAAATGATGAGGTGACATTAGACCATTCACAAAATTGTTGAGGAGTTGGGAAATTCATTTTTATATGTAACTTCAGTGTTTTATATTTGTATATTAAAATAAAAAAATTATAATAAATTATCTAAAATCGATATTTGTATGTGTTCATATAAATGTTTATTCATGGACAGATTCATATGGGTTACCAACTTCGAATGATGCACTATGAGCACCATCTTGTTTTACTTCGAAATTAACTGGCTTAGCGGCAAAACCTGATACATCATTGATTCTTCCACCAGAACCCACTTTAAGTACTTCAAAGTTAACTGGTTTTGCTGCGAAGTTAACTGGTTTTGCTGCAAAGTTAACTGGTTTTGCTGCGAAGTTAACTGGTTTTGCTGCGAAGTTAACTGGTTTTGCTGCGAAGTTAACTGGTTTTGCTGCAAATCCTGAAACGTCATTAATTCTTCCACCGGAACCCACTTTAAGTACTTCAAAGTTAACTGGTTTTGCTGCAAAACCTGATACATCATTGATTCTTCCACCGGAACCCACTTTAAGTACCTCAAAGTTTACTGGTTTTGCAGCAAAGCCTGAGACATCATTGATCATGCCATTACCTAATACTCTTACTGGAGTAAAGTTCGATACATCATTGATTCTTCCACCACTTCCTACTTTGAGTACTTCAAAGTTGACTGGTTTTGCTGCAAATCCAGATACATCATTGATTCTTCCTCCTGATCCTACTTTAAGGACTTCGAAATTTACTGGTTTAGCTGCAAAAGTATCCTTTTTAATATGAATACCAGAGAATACAATAATCCAAATAGCAATATTAATAAGTAAAAGCATAATTGCAACGAAAACGCATGATACTGCCGCATAGAAATCATCCTCTGCTTCTGGTAATACGCTTCCAAACAACAACCTGGATTTTTCAGTTGGCTTCTGTCCTACTTGTGATAAATCTTTTGATGAATTTTCCATTCTGATAAGTTATATTACTATATTAAAAAAATCAAAAATATTTATTAAATTACTAATTATTGGGATTATAGCAAATAAAAATCTATTTGAATATTATATATATTCATATAAGTATATAAGTAAATATGTCTGATGATATTAAACGTGTCGTATATACACTTGTAAATGATTTCTCTAAATATAGAAATATTTCTATTACTGATATCCCTGATGAAGCAAAGATCATCAAAGATATGGATACTCTTGGATTTCTTAGAATCAACGCCAAGAGAGTATCACCAAGAGGGTCACGAGAGGATATTATCATCCTTGTTCTAGATGAAAACAAAAAGTACTCCCTTAATAGCCCAGAACTAAAGAAACTTCTTGGTAATGTTGATAACGAAGAAGCTACCAAAAATAACACCTTAGATGAAGTTATCTTAGTAGTTGGAGGAGCATTTGAAACTAAAAAAAATCTACTAGACGTTATCAAATCATATCAACAACGTGAAGTTAAAGGAGTAGATGTAAATGGAAAATCTGCATTCTATACATTGATATACTATCGTAATCTAAAAAGATGCATTCCAGAATGCGTAGGTGTACCAAAACACATTCTTATGAGTACAGAAGAAACACAATCATTTTGTGAATCCCAGTTAAAGACAGTTAAGGACTTTCCATTCATTCTACATACTGACCCACAGATTCTTTGGATAGGTGGTAGACCAGGACAGATGGTGAAAATAATTAGGGACTCTGAAGCCACTTGTAATTATATTGCTTACCGAACTATAATCTAACTAATCTACATACTAGAATCACCTACTAAATAAATTAGAATAGTCATCTTCTAATAAATTTTTTTCCTCATCAATAATAACATTAATATATGTAGGATCACTTCGTAGGCGATCAACCATATTGATAAACTCTTTTACTGGTCCTAAGATTTTATCCATATAATTCGTATCACGTTCTTGAAAACTATAATATATTTCATTAATCGTATACGGTAACACCGCGATTAATTTACGACCTTCTGGACAACTTGAAACAAGATCATTTAATAAAATATCAATATTTAGTGTCTCATCTTCCAATACAAGATCAGTGAAATCATATTTGTAAACACCATTACATGTTTTATCCAAACATTCATCTAAATCCTTTAGTAAACATTTACCAAGATCAAGTAGTCCACCAACTGACGTTTTAATAAAGCCTTTATCTAATAATGACTTTGGTTGGGATTCTGCATAAATACCAACCAGACCATATGCCAATCCTTCTTTATCTTTAAGTTTTTCTAGTGGCGATCTCTTAATTACAGATTCCGTAAACAATGCAATATCAGTAATTGGACTATGAGCCAATCCAGATAATAATTGCGGTTTGTAATGTTCAGGTATTTCACCTTCGACAGGTTTTCTAGTTCTTGGACACTTAATTTCTAATAATGCAATTGCATATTCACAATATGGACAACTTTGATCAGCATCATCAAAATTATCATCTGTATAACATGGTAAATCTCTAGTAACTAATGTTATTTCTTTTGTTTCAGGATTTTTATGTACTTTTATTACTACATAACCATCCGGACTATATCTTATACCATCAATTTCGTTAATAGTTAACTCTCCGCCTTTGACTACTGTACCACAATCTAATTCAATAAATCTCGCAACGATGTCTTCAAATATTGTTCCCCATCTAGTTGCTGCATTACCAGTGAATTTAGGTAATAAACCAACTTTTTCCTTAGCAAGGTCGTATTTCGTTTTATACTTGTTCTCTCCTAGCACCGTTGATATCTCTGATCCTCCAATCGTTCGTTGGACCAATTGATACCATTCATCGGATCTCTGTTTAGCATTATTCGTATATTTCGATACGAATTGGTCTATTTTTTTATTTAAATCCATTTTTGTTCTCATAATTAATAATATATTCAAATATAATATATACTCATAGATCTTTAATATGGATTCGTATACCAAAAAAGTGCAAATGTCTTTTAGCAGTCAAGGTGGTCAGGACAGTCAGAAAAAGTATGATCATGATGAGTTCATGAAAAATTGTAGTAGTGCAATTCTTGACTACATCAACGGATCAGTTAGTAACAATACCCCTAGTGTGTCAGTTATGACATATGGTGGATCAGATGATGAAGATGAACATATTATTGAAGCATCTGAAGACGTTCTTAAAGAAGTTGATGTCATGCTTGAAGCAATTGATCAGGTGGTTAATGAAGTTAAACCAGTATTAGAACAAGTAGATCCATTAGTAGACGCACTTCAAGAAGAAAAAAATAAAGATGGTATTTTTGGATTCATGAGAAAACGATCTTAACTGCGTTTGCTAGCCATAAGTTGGTTATACAAATCTTGTCTACGCTGCTCTTTAATCTCTTCCTCCTTGATCTTTGTTTCTTTTTCAAGCTCTTCTTGAATTTTAGCAGTTTCATCATAATCTGACTTTAAATGCTTGAAGATATATTCGCGATAGCCTCTAATATTATCAGGCGTTAGATATCTATTGTTATTCTTATAGAGCATTACTAGATATTCTCCTTGAAGATAGAGATAATCATCCATACTGCGTAAATTCTTCATATCAATTGCAATTTTTTTAAGATAGCGTCCAAGAACCTTACTGTTGTAATCCTTAGTGTAAACCATAGTTTTAAAAACAACAGGTAATGTAAATTTGAAATCTTTATGGTCTTGACTAAGAAGATTATAAAGCTCGTTACATGCTTTTTCATCAGTAACATCTATATTTGCACTTTTAACTTCTTTCCAAATTTTGTTAGCCTCATCAATAATCTCATCAATTTGCTTTGACTCGCACTTTTGTCCAATATTTAAGCTATCAGCCATGTTTATGTTATAATATTATTACTTTTCTTACCTTTAATGTAATTTTTAATCATATTAAAAGCAGGTTTGATTAATTTTGTTAACATATTATTCTTAGAATCAATAATTTGTAATTCCCTTGTAGTTACCCATTTTACTTCAGTTACCTCACTATTTGTAATATCATGACAAAATTCATAAATATTTTTTGTTAATAGATTAGGCTTAGCTAAAGCTAAAAAGTATGTATTCACGTATTTGACGCCCATATGAATATATGAAAAACGCCGATTGAATCCATTAATGATCTTATAGTATTTCTTATTTATTTTAGTTTCTTCCTCAAATTCTCTTATTGCACATACTAATGGATCTTCAGTAGTTATTACTTTTTGAATTGGATCCTCAACTATAATTTGCTTTCCTTTTGGAAATTCATAATATAAACCACTATAATTCTTAGTTGATTCTAGTGTTTTACGTAATTTTTTACCATTATCATGTTTCATAAATGCATTATAGAATTTTTTATACTTTTTGTTGTAATGAGTAGTTTGGTCATATGATAACCAAATTCTAAACCACATTTGGGGAAAGTTGAGTGACCAAATATCCAAAAGTTCTTCAGGTGTCATATGCTCAAATAATCCATATACCTTTCGTAAATCCTTTATGGAATAATGACCATGAATAAATTCTGCATATGAATATGTATATCGTTTTTTTACAACTAATACATTTAATGGTTCAGTTGGTACATGTTTACATAAAATTATTCCAAATGACTCTTTCACAGGTATGTGTTTTTTATTATTGTAATGAGACATCTATAATTTTTATATGATACCATTTTAATATACAATTTAATATAAGTTATACCAACTGAACAATGGAATATGAACAAGAAATGAGAGAATACAGATCCGCTGATGAAAAATTCACAGCAAATAGATTCGATGTAACTCCTATTGCCGTATTACCAGTAGCCCCAAAAAAGGAATCATTCTATCCTGATCGTACAATTAGTCAAAATGCTCTTTTTAATACAAATAAGAATCCAAAGTTATGTAGTAGAAAAAAGATATCATTTGAAACTGTTGAAAAAAAAATGAGAGCTCAATCCGATTATGAGTATAGTGATAATTATTATAATTATATGATTGATTCTGTTACTAACCCTGATGGCTTCAAAGGAATTAATAAAGGTCCACTTCAAAAACCTGATATGGATTATGAAATAGAAGAAGAACGTCATTTATGGTTGGATGGAAATAAATCGAAATTCTTTAGTATATCTAGAAGTCGACATGATCGTAATAAACAGGTAGCTCAAGTATTTAGTAGATCATCGCGAAAATATGATACAGAAGATGCTTTTCTTGATGACTCTTTTGATAGTGATGTCAGAACTTTTGATGCTCGTAATAAACAATATGAACGACAATATCAACAAGAAGAAGAATCACATATAACTCTTGAAGATCGTTTTGATATTGTCACAGAATCAGCATTTGATCAATATGATATTAGAAACATTTAATCGCCTCCAGCTACAGGAACAACATGATCTACTGTTTTTTCTGAAGCAGTGATAATTAATTTAATAACATTAGAGTTGGAACGCCAATAATCATCAAATGCTTGCGGTCCTGACATTAAAAATATTAAACAACCAATAATAAAAATAATTGATATGATAATTAACACACCAAGTAATAATTTTTTTGTAAAATCAAGAATCTGACCAATTATTGTTTGTGATGTTGAAGTATTTTGATTAACACAACTTACTGTTATTCCTTTAGTATAGTCAATCTCTGGAATTGGCTCAGTTACAGATTTGTTAATAATAGGTTTTGAATCTTCTACTTTTGACATCTTATATTTATATGTATGCCTAATCTTTTGTGATAATTAATTCACCAAATAAATCTAAATACCATTTATCATCATTGTTTAGTAAATTATATACCTGAGGAAACTTATGCTTGAAATCCGGAATATATGTTTTCGCATTTGTTACTTCACCGCATGTGAATCCTTTGTTTGTAAACTGTTCTTTAAGAAATTCAGTATTTACTAAGTATTCCTCGTAGTATTCCCCCTGACTAAATGGTAATAATACGCCAATTTTTTGACCAGTTGGTAGTAGAAGATTATCCTTATAAAGCCTTTTCAGACTATTTTTTATAACATGATCATACGTATCAATTGATTCATTAATAGATACATCTTTTAATATATCAAAGATAAGTTCTCCAATCATAAATGTTAATACAAGCTGCCCACCAGGTTTTAATAGATCTTTGCAAAGAGTAATAAAGTTATTAAGACTTGTACTCGACTCTAAAAAGTAATGAACTGCAAAATTACAAATAATTAGATCAGCACCAGCTTTGGGAATAATATTTTTTGTCTTGGATATAACCTGTTTACGATCACTTACATCAGCAGATATAACTGAAATACTAGTACCTTTCTTTCTTGACCATGTCGGCTTTTTATCTCTACTACGTTGTAATCTAACATTATTTACAATATCATATTTTCTCTTAATTAATTCTGACAATGCAGTTCGATCTTGATCAATACATACTAGATTTTGAACTTTATTTCTAATAAATCGTCCAAGATCCGCACCTCTTCCACTACATAAATCAATCACCCACTCTGTACCAGAGTTTTTCTCAATTCTACGTTCTTTGATAAATGATAGTGCACTTACTTGAGCAAAGTAAATAGTTCCTTTTGTTTCCATGAAATATGATTTATTACATCCTTTTTTGAGTTCATCAAGAGTTAATGGATCTAGAAAGATATTCCAAGTTAATTCTGCAATTCTAAAATCATTACCAAAATACTTTTGTGAATTCACATCATTGTCACGATCAGTTCGAATTCGCGTCAGTTTCCAATCAGGAATACATACTGATGACGTTGTATTATATTTTGTGAGACCTAATTCAATCACTTTACCATCAATTGGTGGTCCATCTTTAGGATGTTGATAAATATATGCATAAGGACAAGTTGATGGACTAAATTGAATTGGAAAGTATGTATTTGAAGTTACAGATGATGAACTATTGAATAGCTTTTTATAATTATCACAAATCTTCATTCCCATCATTAAGAAGTTATCTGCACTAATTCCATTAAATAAGAAATATAAATCATGATCATCTTTTAGTTTAATATAACTTGGTACTGCATAATTATACTTTTTAGCTAAGAAATCAATAGTTGTATGTTTTAATGGTTTCCATTTCAAACTTTTAGTATTTGAGTATGATTGACCACCATCAATGAAAATCAACCCATCACGTTCATATAGATCATCTTCTTTAAGAGCCGAATCAATTGCATTTTCAAGATTATCACTTAATGCATATATTTTCTTACCTTGAACATTAGGATGATTAATTAATGATACTACTTCTGGAATATATCTATGACGTTGCTCATAACCCTGTTTAACAAGGTTAATGTCATTCAATTTAATGACATCAAATACATAAGCAATATCATTTACTAGTTCAGCATCTGCAATGATATGGATAGAAGGATCAATATCCAATTTATGGCAAGGTGATTGTATTTGATTAGTAATTATAATCAATTCAGAATTCTTCACGATAACAACACAACGAAGTCCATCTGCTTTATCTGTCACAAACATGTTTTGAGGTGGAAACTTCTTACAATAATAATTCTTTGTTAAGAGCTCTACCTGTGGTAAAATTTCTTTCAATGTATACCTATTTAATCTCTTCTTGTATTCAATAATATTAGCAATATCAATTATGTGTTGATTATATTGTGATCCACCTGAAAATGCTGGATCAATACTGTTAATTATAAAACTTGCTGTTGTAAGAATGTTATCTTTAGTAATATTTTCCTTACCAATATACTCAGTTTCTACTTCATATTTATACAATTTTTGATTGTGGTCACATTGAAGTACATCAAATACATTATCTACATTAATAATGTTCTTAAATGT
>JACCDG011472014.1_pt1 | contig 33192 bp, 34 predicted proteins | sample 7442471 | NCBI WGS metagenome assembly JACCDG01 (sample SAMN15323444, study PRJNA562643) | freshwater metagenome | isolation source: river surface water | place: USA:Blue River Watershed | collected 2017-08-17 | reverse complement strand
ATTTTCGAAGGATCGAGAAGAATTTCAATCGACGTTCATTGGTCGTAATTTTACCAATCGCCAGCAACGCTATCATCAACTACTTCAATCGATCACTCAGGTCTTGTTGCAAAACCAGCAGGATCAGGCAGCACAACTCTTTCAGGATTATTTAAAAAAGGTTCTGCTGGAACAGGGGCGGGGGTTTGGCTATCTGAAGCGCAATTTCCATCGCCGGATGTTTTTCGATGCTATGCAACCAGAAATTATAAGAAGGGGTTTAACGACCGAAGTTGTCTACCGCTCGTTCTTACTGGGATCTGCGTTGATAAAGCCTAGTGTTTTTGAGTACCTAAGATAAAGATTGATTCTTAATGATTTCTTCATAAACGCGGCTTATAAAAAATTCAAAAACTTGAATAAATGCAGATGGTTGTTTGATAAGTTGTGTCATTTTTGATATAACACCCGAGGTCCCTTTCTTATCCTTTTTTTACCCTTGAAGGAGGTATTCATGACGGCACCTAAAGCCAGTTTCAAAAGTCGCCCAACAGGTAGACCCGGTGAGCGACCGAAAGTGAAGTCCTCTATTATCGTGGATTTTAAAGTTGGCGATCATGCTGTTTATCCAGGTCACGGTGTTGGCCGTGTGATGTCTGTGGAAGCCAAAGAAATCATGGGTGCGAAAACTGAGTTCTATTCAGTGATGATTTTGGAAACGGGCATGAAGATTATGATTCCAAAGACCAATGTTGCCAATGTGGGTTTACGTCCCATCATTTCTAAAACGGAAGCCAATAAGGTTTTAGAAATTTTGCAAGAAACAGAAGTTAAAATTGATAATCAAACATGGAATCGCCGTTACCGCGAGTACATGGAAAAGATCAAAACAGGATCTGTTTTCGAAATTGCTGAAGTTCTGCGCGATCTTTTTTTATTAAAAGTCGATAAAGAATTAAGCTTTGGAGAGCGCAAAATGTTGGATACAGCTCGCAGCCTTTTAATGAAAGAATTAGAATTGGCTGTGGATCAAAAAGAACTTCAAGCAAAAGAAGAAGTTCGCCAAATTTTTGGGATTGTTTAATCTTTCTGACCGAGGACTTTTGACAGGAGTATTTGCAACTTTCATAATATGTTGCGACATATCTTTTGACAGTGTTCTTATGACAAAAAAAATCGACTATGATAGCCCCTTTGTTCATAACAAAGGGGTTTTTTTATGTCTTCAGGCTTCCAAGAAGTTCGCACGCGTTTTGCTCCTAGTCCAACAGGCTATCTTCATGTGGGAGGAGCTCGTACAGCTTTGTACAACTATCTTTTCGCAAAAAAGATGAAGGGGAAGTTCATTCTGCGAATTGAGGATACCGATCAGGCCAGATCTACAATTGATTCATTAAAAATGGTGATCGAAGATTTGCAGTGGTTGCAATTGTCTTGGGATGAGGGACCCCATCCTGTCACATTGGAAGATCAAGGCAGCTATGGACCCTATTATCAAAGTCGACGCTTAGAGATTTATAAAAAATATGCCGACCAACTTTTGGAATCTGGAAAAGCCTATTATTGCTTTTTAACAGATGCAGAATTGACAGCTCAGCGGGAACAAGCCATGGCTGCAGGAAGACCTCCACAGGTTCAATCTCCCTATGAAAATATGAGCCTGTCCCAGGCTCGTGAAAAAATAGCTCAAGGGCAGCAGGCTGTTGTGCGTTTTAAAACTCGTCATTTAAAGAAAGATTTTCTTTTGCAAGATTTAGTGCGGGGAGAAGTTCGTTTTCCAAGCGATATGGTTGGGGATTTTGTCTTGTTACGTTCAGATGGTATGCCCGTTTATAACTTCTGCTGTGTGGTCGATGATGCTTTGATGAAAATCAGTCACGTTTTACGTGCGGAAGAACATCTGCCAAATACTTTGCGTCAGCTGATGATTTACGAAGCCTTGAGTTTTCCATTGCCGCAATTTGGTCATATCTCGTTGGTCTTGGATGAGGAACGCCAGAAACTTTCCAAACGAAAAGGAGCAACCAGTTGCCATGAGTTCAAAGAGCTTGGCTACTTGCCACAGGCCTTGAAAAACTTTATTGCCTTGCTAGGTTGGAGTCATCCAGAAGGTCATGAAATGATCACCATGGAGGATATGATCCAATCATTTTCTGTGGACCGTTTAAATCCTTCGGGCGCCGTCTTTGATGTGAAAAAATTGAAGTGGATGAATGCTCAGTACTTACGATCTTTAGCTTCGGAAGAGATTTGGAAAAATTGTCAGCCATTCTTTCAACGTGAAACTTTAGAATTACCTACGGATCCAGAATGGCAAAAAAAATCAGTGGATGTTTTTCGCACCAGCATGGAAACCTTTGCGGATGCTGTTGAATTGTATCGCCCTTTATCTGACAAAAGTTTTGTGATCCATGATGAATCCAAAGAAGCCCTTGCTTGGGAAAGCACGCAAAAAGTTTTAACTTCTTGGAAGCACGGACTTGAAGCAATGTCGGAAAAATATTTGACAGAAGAACAATTTTTGAAACTTCAAGATCAAGTGAAAGATCAAGCTGGCGTGAAAGGGAAGTTTTTATTTATGCCCATTCGTGTGGCTGTGATTGGAAAACCCCACGGAGCTGAACTGAAGATCTTGGTTCCACTTTTGGCTCGTGAAAGTTTATTAGACCGAGTCCGTCGAGTTTTACAGGCAGGAGTTTCTGCGTGAGTTTGCAAATCTATAATACCTTAACACGCCAAAAAGAGTCGTTTCAGTCTTTAACTCCTGGCCGTGTCAGTATGTATGTGTGTGGGCCCACTGTTTATGGATATTTGCACGTAGGGAACTTTCGTGGGGCTGTCTTTTTTAATTTTGTACGCAATTGGTTGCAACATTTGGGATATGAAGTTCAGTACGTTTATAACTTCACAGATGTGGATGATAAGATCATTGCACAAGCGGCAAAAGAAAATGTCAGCTGCGATCAAATTTCTGAAAAATACATTCGTGCATTTTATCAGGATTATCAGGATCTGAAATTAAGTCCTCATACAAGCAATCCTCGTGTGACCGAGTACATTCCTGAAATCATTCAAATGGTTCAGTCCTTGATTCAGAATGGAAAAGCCTATGTGACAGAAGATGGTGAAGTTTTATATTCCGTTCGATCTTTTGAAGGATATGGAAAGCTGAGTGGTCGTCAAATCGATGAATTGCAAAGTGGAGCCCGCGTGGAAGTGGATGCAAAAAAACGCGATCCTTTGGATTTTGCACTTTGGAAACCCGCAAAGCCAGCAGAGCCATCTTGGCCATCGCCTTGGGGAGCAGGAAGGCCAGGTTGGCATATTGAATGTTCGGCAATGGCAAAAGCCCTCATCGGAGATCAAGTGGATATTCACGGTGGGGGAAGTGATTTAATTTTTCCTCATCATGAAAATGAAGTGGCTCAAAGTGAAGGCTGCACGGGAAAACATTTTGTGAAGTACTGGATGCATACAAATATGTTCACCTTTGGTGGTCAGAAAATGTCCAAGTCCTTAGGGAATTTATTGTATGCCCATGAGTTTCTGAAGCAGTATCCTGCGGAAGTGTACAAGTACATGGTGCTTTCTGTGCATTACCGTACGGCCGCAGAGTTTTCAGATAAGACTGCGGATCTGGCCATTAAAGGCTTAGCGCGCATCTATTCGGCCCTGGCTTTGGTGGAAAGTTTCAAAGATAAATCTGGTTCTGTGGATGCAACAATAGAAAACCAATTGAATCAGGCATGGGAAAATATTTCAGCTTCTGTGAATGATGATTTTGCCACACCTCAGGTTTTTGCAACTGTTTTTGAGGTGGTGCGTGGATTGAATCAGCAATTTCGTCGTGGAATGAAGGCGAATGCGACAGTCAGTGCAAAGGCTCATTCTTATCTGAAATGGTTTCAGCGTGTGGGTACTTTGTTGGCTTTGTTTCAAGAGCCTCCCCAGGATTTTTTACGTCAACTGGATGATATGTTGTTGGTACAAATGAATCTTCTACGGTCGGATGTAGATGCTTTAGTTCAAGCAAGAGCTGCGGCCAGAATTTCCAAAGATTTTGCGAAATCGGATGAGCTTCGCGACCAGCTGACAAAAATGGGGATTCAAGTTGCTGACACACCAGAAGGTAGTCACTGGGAAGTGATGAAGGGGATGTAATAGTAAAAATGGATTTGATTTCGAATCAAATCCATTTTTTTTGAAAAGTTTTCTTTCGGACTATTAAAAAAAACGGTAGATTGTGGGCAAGATCCCGATAAAATGAGGAGGCTCTTCCTGGGCACTTTCATCGCGAGTGGGAGATCAAAGTGACAGATGACAAGGTTAAAAAATTATTTGAATATTGGAAGTTAGGAAGTATAGATGACTTTGCATCTGCCGAAGATATTCTAACAAAGACACATAGATATGCTCAGGGTTTATTTTTTATTCATTTCAGTATAGAGAAAGCTCTCAAAGCAGCGGTTGTATTGAAAACAAAACAACATGCACCGATGACTCATAATTTATCTTACCTTGCTCAAAAAGCAGAATTAACTCTGAATCAAGATCAGATAGTCATTCTTTCTGAGATTAATTCTTTCAACATGAGTATGAGATATCCAGATCAGTTGGAGAAATCAAGAGAGCGAGCAGATCAGCAAACGGCTCAACGAATTTTAGAAAAAGCACGGGAGCTTCACGGATGGATCTTTCAAAGTTTCAAGAGCTAGCATTTTTAGTAAGACATGAACTTTTTAAAAAAAATATTCAAGTCGATTGTATTGTTCTTTTTGGTTCTCAGGCTAGAAATACAGCTCGACCTGATTCTGATATTGATATGGCAGTAATATCTAGTTCCTTTGGAAAGGATCGCCATCAAGAACAGATTTTGTTGGGAGTTATTTCTTCGAAAGTGAATCCCGCATTAGAACTACTTCCGTTATCATTAGAGCAATATCTGGAGATAGATACGATCAGTCCTATTGTTCACGAAATTCAAAAAGATGGAGTTTGTCTTTTGTAAGAACTTTCAGTGATCAATGGCTGAAAGTTCTTAATAACTTGAGCTGAATGATTTCGAATCAAATCCATTTTTTTCTAATTCTTCAGGCAAATTCCTTGCATGAGGATCTTATGAGTCCAAGAGAAGAAACTTAATGAAGTCATATACTGAGTCGTAATTCCGGTGACGGCTCCGTTTGGGCATTGGCTGATCAGTTGGGATTTTGCTTGATCCACATAGTTTGTGTCGAAGACAAATCCCATGACGACAAATTGTTCCGTTTGAGACTTCACAATGTCTCCATTTTCAATTTTTGCATAGGGCTGTAATTCTGAAACATAGACCTGATGAATACTGTGTGCGCAACCTGCTAAGAACAGGAGACTTGCGCTCAGTAAGAACAAGAAAGATTTTTGATTCATGGAGTTGTTCCTTGTTCGGAAGAATCATTCGCTGTTTTACGAGCCATGGCATAGGATTCGCAGTATCCTGTTGCAGTCACTTGACGTTTCCAAACGAAAAACAAGAAGTAATGAATAGCTTCATCTTTTGTCAGGATCCCTGAGATTTTTCCTTGCGGGCATTGACGTTTTAGGTCCTCGGAAATGGTGTCGACATAATCATTGTCAAAATTGAATCCCAGAATAATCACCTTGCCGGCTTGGGCTGTGATCTCGCGACCTTTTTTTGCGGGAATTGAAGATTGAGAAACGGATTGCAAGGAAACACATCCTGCAAACATCAGAGCGGATAGTGAAAAAAGGATGGAGCGTATGATCATGTTGATGAACCTCTTGAATTGGTGTCTGAATGTTTTTCACGTGGTCGAAGACAATACCCTGTCACTTTCACAATTTCTCCTGAAATCACGGGATATTTTCTTTGTTCTCGGATGGATACTAAGCCCGTCAGGCGCCCTTGTGGGCACTGTTGGTGCAATTGATAAATAATTTTTTCTGCATAGTGAGGATCATACACAGGTGCGCCGGTGCGAGGCCCCATTTGAAACAATCCAATGATACTTTCAGCATCTCGAACGTTGCGCTGACCTTGACCATTGGAAAGAGCCCCTGCAACTCTTCCTGCTTCATGGATGTCGACACCCATTTCGCTGACTTTCACTTCAATAGGGATAGCGATGAATTGTGGGTCATTATCAATCTCGCTCAATTGATAGTGATACAGATGAGCGCAACCCATAGAAAAAAGTGTCAGTGTAGCTAGTGCAAGTTGTTTCATGCTTTCATCGCATCATATTCTGTCTGTCCCTGTCAAAAGAAATTCACTTCATTATATTTTGGGTTTCCATTCCTAGAATTGACTGGAATACTGAAGAAGGTTTTTTTATTTCATTCAGGAGATATTTATGAAGCAAGTTTTCTTCATCCCTCGTGGGTGGATGTTTTGTGTTTTGGTTCTGGGCTTTTCTTCTTTTTTCTGTTCCGCAAGTTTTGCAGAAGGAAGTGGTGCTTCTTCCGGTTCTTCAAGGAGTTTTGGAGCAGCAGCCTGGCAACAGAGAGCACAAAAACGTGATGTCAAAAGATGGACCTTGCAAGAATGGTTGGATCAAAAAGAAAAAAATAAATGGATGGACATGTGGTTGGTTTGGAATACTCCAAGTCCCTACGAATTTTCTCTTGCAGCTTCTTATAATAATGAAACTCAAACTTCGCAGGCAAAAGATTCCAGTCTTTCCACGGCGGCGGCGACAGAGTTGACCACGCGCTTTTATGAAGGAAGCTTTCAGGCTTTTGCAGGTTTTGTCGGAGTGGATATTGAACATTTTAATAACTTCGAAGCAGGACACCAAGAACTATCGGGACTACTTTTGTTTCGTCTTTTTGGTTCTGGATTGCAGTCTTCCCATCTTCTGATTGGAGGGGGGCAAACCAGTATTTGGGACCGACAAGGCCTGTTTCGACAACTTCGAGGAAGGGCAGAAATCGAGCTTTACTTCACAAAATTTTTTGGCTTGCATGGACATTATGACATCTTATCCAAAGAAGTTGATGTTTTACGAGGCGAGATTCAAGGGCATCGCAGCGCCTATGGTATTTTTATCGATTTTAGCGGACTGAGAGTGTATCTTCAGGCCACTCAATCTGTTCAAACTCAAAGCTTGGATCCCAATTTTGTGGGAACGGGAAGCAATCCTGGTTTGTCGATCGATCGTCAAGGGATTCAGTCGGGATTGACTCTTTTTTATTAGAGGAATTCAATGGCATCAAAAAAAAACTTTCAATTGGTCAGTGAGTTTTCTCCATCAGGAGATCAACCCGTTGCAATTCAGCAATTGGTTTCGCATTTTGAAAAAGGATTGAAGCATCAAACTTTATTGGGAGTCACGGGTTCTGGAAAAACATTCACCATGGCTCATACCATTGCAAAGCTGAATCAACCGGCGTTAATATTGGCGCCCAATAAAACTTTGGCTGCGCAGTTGTATGCTGAATTCAAAGAGCTTTTTCCACACAATGCCGTCGAGTACTTCGTTAGCTACTATGATTACTATCAGCCAGAGGCCTATATCCCTTCAACAGATACTTACATTGAAAAAGATTCCGCCATCAATGAGCAAATCGATCGCATGCGCCATAGTGCCACGCGATCCCTTTTTGATCGTCGTGATGTGATCATTGTTTCCAGCGTGTCCTGTATCTATGGTTTGGGAAGTCCCGAAGCCTATGAAGGAATGATGGTTCATGTGGTCACGAATACTTCATTGAAACGAGATCATCTGTTGAAAGAACTGATGCGCATCCAGTATCAACGTAACAATGTGGATTTCAGTCGTGGAAATGTGCGTGTGCGTGGCGATGTGGTGGAAATTTTTCCTCCCTACGAAGAAGATCGAGTTTTGCGTGTGGAATTCTTTGGGGATTATGTGGAAAAAATTGCATGGGTAGATCCTCTTTCAGGACGTATTTTGGAAGAACTGGATCAAGTGGGAATTTATCCTGGAAGTCACTACGCCACCAATGACACCAACTTAAAATCTGCCGTGGGAACAATTTTGACGGAACTTCGTGAACGTTTGCAGTTTTTACGATCCGAATTGCGTTTGATGGAAGCTCAAAGGTTAGAACAGAGAACCATGTACGACATAGAAATGATCGAGCAGATGGGTTTTTGTCAGGGAATTGAAAACTACTCACGCCACTTGACGGGGCGAGGGTCAGGGGAACCGCCACCAACTTTGTTGGAATATTTTCCTAAGGAATTTCTGACCTTCATCGATGAAAGTCACGTGACCGTTCCTCAGATTGGTGGGATGTACCGAGGAGATCGTGCCAGGAAAATGAATCTGGTGGAGCATGGTTTTCGATTGCCTTCCGCTTTAGATAATCGACCCTTGAATTTTCAGGAATTTGAAAAGCTTGTTGATAAAGTGACGTATGTTTCTGCGACTCCAGGCGATTATGAAATTCAAAAAAGCGAAGGCCTGATCGTGGAGCAAATTATTCGTCCTACGGGGCTTGTGGATCCTGTGGTGGAAGTTCGCCCTGTGAAACATCAAGTGGATGATTTGCTGAAAGAAATCCGAATACGAGCAGAAAAGAAAGAACGAGTTCTGGTCACAACTTTGACGAAACGAAGTGCTGAAGATTTGACGGAGTATTTTGAGTCCCTGAATGTGAAGGTGAAGTATCTGCACAGCGATATAGAAACTCTGGAACGAACAGAAATTATTCGGGATTTGCGATTAGGTGTCTTTGATGTCTTGATTGGTATCAACTTATTACGAGAAGGTTTAGATATTCCCGAGGTCAGTCTTGTTGCCATCACAGATGCAGACAAAGAAGGATTTCTGCGCAGTGAACGCAGTTTGATTCAAACAATAGGGCGTGCGGCCAGGAACCTCAATGGCCGTGTTATACTGTATGCTGATCGTATCACCAAGAGTATGGAAAAGGCGATGAGTGAAACCGATCGTCGTCGCACGATTCAGCAAGAATACAATGAAAAGCATGGTATCACTCCGGCTTCTGTGAAAAAGAAAATCAAAGATGGTTTGGGAGAAATGTTCGAAGGTCATCCAAGAGTGATGATCACAAAAGAGGCGATCAAGCAGCAAGAAAAGTTAGAAAAATTTCATGCACATCCTGAAAAGATCCAGAAAGAAATTCTAAGGTTACGAGAGAAAATGCGCCAACATGCTTCGAAGTTAGAATTTGAAGATGCAGCGAAGGTACGTGATGAGATTAAGCGTTTAGAAATTTTAGAGCTGACCGTGCGAGAGGTCCCTGATGTCGAATCATGATGAATTTTCACGATGGGATCGATTAAAAAATAAAATTTGTGATTTTCCAACTCAATCAGGCGTGTATTTGATGAAAAACCGCGCTGAAAAAATTATCTATGTTGGGAAAGCAAAAAATTTAAGATCACGAGTCAGATCCTACTTTCAAGAACAAAAAGATATGACGGTGAAGACCAAAGTTTTAGTCAGTCATATCCATGAAGTCGATTTCATTTTAACGAAGACAGAAGTCGAAGCTTTCTTGTTGGAAGCCAGTTTGATCAAGAAGCATCGGCCCAAATACAATATTCGCCTGAAGGATGATAAGGCCTATCCCTATATTCGGGTCAGTATGGCGGATGAATTTCCTCGTTTATATTTAAGTCGTAAAGTACAAAAAGATGGGAGTCGTTATTTTGGTCCTTACACAAGTGGTTACGCTGTTCATGAAACCATTCGCTTTTTGAATCGATTTTTTAAAATTCGAGATTGTGCTGATGCTGTTTTTCGTACGCGAAAACGACCTTGCATGACTCATCAAATCGGTCGCTGTACAGCGCCCTGTGTGAATCTGATTTCCAAAGAAGATTATGCGAAGGATGTGGAAAGTGCTTTGTATTTTCTGAAGGGAAAAGACAAAGAGTTGATCCATCAAATGACAGAAAGAATGATGGAAGCCAGTCAGCACGAACAGTTCGAGGTGGCCGCACGCGTACGTGACAGTTTAAAAGCACTTCGTGCGATCTTAGAAAAGCAAACAGTGATCAATGCCGCTAGCCAAAAAGATCAAGATATTGTCGGCTACCACGGAGATGAACGTGGGTGCTTGATTCAAACTTTGCATTTAAGACAGGGGCGTGTGATTGGTTTAAGACCTCATTTTATTCCTTTGCTGAATCCGTCGGATCCAGAGGAAGATCCCCGCGAGTGGTTGATTTCATTTTTAAATCAGTACTATGAAGACAATATTATTCCTGATGAAATCCTATTGCCCATTGAGCTGGGAAAAGATCTGACACAACTTTTTGAAAATGTGTTGCATGAAAGAGCGGGACGACCCATCGCCTTGCGTTTTGCGACGGATGAAAAGGGCCGCGGATTATTAGAGATGGCTTCCAAAAATGCCGTCACTCAGTTTGAAAAATATTTTGAAAAATCAGAAGAAAAAAAGAGGGGATTGGAAGAGATTCAAGAAAAACTTCATTTGCCTCATTTGCCAAGCCGGATTGAGTGTTTTGATATTTCTCACTTTCAGGGTGCAGAAACAGTTGCCAGCCAAGTTGTTTTTGAAGATGGCGTCCCTCATAAGGAGTCCTATCGTCGCTACAAGATAAAAACAGTGGATGGAAATAATGATTTTGCTTCGATGTTTGAAGTTCTATCGCGGCGTTTGCAGCATACGGAATATGAAGCTCCGGATTTGATTGTGGTCGATGGAGGTAAAGGACAACTATCGATGGCTGTGAAAGTTTTAGAAGAGTTGCAGCACCAACACCTGCCAGTGGTGGGACTTGCAAAGGCCAGGACCACATCTGAATTTCAGGCCTCGGAAGTCGAGGGCACAGAAGAACGGGTTTTTCTTCCGGGTCGAGCCAATCCTGTGGTTTTTCGCAAAAATTCAGAGGCTCTGCATATTTTAGTGGGCATTCGCGATGAAGCCCATCGCTTTGCCATCAATTACCATCGCAAACTTCGCGAGGCGACAAGTCTTGAGTCTGAACTGGATGCCGTCGTCGGACTTGGTTTGAAACGTAAGCAGGCCTTACTGAAGCAGTTTTCCAGTTTGGATGAATTGCGAGCAGCAACACCTGAAGAAATCGCTCAGATGAAGGGATTTAACCGAGTCCTTGCCGAGCGAATTTTGCTGCAGTTGAATGAAGATGAAGTTTAAATCCATTGAAACTGCAGGAAGGGTTGTGGTACTTCCATGCAGAAGAAATCAGGGGATATCATGCAAAACGAAGAACTTCTCGAATATTTTGAAAATGTCTTGGGTGTGAAAGAAATTCTTTTACCCAAGTTAGAATCAAAATTGCAGACAGCAGATTCTCATGCTTTGCCCTTGAATCCAACTTCCCCATGTCGAGTTCTTTTTGTTTTTCAAAGTGCGACAGGTCAGAATGATTTGTCGGATCAGGCTCAGCAATTATTTGAAAAAATGCGGGCAGCCATGGGATTGAATGCAACAAATACAGAATTGCTGTTTTTACCTGTAGATCAAGATATTGTCACAGTGTGGAAGCAAAGGATGGAACAAGATCCATCCTTATGGTCGGTCAGTTTTTCAGAACCCCTATCACAGCTTCTGATCCGAATGAACCCATCCTTAGCTTTGCGTTTGAAAACCACCCATGATCCTCGCACCCTTCTGGAAAAGCCCGATTTCAAAAGGGCGACCTGGACAGATCTTCAAGAAGTGATGCGTGAAATTTAATATTTTGCAAAGCTAAATGAATATCCCACGGTCAAAAAATGACTCCATTGTTCGAAGAAATAGGAAATATCATTGGATCGCCCTGGAACCATTTGCCATTTGGTTACATATCCTAAATTCCAGTGCTTGGTCAGATCATACTTTGCTTGCAGAGCCCAATAAAAAGTTCCATAGCTTTGCATATTATTGTAACCAGAATCGGAAATCATGAGTTGTGTAAGCCCGACTCCTAATCCAAGACGGAGATCATTTTTGTCATAGAAATACAGATGAGGCCCCATGGAAAAACTGGAAATAGAGATTTTCGCATTGTTGGCAAAAGGAAAGTTTGAACCTTGATGTGTCAAATCTGTTTTTCCAAGACTTAATGAAAAATAAGAATCCCGTGTAGTGTAAATATTGTAGCCCAACTCAGTCGTGGAGACCCATGAGTTTTCTGTTAAATACCCAGTCATTTTCGAGCATCCAAGATGCAATTCCACTTCACCTACCGGCTGAATGGCCATGAGTTTCACCGTTGGAGGATTTGTTGCATCCTCCTGAGCTTGAAGGTTTTGTGAGGCCAGAGTAGCGAAGATCCATGTGATGGATAAAAAAAGATGCTTTTTCATACAGAGTCCTTTCATGAAAGTTCTTATTGCAAAATACTTGCAAATTCTAAGTTTTGTCACAGGTAAAAACACCGAATAAAAAAAGAATAAGACCAATTCCAGATAATTTTACTTTTATCCCTTGACCGATCCTTTCGACTATCAATAGGATGCCCACAGTTTTTTCGGGGGGAAAAATGTCCATACATCGACTCTTTTTTGTGCAAATTCTTTTTCTGGTTTTGGGTAGCTCAATTCTTGTGCATGCAGGATCTCGATCGCCAGAGATTGCTTCCGCAGATTTTCAAAAGTCATCTTGTCAAAATCTCTTCCCACGTCTTCACAGTGTCGAAGAGTTGGCGACAATCTCACCCGAAAATCCAGCAAGGTACTATGTGCTGCCTTCCGTTGAACGCCCACAGGGCGTGGAATGGAAACAAATTTCTCTACGCCTACGACGCCAAATGGCTTATCAAAAGTACGCCTCGGAAAAGCCTGTGAATGACGAAGGTGGGCAAACTCACAACTTAGATTATGAAAACAGTCTTCGTCATTTAGAACAGCATTCCAAGTATCTTTTTTTTAAATGGGCTACCTATCTTGAAAGTCAAGAACATCCCTACAATATGTCGGGAACTCATGAAGAATTTTGGGTCAAGTATTTTAATCGTCATCAGTATCCAGAGCTTCTTCATGAGTCAGATAATGAAGAATATCAGGAAAGAACTTTTCATATTTTCATTGAAGATCAAAAAGAGTTACTGACAATGTTGGAGAATTTTATCGATAAGAAATTTCAGTTTTATAGTCGGGATGTTGATTATTTCACAGCTCTGGCTTTTTCTTCTTTAATGAGACTTGGTGCAGGCCTTAAGCAACCTGAAGATGTCGAGTTCTTGGAACGACTTATTTTTGTGGCAACAGAATCCAATGATAGAGGTTATTTTGATATTCAAACTTATCTATCCATGTCTCACACACATTTAAGTGTTCAATCTTATTCTGAAAAAGTGATGCTTTCTTATCTCATCATGAAGGAAAGCATTGAGGCGGTAATGATGCTCAAACTGGAAGCTCATGAAAACGATATGGAAGAGCAAAAGTATCCCCAGAACACTCTTGTCTATTTAGATACCTACCTTCTTCAAAAAATCCATTCTTGGATGTTGGGTCACGGTAAGTATATTCCATTGCAAAATCCAGAATCTTTCAATCAGTCTTTTTTATTTGCGATGGATAAGATTGAAAAAACTGAATTTCAAGATCCTATTTTTCAAAAAAAATATGGAATTCGAACATGGGATGATTTCTTGAAGTTGCATATGATCGATCCTCAGCTTTTTCATACTCGTCCAAAATTAAGCAAATCCAAACCTAAAAAGAAAGATACAATCAACTAACAGGGTGGATTCGATTTGTCGAAATGGCGATTGTCAATTTATGCGGATTTAAGCCCCTTCATGCGAAGTTTGGCAATTTCCATTTTGTATTGATTTTCGTCTTCTAATTTTTTGACAAGATCAGCTTCAAGCTGTTCGCGCTTTTGAGTTTCAACCTTGAACTGAGTCTTTAAGTTGTTCAATTGGGTTTGGATTTCTTTCAGCTTGAGATCTCGTTCCAACAGCTTACTGCTGATGTCTTTGAGTTTTTGTTTTTCTTCGGTCAGGGATTGGGTCATCTTTTGGCGATGCCGCTTTTCATTGGCTAAAATATTGATCATTTTGGATCGATCCGCATCCAGTTGCTTGACGGATTTGATCAATTCCACATTTTTTTGATCTAAATTTTGTACAATCTTTTCAAAAATTTCAGAGCTTGCAGAGGATGTCTCCTGAATCGGTTCCTCTTCTTGATTTGGGATATTTTCTTCTTCCTGGGCAGCTTGGGATTGAAGAAATTCTTCAACCAAAGCTGTTTGAGCGGCAGGAGGACCCTGTGGGGCAACTTCCTTTTCTGCATCAGAAGGAATAACTTGCGTTTGGACATTGAGAATTTCTTCAATGGGCTGAAGCCGTGGAAGAGGTGCAATTTTAAGTCCCAAGGATTCCAAATCATTTTCCGTGATCCCTGCGACTTTGGAAGTATCCAAGTAGCGGCTGTGAATATTCTGATCCATCTCGGCGCTAAGACGACCAATATCGTTGGTATGAGTTTGTAAGGATTGCAAGTTCAGTTCCAAGCCCTGAAGATCATTTTGAAGATTCTGATTCATTTGATCAGGAGTTGATGTTTCAACGGTCTTTTTCAAATTCTCGTAAGAAAGTTTCATTTGGGATTGTTGAAGAGTCAATTTTCCGATCATTTCAGCTTGTTTACGAACAAGTTTGGAAAGTTTTAAAATCAGATCATCTTTGGATGTATCCTTGTGATATTCATTCTGAGGTTGTCCTGTCGATGTTAATATCTGATTTCCCGCCTGAACAACTTTGCCGATGGTCTCATTGATCAATTGGGGCAAAGGTTCGCAGCTTTCGGCGCTTCTTTTTCCGATGACTCGAAGGTGAGTCTCTAAAGCAAAAACATGAGATTTGAATTGGCTGTATTGTTCAATATGCTGATTGGAAGAACGAAGTTTTTGAATGGATTCAAAATTGTCCTGAGATTTTTGCAAAGTCGAGGCGATTTTTTGATGGAATTCAGGATCTAATTCTTTCAAACGTTTTGAAAGAATCAGCATTCTTGTTTGGATGTAATCAGTGGCATTATTGATGACCTTGATTTCAATTTCAGAAGTTGGTTTTGAAGATCCGCTGATTCTTTTCAGTGCCGTCAGAAGGCTTTGTACTTCTTGATGGACATAGAGTTTTTCAAAGACTTGTTTGTCTTTCCCATCAAAAACATTTTTCAGCTTGTTGCTCTGATCTTGAAGAAACTGAGCAAGCTCTACTTTTTGAGGCAGCAAGTTTTCGTTTTCCGTGGCAGCCACAGCCATTTCAGTTGGAGCTGGTTTTTTTAAAAAAAGATAAATGTCATAATCCTTGGGGATTCCATAGATGGGTTCACCAGGGTTTTGTTGTTCCAGGGATTGCAGAAAATTTTGACCGTCTTCCGTAGAAAATAATTGGCTCAAATAGCTTGTGTACTTCTCTTTATTTTCAATTTGAATGTACATGCATTTTTGTTCCTTCGAATGAATTTTTCGAAGTTTTGAAATGGGGATGGGCTGGTCTTCTTTTAAAAATGGAATCAGGTGATCATTGGATTTTAAAAGCAGAAAACACTCACAGGGAGCAACCCCTGAACGACGGAGAATATCAATATTGATGGGAATGAATTTGGTTTCATCAAAATGATACATAGAGGCCTCTGCCGAAGATGGTGCTTAAATAACCAAGCCGAAGATGAACGAAGGCTGATGGATTAAAATGCAATCACTCGTAAAGCAAAGAAGGCAACTGCAAACAAGATAAAGACATTATAGGCTTTCATATTCATAAAGTTCTCCTGTCAAAAGTTCTTACACCTGTCTTAACGGCGTGTTCCTTGGAAAACTCAAGGCCCAAATGAAAAATTAACCTTCGATTTCAGTAGCTTAGTGGGAAATCGTCGAAGTTTTAGAGGGGGATCTGAAGATTGGATTCTTATCTAACTTATTGAAACTATTTGGTTATGATGGAAAGTGACAGAAATTGTTCCTTCGGATCCGTGAAAGAATTTCAAAATGTCTACAGATTTGTCAAAAATAACAAAAAATATAATAAAATCATATACATAACATATTTCGATGGAATTCTGATCGGCTGGCACGGGCTTGGCAATAGCTCAAGGTAAGAAAGAAGCCCAGAAAGGCAGGAAGGTTATGAAAACACAAAAAGTATTCACCCTTATCGCAATGTTAGCTTTGGTCGTCGGATGTGCCAAACCTAAAAATCAAATCGACACGTCGGCAACAACGACGACAACAAATGGAACGGCTGTTGTTCCCGGAGCTCCAAGCTTGGGATCCAATAGCAGTCTATTAAGTGGAGGTTCCACTGTTGCGTTCACTCCTGTGAGTATGACAAAGGTCAAAGCCTTTTGGACAAAACAAATTTTCAATAACCCCACCAATTTTAAAGTGAACGTCAATATGGGAGATAATGGCAATGGTCATTATGAAGGTGATGTGACTTTAAGTTATGTGGACAATGGTCAAACATTGGCTTGGAAGTTTTCCACAGGCACAGGAAAAATTGGATATTCCACACATGATCAAGGAAAAGATATGGCGGTATTTAATGTGTGGTTTCAGTATCAAGGTAAAAAAGTATTCCATGCTTTTCTTGAAGACAGTCAAAGTGCCTTAGTTTTGGTGATTGATGACACTTTGGATTTACATGATGGTGGTGGAATCACATCGGCCAGTGGATCCATCTGGTTTAAAAACTTCGGTGCAGTCTATGCGAATCAATACCTACCTTGCTGGGCCACAATGACGGGACCTTATAACTGTCGAACTTGGCAAGTTGCCGGTGATGAAATTGATACGACTGCTGGAGTTTATCCTCAAACAGAAAGTGGCTATCAAAAATTGGGTAGCTTCACGGGATTAGATGTAACGAAAGCTTTAACTCAGTAAATGAGGTGATTTATGAAAAAGACATTACTTACAATACTTATGATTTCAGGAATTTTAGTCACAGCATGCTCGAAAAAAGATGATGGTGGAGGCGGTGTTCAAGCCACAGGTCCAGCGATCGTGAATCCAGGAATGTGGAATGCAAACTGCGCTCAGTGTGCCACATCCATTCCGAATGCAACTTATATGATGAGCTTCAGTGCGAGAAGCTCGATCACCGAATCTTTAGCAAGTTTTGAATTCGCAGGATCGACTTACATCAGTGGTGCTATGCCTGCTGGAGCTAACTACAATACTTACAGCGGACAAGCTGTGATTCGAGCCAACATGCGAATCCGTCAACAAAAAGCAGATTTTTGTAATTTACCTGTAGGTGATTATACAGGTGGATCCACAGGAGTAGGTTCCTACGCTGCGGGGCGCTTGTCTGGTTTTGCAATGGATCTTATTCAAAATGGAACAGGTCTTCGTGTGCAGGTTGGAATTTCTCAAGCCGCGATTTACTTGGATCAATCCTTACCTCAAGCCATTGATCGCGCTTTGGGTGGAACGATGGTGATCTTGTCCATCAATGGTCAGGCTTGCAATCGCACAGTGACAGTTTACTAAGCAATGTATTGAAAATAAAAAAGATAAAATAAAAATATTTTTCCACCTTGTAAATCATAGGGGTTTGCAAGGTTCATAACAAAATGCCTTCTTCTTTCTTAAGAGGACTCCTTCGGGAGTCCTCTTTTTTTTGTTGATCTTTGTTTGAAAATAAGAACTAATGACTTTATGGATTTACCTCTTTGGATTGAGTTCTTCGATGATTTGCAGCATGTTCGAGGTCGTTCGCTCAATACGGTGGCAGCATACCGCCGTGATCTTGAGCTCTTTCTTGAATTTAAAAAAAACAATGAACGTTTATCTGCTTTTTATGATTACATGAAGCAAAACGGTCTTTCCGTGCGTTCTCAAGCGCGTGTGATTTCAAGTTTAAGGACTTACTTTAAATTTATGGAATCGCGGGGGCATGAAGCACCCGAGTTGAGAGAACTTCGTCCACCCAAAGTTAAAGTTTCTTTACCAAAATCTTTGAACATGGAAGAGTTTGAAAAACTCTTTCGTGCCTCCAAGGTTGAGGATGATCGTCGAACATTTCGAAATCAGTTAACGTTGATGATGTTATTTGGTCTTGGTTGTCGTGTCAGTGAATTGATTTCACTGAATGTGGAAGATTTTCAACCTGTGGATCGATGGTTGAAAATTGTGGGTAAGGGGCAGAAGGAACGTTTGGTTCCCTTGACAGATCAGCTTTTAGAGCCTCTGCAATTTTATCTTCAAAATGTGCGCAAAGATCTCTTGAAAGAAAATAGTTCCACTCTTTTAGTCAATGATCGTGGTCATCGACCTTCACGTGTGGATGTTTGGAGATGGTTGGCAGCTTGGTCCGCCAAGGCGGGCTTTCATGAACCCATTTCTCCCCATCGATTTCGTCATGGCTGTGCAACGGCATTGTTAGAATCAGGTGCGGACTTAAGATCGATTCAAATGATTTTGGGTCATGCTAGCATTCAGACAACTCAAATTTATACAAGTGTCAGCAGTGCTCACCTTGCGAAGACAGTGGATCAACATCATCCACTTTCAGAAAGTCCCAAGGGCTCGCGGGATCTTGCTGGTGATATCTAGCCAGCTCTAACGTTTCAAAAAATGAGCCTTTTGAATGAAGCCTTTTGTGCGACAAAAGGCTCAAAGCTTTGTCTGTTGAAAATCAGTGGTTCGAGTAATCTGGATTGATGTCATGATTGGTCATCATGTAGTCAAAAGCTTTTTGCCCCTGCTGGGTTGTATATTGCGGATCCATTTTTAAAGTTTGTAGGCGACGATGAATCAAATCTAAAGTGTTTTGATCGACGGAAGTCACAATCCCCGAGGCTTCAGTCCAAACATACAAAGTACGACGATCAAAAACTAAAATTAAATAAGGTCCATACCCATTTTTATCCAACTGGTGAAAGGTGATCATGGATTTAGCTTGGTTGATTTTTGAGCATTCAGGGTTCGAGCAAATCCAAAATCTTTGATCCGCTTCATTCAGTCCATATCTTCGGAAGTGACTTGAGGGAGAGGGGGTAAAGTTGGCCGATGCTGTATTCTGCAAATTTTCCTTTGTGGAGTTGAAGTCTTGTGGAAAAGAGTCTGCGCATTCCTGTTGAGCCAGACTTGAGAAGCCCGTGAAAAGAGACATGCAAAGCAGAAAGATCAGGTGTTTATTCTTGAGGAAAGTTAAGAATTTGTAATTCATAAAATACTCCTTTGGTTGGATCTAACTAATTCCGCCGGGCGTAAGCTTGTCAAAGGAAAACATGGCCTTTTTTTGAAATCTTCGTTAAGATGAGATTTCTGTTTTTCATCGAATTTACAACCAAAGGTGGGTACTTCATGAGTTCTGCAAAAAAACATAAGTCAAAAAAACATCAGGATGAAGCTGCTGTTGTGGAACATCATGAAACTCCATCAGAATCAACAGAATCGATGGCTTCGAAAAAAAATATCCGTGAAAAGATGATTCACCAAGAAGAAAAAAAATCGGCCAAGGCGTCTGCTGCAGCTCCTCATATTGAAGATCTGCAAGTTGTGGATGTGGATGCAGGAGCTGTCTCGAAAGAATCCAAAGAATCTGCTTCTGGGCATTCTCATTCAGTAGAGTCTTCGGATGAACCCACACAACTATCCTTTGAAGATGCGAAAAAAGATAATGATTCCTTTGATTCCGCAGACGAAGAAAAAAAACAAATTCATATACAGTTTTTGGGTAGCGATTTGGTGCGAGCCAAATTTCCACAACCCTTCGATGTGGCAGAAAAACTAGCTACGGATTGGGTCAATGATGGAGACTTTTCGGAAATTCCACTAGGGAATCCCATCCTGAGCAGTCTTGCCGCAGAGGGATTGCGAAAGGCCAAAGATGTTGAGCGCAAAGTGACTTCCAATCCTAACTTTCAATTAGCAAAAGGAATTTTAGAAGCGCAATTGGAAGAAGTTTTTAAGAAATGGAAGAAGTAGTTGTATGAATCGCCAAGAACGTTTGACGCAAATTTTGACTCATGAGTTCCATCCAGAATTTTTGCGACTAGTGAATGAAAGTCATCAGCATTCGGTTCCTGCCAATAGCGAAACTCATTTTCAATTGGTTTTAGTGTCTGAAAAGTTTGAAGGACAAAGTAAAGTGCAGCGAAGCCGTCGTGTGCATGAAGTCCTTCATGAAGAGTTGCAAACGGGTCTTCATGCATTGACTCAACGCTTGATGAGTCCTTCTGAGTGGGCCAAGGTGAAAGATACTTTTGAAATGAAATCTCCTCCATGTCATGGAGGAAGTCGGCGTTCCTAGTTTAGGAAAGTTCGCTGATTTTGTCCTGAAGATCCCTTAACAGACGTTGAACATCCTTGAGTTTTAATTCTTCATCGTGGATTTTCTTTTCCGCAACTTGACTTGCCTCGGCCCAGCTATCCAGAGCCAATTGCAAACCTGAAGAGGCTTGCTGCAGAGGTTTGCTGAGTCCTGCTGCGGCTTTTTTATTGGATTTTGGTTTTGGTGAACTGCTCATGCTGAAAACCCCTTAAGATAAGTCTAAGAAGCACATTGGCGTTTGACAAGAGAAATTCCCTTCGTAAGAATGGCCTTTTTTTCAAGGAGTCCAAAAAATGTCTCAAGATATTATCTACACCATGAAAGGTGTTTCCAAAATTTATCCTCCTCAGCGCTATGTGCTGAAAAACATCTATTTATCTTATTTTTACGGAGCTAAAATCGGAGTGCTTGGCTTGAATGGGTCAGGAAAGTCGACTTTGCTGCGAATTATGGCGGGCGAAGATAAAGATTTTATCGGTGAAGCCTTTCCGTCTCGGGATTTCAAAATCGGTTTTTTGAAACAAGAGCCCGAATTGGATAATACGAAGACCGTCAAAGAAAATATTCTTGAAGGTATGGGAGAACTTCCGAAGCTTCTTCGAGAATTTCAACAAATCAATGATAAATTTAGTGATCCAGATCTATCTCCAGAGGCCATGGATAAATTGATCGAGCGACAAGGTCAGGTCCAAGAAAAAATTGAAAATCTTGGAGGTTGGGAAGTCGATCAAAAAATCGAGCTAGCTATGGATGCTCTTCGTTGCCCAGATGGAGATTTGCCTGTGACAAACCTGTCCGGGGGAGAAAAGCGTCGCGTGGCTTTGTGTCGTCTTTTGATGAGTGAGCCAGATATCCTCTTGTTGGATGAACCTACGAATCATTTGGATGCAGAAAGTGTCGCTTGGCTGGAGCAGTATTTGGCCCGTTTTCCTGGGACCGTCATTGCCGTCACCCATGATCGTTACTTTTTGGACAATGTTGCGGGTTGGATTCTTGAGTTGGATCGTGGAGAGGGAATTCCTTGGAAGGGAAATTACACTTCTTGGTTAGAGCAAAAAGAAAAGCGTATGGCTCAAGAAGAGAAAGACAATAACCGTCGACAAAAAACTTTGGAGCGAGAACTTGAGTGGGTTCGAATGGCTCCAAGAGCTCGTCAGTCGAAGGCGAAGTCGCGTATCTCGGCCTACGAAAATCTTTTGAAGGAACCAACTCCTGAAAAACTGCAGGAAATGCAAATTTATATTCCAGCGGGTCCTCGTCTAGGAGACGTTGTTGTGGAAGCACGCAATGTTCGCAAAGCTTACGGAGAAAAATTGCTCTTTGATAATTTAAATTTTTCCTTACCTAAGGGTGGTATCGTGGGAGTGATTGGTCCAAATGGTGCGGGGAAAACAACTTTGTTCCGCATGATCACAGGACAAGAAAAGCCTGATGGTGGTGAGTTTCAAGTGGGAAGCACAGTCAAAATGGCTTACGTGGATCAAAATCGTGAGACCCTGGATCCGAATAAAACAGTTTGGGAAGAGCTTTCCGACAAGAATGATATCATTCGTCTTGGAAATCGGGATATCAACTCAAGAGCCTATGTTTCATGGTTTGCATTTTCTGGAAATGATCAGCAGAAAAAAATTGGTCAACTGTCTGGTGGAGAACGCAATCGTGCCAATTTAGCAAAAATTTTAAAAACAGGTGCCAATTTACTCTTACTGGATGAGCCAACCAATGACTTGGATGTCAATACGATGCGTGCTCTGGAAGAAGCTTTATTGGAGTTTGGTGGATGTGCCGTTGTCATCAGCCATGATCGTTGGTTTTTGGATCGTGTTTGCACTCATATTCTGGCCTTTGAAGGGGATAGTCAGGTTCAGTTTTTCCATGGTAACTTTACCGAATATGAAGAAGATCGTCGAAAACGTCTTGGAGATGAAGCGGCCACTCCGAAGAGAATCCGCTTTCGTCCTTTGCCAACCTAATTGTAAATTGAAAAGAAGACTCCGGTTCAGTAGGTCAGGGCTGGAGTGCTTTCTGAAGAATTTCATAAGCTCTTTGCAGAGCAATAAATGCCTGGTTGTTCCCGTCCTGACGACGATCAGGGTGAAGTTTTTGAGCTAATTTTCGATAGGCTCTTTTTAAGTCTTGGAATTCAAAGTCATTGGAAAGATGGGTCTCATGCATATGAAAGAACAAAAGTGCCTGTTGTTCTTGCGCAGAGAACTTTTTTGCTTGGGATGGAACAGGTCCTAACTGTTCATCCTGATTGATGTCAGAAAAATCCTGGATCCCAGAATCGAAGAGTCGCGGTAGGGATCTTTTGAGGCAGGCTTGTTGTTGAAGTGGAGATTTTTTTCCTTTTGTCGAGAAGTAGGGGTTTTTCCCTGCGAATCCATAGGGCTTCTGTGGAGCCATCGGTGGGTGAGCTAGCAAGTAGGCCAGGTAAGCAGGACTGGAATCCCAGTCTGACAGAGCAGTTGTTGGTCTTGAGTCTTCATGGGAGATGGGGGCTTCGGCTGACTTTTCAGCTAATATTTGGTCGATCAATACTTCAAGAAAGCTTTTTTCCTGCATGAAGTTTCTATCGGTCAAAGCATGAAAAATCTGAAGTCGAGAAAAAAAATTGAATGAATTGCATTTTTTTTTGGACAAATGACTGAAACTAGCTACACTAAGCTCATTGAAGCTACAAACAACAACATAACGTTTTTCGGAGGCGAAAATGTCCAAAGCGAAGAAAACAACTAAGAAAGCTGCAACAAAAAAAGCGGCTCCTAAAAAAGCTGCTGCAACAAAAAAAGCAGCTCCAAAAAAAGCCGCAACTAAAAAAGCTGCTGCTCCTAAAGCAAAAAGAAAACCAAATACTTCATTCATGAAGCCTTTGACTCCAAGTAAAGAGCTTGCTGCAGTTGTTGGTGCTTCTGCATTGCCTCGTACTCAAGTTGTTAAAAAACTTTGGGATTACATCAAGAAGAACAAACTTCAAGACAATGAAAACAAACGTAACATCAATGCTGATGACAAACTTCGTCCAATCTTTGGAAAAGCAACTGTCAGCATGTTTGAAATGACAAAACTTGTTAGCAAACATCTTAAGTAATTAAGTTTCTTGCGCCAAGTCGCTGAAATTGATAACCCACTTCTACCTAGAGGTGGGTTTTTTTTTGAGAGGATGAGTTTCATGGCCATACGACCTTTGAGCAAAGAAGAAATTGTATTGATGGAAAAAGTTTGTCGTTTAGCGGCTGAAACTCTTCTGTATGTGGGGAAGTTTGTCAAACCAGGCATTTCCACGGATGAGCTGGATAAAATAGTTTACGACTATACTTTGTCTCATGGAGCCCTGCCTGCGCCCTTGGGATATCACGGTTTTCCAAAGTCCATTTGTACTTCCGTCAATCATGTCGTGTGTCACGGAGTTCCTGACAGCACAATTTTGAAAGAGGGGGACATCGTGAATGTTGATGTCACTTCGAAGAAAGATGGTTTTTTTGGAGATACCTCGGCCACGTTTTATGTGGGCAAGGTTGCCCAGAGAGCCATTGACATCACCGAGTGTGCTCGTGAAGCCATGATGAAGGGAATTGAAGTGGTTCGTCCTGGTGGAACAACGGGAGACATTGGTTTTGAAATTGATAAATACGTGACTCGTAAAGGATATACCTCTGTTCGAGAAATTGGTGGGCATGGGATTGGAAGAACATTTCATGATGAACCCTTTGTTCCTTCTTACGGTAAAAAAGGCCGTGGGGATCGTTTAGTTCCTTGGCAGTGCATCACTGTTGAACCCATGATCAATGAGGGAACAGAGGAAATCCGTGAAATTGAAATCGCCAACTCCACGATCAAATACTATGAAACGATGGACAATAAGTTATCGGCTCAGTTTGAACACACAGTTTTGGTCACCGATAAGGGATTCGAAATTTTAACGCTAGCCTGATATGACAAAGCCAGGAAGTTTTGTTAGTTTCAGAGTTCGCCATCGACAAAAATCAATAACATAATAAAAGGAAGTTTCATGGCATTAACAACGACAACGAATGGAAAAACAATGAAAAAGAAAGCAAATCAAGTTGCAGCTCAGGCAACAAAAGTTGATTACAGAGTTTGTAAAGAGGCAATGGAAAACCCTAAGGTTTTTGCAGAGCTTGCAAGATGGGGTCGTGAAGAAATCCGTATTGCTGAAACAGAAATGCCAGGTTTGATGGCAATTCGTAAAGAATTTGGAAAACAGCAAATTTTGAAAGGTGCCCGTATTTCTGGTTGCCTTCATATGACAATCCAAACAGCTGTGTTGATGGAAACCTTAGTTGCATTGGGAGCCAAAGTTCGTTGGTCTTCATGCAATATTTTTTCAACTCAAGACCATGCGGCTGTGGCGATGGCTGCTGCTGGAATTCCTACCTTTGCATGGAAAGGTGAAACGGAAGAAGAATTCAACTGGTGTATTGAGCAAACAATCACAGGTTGGGGCAAAGACGGTTACAACTTGATTTTGGATGATGGTGGTGATTTGACCAATATGATGCATGAATCTCGTTTTGCTAAAGAAATGAAAAACATCATTGGTGTTTCTGAAGAAACAACAACAGGTGTTCATAATCTTGAAAAACTTCATAAGGATGGAAAATTAAAAATTCCAGCCATCAATATCAATGATTCTGTGACAAAATCAAAATTTGATAACTTGTACGGCTGCCGTGAATCTTTAGCGGATGGAATCAAACGTGCTACGGATACCATGGTTGCTGGAAAAGTTGTTGTGGTTGCTGGTTACGGAGACGTAGGAAAAGGTTCAGCTCAAAGCATGCGTGGTCTTGGTGCCCGTGTTCTTGTGACTGAAATCGATCCTATTTGCGCTCTTCAGGCTGCAATGGAAGGTTTTGAAGTTGTGACGATGGATCAAGCCGCAGAACAAGCGGATATTTTTGTCACAGCAACAGGCTGCTGCGATATCATCACTGAAAAGCACTTTTTGAAAATGAAAAACAATGCCATCGTTTGCAAAATTGGACACTTCGATATCGAAATTGATATGGCTTGGTTGAATAAAAATTCCAAAGTTCGTGAAATTAAGCCTCAAGTAGATTTGCATGTGATGAAAAATGGTCGCAATGTGATTGTGCTGGCAAAAGGTCGTTTGGTGAACTTGGGTTGTGCGACGGGACATCCATCTTTTGTGATGAGTAACTCTTTCAGTAATCAGGTATTGGCTCAAATCGAACTTTATACAAATCGTGATAAGTACCAAGATATCGGTGTTTATCGTTTGCCAAAACATTTGGACGAAAAAGTTGCAAGTCTTCACCTTTCCAAGCTTGGTGTGAACTTGACGAAGTTGACTCAAAAACAATCGAAATATCTTTCTATGAATGTGAATGGCCCTTATAAGCCAGACCACTATCGTTACTAAGCGATAAGTTCATTCGAAAAATAAGTAAAAAGCCTCTTGATGAAAGAGGCTTTTTTATTTTCAACTTGTTTCATGGAAGACGCGGGAGAAACAGGAATTCCAATTTACTGTTCTAAGTAAACGGGGGGAGCTCGGTGAGACGATGAGCTATCTTCTGAAAGGTAGCTTTTCACTCGGTTGCTGGTCCAAATAATAAAAAATGCTAGGTAGATCGCTGCAACCAGGTACAGAACATGTTTTTTTGGCAGTTGAAAGTTTTCAACAAGGCCAACAATCAAAAGTAAACCCGTGAATGCCAGACCAATCAAAGTGATCGGAGGAATCAGATCAGACACGATTTGAAAGATAAAAAAGGGAATATTGGAAAAAAATAAAAGTGTGTACAGTTGGCGAAAGGAAAGGGTGCGCCCTGAAATCACTTGAAAAGCATAGTACAGAAATAAAGTGCTAATTCCAGCGATGGCCGCTGTGATAATGGGGCTAAGAAACAGAGCCAAAAACATTTGCACAAAACTGCGAGAAACAAGTCCCGTCAGAACGCCTGTGGCTGCAGAAATAACTGCTTGGCAAAGAAGAACTTCTCGCCAGGTCCATGCTGGAATTTGACGAATTCCATGAATGGGGTTTTTTAAAAAATCTAGAATTTCTAGACCTAACTTTTTCGCCTCTTGAAGAATTTGTTCTTTCATGAAGCGATTCTAACGGTCTTAAAAAGATGTATCAATCCTAAAAGCAGCATCCAAAGAATTTTTATCAATAGTATTGGAGACCATACTCGTGCGAGCTCCAATTTGAAATCCTGCGGAGAGAAACTTATTGAAATGCAGATCCATGCCAAGTCCTCCTAGAAAAGAAGGAGTTGTTTGCTCGATATTGTAATTGTGAAAAGGATCCACAAGTTTGTAATAACGAGTACCAAGGCCCGCTGTGATTCGAAAAGATGTGGGGGCACTTCGTGGGGCTGTCATATAGTTCAGATTTAAGTCAAACTCGCGAAGGCCACGAGTTTCCGTTCCATTGTTTTGTAAGCCATAATTTCGAAATTGAACTTCGGCGGACCAGTAGGGGGAAAAAAGGTCAATGCCCAATCCAATTTGCATTCCATTTTGAAATCGTTGGGTATCGGCTCCTTGTAGATGCAGGCTGGTCATGCTTGTCACAAGTCCGATGTTGGCATGCAGAAGAAGGCTTTCAAAGGGGTCTTCGTTGTTGGAAGTTTGCCGCTGTCGTTTTTGTGAAAGCTCTTGCAAAAGACTTTCGTAACCAACCTCTTCGTAAGTCGGGGCCGCAAAGCTTAGCGCGGTCACAGAAACAGATAAGAGAAAAATCCAACGGTACAGAATCATAGATCCCTCCAGCAATACAAATAGATTAACATAGACGGGCTGGGGCTCAAAACTGGTCTTTTTTTTCTAGACTCTTTGCTGGCACAATAGGGTATGGGTTCAAGAAAAGAGTGTCTGTGTGCCTTCTGCGGAAGGACTCGTAAAGTCTATCAACAGCGTCGCATTGGTTTTTTCAATGTCATGGTTTCATTTTTTGGTGCTGGAATTTTGATGTTTTTCTTGTGGGGAGAATTTGAACCTAAGGCGATTTTTATTTTTGTGTGCTTTTTGGCGCTCAGTGAAATGTTTATTCAAATGCGGTGGAGAATTCATATCGTTTGTCGCCACTGCGGATTTGACCCCGTGATTTACGTGAAGGACCCGGGGAAAGCCTCTGAAAAAGTTGTCGCCTTTTTAGAAAAACGTCGTCAGGATCCAGTGTCCTTGTTGGCCGCTCCTTTAAATTTGCCGAAGATCTCTCCTCAGCGGAAAAAAGAACTTCAAGAGATGCAGATAAAAAACGGAACGAGCGGCCGCATCCTATCTCGACAAATCTGATAGTCACTGCGTCGGTTTCATGTTAGCGTGGCCTTTATCTTAAAGAAGGCGATAAGCATGAAAACTTTAATTGTCATACCGACGTACAACGAACGCGAAAATATTCCTCCCCTGATTTCGGAAGTGATGCAGCAACAGCTGAATGTGGACTTTCTTATCGTCGATGATAGTTCTCCAGATGGTACGGGCCAGGTTGTTCAAGAGTTACAAAAAACAAACCCCCGTGTGCATTTACTAACCCGTCAACAAAAGCAAGGTCTTGGTCGTGCCTATATTGCCGGCTTTCAATGGGCAATGCAGAATGGCTATGAGTGGATTGTGGAAATGGATGCGGATTTTTCTCACCGCCCCGTCGATTTGAAAGCTCTTTTGCAAGCCATGCAGACTCATGATTTCGCTGTAGGATCTCGTTATGTTGAAGGTGGGGGCACTGCCAACTGGGGTTTGCTTCGAAAAATCATTTCACGAGGTGGAGGAATTTATTCTCGTCTGATTTTAGGTTACCCACTGAATGATTGGACAGGTGGTTTTAATGCATGGACTGCTCAGACCTTGAAAAAAATAAATTTAGACAGTGTGCAATCGAACGGTTATAGTTTTCAAATCGAGCTCAAGTACAAGGCGCTGAAGAAGGGTTGCCGTGGGGTCGAAGTTCCAATTCTGTTTGAAGATCGCAGAGTGGGACAAAGCAAAATGTCATTAAGGATTGTGATTGAGGCTTTTTACCGTGTTTGGCTTATTCGAGCGAAGTAGTTTCTGGATTCGGGCTGCCGTTTTCAGTTTGTGTTTCTTTCAAGCTTTTGCATGGGCACAAATGCAGAAAGCTCAGATCGTGACACAAGGTGCCCTATTGTACACAGAACCTGATTTTGATGCGACTCCCTTAGGAGCTTTGCAGGCAGGTGATCTTGTGGATGTCAGCACACAACGCTATGGGGCCTTTTATTTCGCCAAAACAAAAATTGGGCAACAGGGTTATATCTCGGATGTGGATGTGAAGCTAGCAAAGGGCGCAGTTCAGCAGGGGGGGCAACTGACTCCGTCAGAGGCGCCAAGGATTGCTTCCAAATCAGAAAAAAAGATCGACCGCCGTCCCCCCTTTGAAGAAATGCGTTTTGTGGGCTTAAGTTATGACTTCGTTCGTTACAGCGAAGACACTATGGGCAAAAGTTATTCAGAGCCCTATGATTTTTTTGGCTTAAAATTTACGGGTCCTAATTTGCTTTTAGGTATCATGCCTGTGGATATTCATCTTCGTTTCACCAATCAGGTTCCAACTTACTATCAAAAAAATACAGGTCAGCCCGTCGAATCTTTGATCACGATTTCCGATATCAAGTTTATGTCTTTTTGGCCTCAGAGTTCATGGCATATGTTGTTTTTAGGTTTTGGCCCGACGGTTCGCTATTCGCGTTTCGATGTCAAATATAACGGAAAGTCTTACCCTCTCGAAGACGTCGGAGTGGGTGCTGCTTTCAATGTGGGCATTGCTTTTCGTTGGGGAAAATTTGCTTTGCGCACCCAGGCTGATTACTTCTGGGAAAAATCAAAATATTCTTCGGCTGGGGCTAGTTTACAGTACGCATTTTAATTCCTTCCATCTTGGCTTGCCTTTTGACAAAGCCCACGGGCTTTTCTATGACAAGGCATGGGAATTCATCTTTTACCAACAGAAGTTGTCGATCAAATTGCCGCCGGTGAGGTTGTCGAAAGACCTGCTCATCTTGTCAAAGAGCTTGTGGAAAACAGTTTGGATGCAGGCGCCGACCATATCACCCTTGAATATTCTGAGGGCGGTCGATATGTGAAGGTTGTAGATAATGGCAGTGGAATTGACCCAGCGGATTTACCAAAGGCCTTGCAAAGATTTGCCACCAGCAAAATTGAAAAGGCCGCGGATCTGTGGCGTTTGAACAGCTTCGGTTTTCGTGGAGAAGCCCTTGCCAGCATCGCTTCCGTCAGTCGTCTGACTTTGACCTCTCGAAGACCTGGGGCAGACACGGGATCTCGCCTGATCGCCGACTTCGGAAAAATGGGACCCATTGAAAATGTGGGTGGATCCTTTGGAACAACTTTGGTGGTGGAAGATCTTTTTTCCAATGTCCCTGCTAGGCTCAAATTTCTAAAAACAGCTGCTGCCGAAGGAACTCAAATTAAAACAGTGATGAAGGCTTTGGCTTTGGCCTATCCTCAGGTGGACTTCAAGGTTTTGTGTGATGGGCAGCTGATTTTTCAATGGTTGCAAGCTTCGTCTCATCTTCAACGAGCACAGGATGTTCTGGAAGTCGAAAAACTTTATCTTGGAGAATCAACAAGACAGGATATTCGAGTCCAAGCAGTTTTTGCAGATCCGAATACCACGGCAAAGACATCCAAAAACATTTGGCTTTTTGCTCAGAATCGTTGGATTCAGGATCGAAGTCTTCAAGTCGCTGTTCAAGAGGCCTATCGACAGCTTTTGATGCATGGTGAATTTCCGATTGCAGCCGTCTGGGTGCAGATGGATCCTGAAAATATTGACGTGAATATCCATCCCACAAAATCTCAGGTCAAATTTGTTCAACCAGGAGATGTTTTTCGAGCCGTGCAATCCGCCGTGCGAGGCACATTAGAAAAAGCACCTTGGGTTCAGTCCTTGGCGGAACAGCATTTTCATTCAGGCATTGACACAAATCCAACTGGGAATCCGCCGTCGACATCCTTCATTGCGAAATCCCCCGAGCCCGCAAATTTTCAATTTCAGGATCAAAATTTAGATAGAGTTCAATTTCCTAAAAAGGAAATGTTGAATTTAGAAACATTAAAAAAATATGCTCCTGCGAAAATACGACCAGCAGCTAGTTTTGCTTCCGTGTCGGATGTGGATTCGCAGCTCTCATCACCACCAGCAGAATTTTCCACGATGAAGGAAGAAGCGCCAGCCAAGGATTTGATATCCGATGTGAAAGAAGCTCCACGAAAATTTTGGAGTCAGTTGGATGTTTTGGGTCAGGCCCACTCCACATATATTCTTGCTCAGAGTGAAAAATCATTATTTTTTATTGATCAACATGCGGCCCATGAAAGAATCAATTACGAACAAATCATGTCCGCGTGGAAGCAAGGAAATGGTCCAAGGCAGGATTATTTATTTCCTTTGGTGATCGATTTATCCGAAGAAAAAGTTCAAGCCCTGCAGATTCATTTTTCTGAACTTCATCGCTTGGGGATCGAACTTGAAGTTTTAGGTCCAGGAAGTGTGGGAGTCAAATCTGCAGCACCCGCACTGAAGGAATCAGCCATCGCGCAGGTCATTGAAAAAGTCGCCTTCGAACTATGTCAGCATGGGGATAGTTTTCAGTTTGAAAAATGGGTGGGCGATCTGTGTGCAACATTGGCCTGTCATTCTTCGATTCGCGCAGGTCAGGCTTTGAGTCTTCCTGAAATGAAGTCCTTATTGATCGAAATGGATGCATTTCCCCTGTCGACATTTTGTCCACATGGTCGTCCTGTTTTTGTTGAATATCCTTTTTATCGTCTTGAAAAAGATTTTGGAAGGATTGTCTGATGCAAGTGACATTTATTGTAGGGCCAACGGCCTCTGGTAAGACTCAGTTGTCCGTGCAATTGGCAAAAGTTTTGGGTGAAAGCTTGGTGGTGAACTGTGATAGCGTACAAACCTATGATGGTTTGCAGATTGGTTCGGCAAGACCCACACCGCAGGAAATGCAGTCTGTTCCCCATGAATTATTTGGATATGTTCCCGTGGGCGAATCCTTAACTGCGGGCCAGTACCGTCGAGATTTTTTTTCATTGCTCCAGAAAGTGAAAGATCAATATGAGAATATTTTCGTTGTTGGTGGTACGGGATTTTATTTTCAAGCTTTGGAAAAGGGAATGTTCGATGCGCCATCAGCTCCGGCTGAAATGAAGGATGAAATTGAAAGAGAATTGCAAACTTTGGAAGGCTTTCAAAAGCTGTATCAAGAATTGCAAGCAGCAGATCCTGAAGCGGCCAATCGCATTCACAAAAATGATCACTATCGTTTGGGACGAGCGATCGAAGTATTAAGAATCACGGGGCGTCCGTTGTCTCAGCTAGAAAAAGAATTTCAACCCCAAACTTTTCCATTCCCTTTGAAGAAATTAGGAATCTGGGCAACACGGCAGGATCTTGAGTCGGTTGTTCAACAACGCACAGAAAAAATGTTACAGCAGGGTTTGATTCAAGAAACAGAACGATATTTCCACCTCAAAGATTGGTCGCCCCTGTCCAGTGTGGGATATAAAGAAGTGATGCAGTATCTGAACGGAGAAATTCTTTATCAGGATTTATCCGAAAAAATTTCCATCTCCACATTGCAGTTGGCAAAAAAACAACGCACCTGGTTTCAGCGGGATTCACAGATTCGTTGGTACCCAATGGGAACTTCCTGGGAACAATGTTTGGATTATGTGAAGATTTGAAAAAAAGTTGACTTAAAATACCTTCAAGAGATAGATGTTCTGCGATTTGAATACTCTTTGGGGGGTCATTAAAATGAGTCATAACATCTTTCATCTTCTCTTAAAAAAAATGCGTCAAAGTCTTTCTTTTTTGATTCTTTTAGCCTTTTCAATTGCTCAGGCCAATGGGGCTCATAATTTGCAAGTTTTTAGAGATATGCTAGGTGAAAACCCTGCTGTGATGAATCCAATGGGTCAAAAAATCAATTCAGATAGGCAGGCATGGATTGAAAATCGATGCCAATCTTTGAATCAAGCAGGGTTGGAATATGATTTGTTGATTCATCAAACAAGTCTCGCCATTGGCGCCTCTGCATCTGTAGGATTTGTAACTTTGTTTTTGATTCCAAGTTCCATGTTGAAAGAAGTTCAGCGATCACGAACGGCTGTCCGAAAAGATTTTCACCTGATGCAGAAAGAATATCAATATTGGGACAATGTTGCTGATGGAAAACTGATTGATGAAATTCAGGATCCTCAATTACGCCAGAGAGTTCTTACTTTTTATCAACAGCGAGAATCTGCTCACAGAGCCCTTGTTGACCAGTCCAATCTTGATCAAAGAACCTTCCGTTCATGGGCAAAGAAATCAGTGATCACCGGTGGTGTTTTCATGGTTCCCAGTCTTGTTGGAGTCAAATGGCTTCATGAAAAAGCTAAAGAAAAGAAAGCTCAAATCGATGAGCTTCAAGACATTCTTCAAAAAGAACTAGGTGAAAACAGCAAAGCAAAATGTCGTGAACTTTAAGACTTTTTGCTGACGGTGCTGAGCTTCACAAACATGGGTGTTTGCAGCAGACGTTGGTAGTTTTTAAAAATTCTTTGCATGTATTCTTTGGGGATTTTTTTCTGTTCAACGAATTGGGCCAGTTTCCCTGGGCCCATATTGTAGGCAGGAACAAAGTAGGTCGCTTTATTTTCAAATTGTTCTCGCAGTAGAGATAAATAATAAATTCCAAGACTGACATTTTTGATGGGATTTTCTAAATATTCCGCCATGGAAGATGGGGCTTCTTTATTTTGAAGTTGCAAAAGCCATTCGGCTGTTGATGGCATCAATTGCATCAATCCAATTTCTCCGGCCAGACCTCGAGCTTTGGGATGAAAATTACTTTCAGCCTCGATCATGGCGGCGACAAATAAAGGGTCAACTCCGTGACGATTGCTTTCTTCTAGAATGACTCGGGTAATATCGGGGGACATGGATCTTAATCCCACAGGAAGTTTTTCTT